>Ga0210377_10002419_pt1 | contig 16394 bp, 14 predicted proteins | sample PLM4_65_b1redo_FD_155480 | JGI IMG/M metagenome (GOLD analysis project Ga0210377, IMG submission 155480) | Groundwater sediment microbial communities from an aquifer in East River, Colorado, USA - PLM4_65_b1 redo | ecosystem: Environmental > Terrestrial > Soil > Riparian zone | place: USA: East... | reverse complement strand
CAGTGACCGCGAATTTTGGAACGTACAAATTAAGTTTGCATTCCGGTTCGGATAAGTTCAGTGTGTACCCGCTGGTCGCGAAACACTGGGGCGGGCAGATTCATGTGAAGACCGCAGGCACGAGTTATCTCGAAGCATTGCGCGTGCTTGCGAAACATGAACCCGGTCTGTTTCTGAAAATTTATTCACTGGGACGTGAACGTTATGATACGGATCGCCGCACATATCATGTTTCGGCGCAATTAAATCTTTTGCCCAATACGGACGACCTGCCTTCGTTATTGAATGACTTCCACGCGCGCGAAGTGTTGCACGTAACGTTTGGTTCGGCGCTCGCACATTTTGAAAAGGAAATCAAGGCGTCGCTGGTGAACCACGCAGATGCATACCGCGTGGTTTTAGAGACGCATTTTGAGAAGCATTTGGCATTGTTGAAATAACGGATCCAGGAGGTGACGATGAAATGATCATGACGTCGAACTCTTTGGAAAAATTTAGTCAGATAACCGAATATATCGAAAGGAGTAAAACCATGCGAACAAAAAAATTGATTGTCACTATGATCCTGTTGATTGCCCTTGTCAGTATGAGCATGCCTGTCTCGGCAGCTCAAAGGGATCTCGGACATGAGACACTTTCGCCCAATGACGGTTGGGCTTCGTTTGGCGCTGGTACAACAGGGGGGTCACAAGCAACCCAGGTCTATACTGTCACCAACCGCGCTGAATTGATCGCCGCCCTCAATACTGGAGGGTCAAGTCCGTCGAATGAACCAAAGATCATATACGTGGATGGCACGATTGATATGAATGTGGATGACAGTAACCTGCCGCTGACCTGCGAGGATTATTACCGCAACGGCTACACCCTGGAAGCCTTTCTCGCCACCTATGATCCGGCAGTCTGGGGACGAGTAGCGCCGACTGGACCGCTTGAAGCCGCCCGTCTGGTATCACGCGATGCACAACAAGCGCGCGTCCGAATCAGGATTGGATCCAACACCACCATCGTTGGATTAGACAAACATGCAACGATTCGCGGAGGATGGTTCGATGTTCGAGGCAGTTCAAGCATTAACGTCACCAATATCATCATTCGGAACCTGACCTTTGAAGACACTTATGACTGCTTCCCTGCATGGTCTCCTACAGATGGTGCGCTGGGCTCCTGGAACGCTTTATATGACTCTATTTCACTGCGCAACAGTGATCACGTCTGGATTGACCACAATACATTCGTAGATCGCGATACAGCGGATGACAAACTGCCTCTTTACTTTGGCGTACTCTACCAGGTGCACGACGGGCAGTTGGATATCACCAATGCTTCCAATCATGTGACGGTTTCCTGGAATCGGTTTGAGAACCATGACAAGGTCATGCTCATCGGTTCCTCTGACAATGCGCCTGCCGATGTCGGAAAACTGAAGGTGACAATACATCACAACTTGTTTGAAGATCTGGGTCAGCGCGCAGCACGTGTCCGTTATGGCCAGGTGCATATCTATAACAACTACTACAAGATTGGCAACCCCGGAAACTATGTATATAGTTGGGGCGTGGGTATTCAATCAGCCATCTACGCCGAGAATAATTTCTTCTGGGTTAACCCAGGCTCTGGCATCACCCCGGACCAGTTCATCGAACGCCTGAATGGCACGGCAATTTACGAATCAGGAACGATGCTAAACTCTCCCTCGCAATCAGGTTACCATAATGTTGATGTTCTGACTGCCTACAATGATATTAATGACCCTGACCTTTTGAACAGTGTGGGCTGGGTGCCGGAACTCTTTGTGGATTTCCTGGAAACACAGGATGTCATGCCTGCCGTCGAATCGGGCGCTGGCCCCTTCAATTGGTGATGATGTCCGTTGAAACAATGTGAATATGGTTGTTGTGAAGCGGAGAGGAATCCATTATGCTCCGCTTCACTTATCCTGCTACAATATTGACCTGAAATCCAATGAATCTTGATGAGCTTCAAACTCTTTATAATTTCGCAGATCGCACGGTGGTGGTCACGGGTGGGGCGGGTGTGCTGGGCAGTGAGATTGCCTGCGCGCTCGTGGGATGCAACGCGAATATCGTGATCCTTGACCGCGACCAGGAACTCGCGCAAAAAGCCATCGAACGATTTCCGAAAGTTGTGAAAGGGCATGCGGCGCGTGTCTTTGGTGATGTGCTAAAACCAGAGACATTGCATCAAGCGAATGAAACGATCAAAGCCGAGTTCGGCGCGGTGGATATTCTCATCAACGCCGCAGGTGGCAACCATCCTTCGGCAACAACTTCCGCTGATCTGCCTTTTTTCGATCTGCCGCTCGATGCGATACGTTTCGTTGGCGAATTGAATTTGCTTGGCACGGTTTTGCCTTGCCAGGTTTTTGGTCGCGGCATGGCGGAGCGGGGCGAAGGTGTGATCCTCAATATCTCTTCGATGAACGCATTTCGTCCGCTCACGCGCATTCCCGCATATTCTGCTGCAAAAGCCGCGATCAACAATTTCACGCAATGGCTTGCCGTTCACATGGCGCAGAACTATTCACCGCGCATACGCGTCAACGCCATCGCACCCGGATTTTTCGTAGGCGAGCAAAACCGGCGATTGCTGCTGAAGGAGGACGGCTCTTTGACTCCGCGCGGCCAGACGATCCTGGATCACACACCTATGAATCGTTTCGGGACTCCCGATGACCTGCTCGGTGCAACGATATGGCTGGTCTCCCCCGCGTCTGCCTTCGTGACGGGAGCCGTGATCCCGATTGACGGCGGGTTCTCTGCCTTTAGCGGTGTTTGACATGCTTGATTCCCAAATGATTTCCCCTGCCGGTCAATTTCTTTCAGAAGACCAAATTATCGAGACTTTGCATAAAGGACTTGGTGGTAAATTTCAGAATCACCGTGTGCTGGTTCTAATCCCTGACCATACGCGTTCACTGCCGCTGCCCTTTTTATTTCGTTCGCTCGTGGATGTCTTGCACGACACAAAACAACTTGACTTCATGGTCGCGTTGGGAACTCATCCTGCATTGAGTGAAGAGAGCATCAACAAGCTTGTCGGTATCACGTCAGAGGAACGAAACACTACTTTCAAGCAGATTGGCTTGTTCAATCATGAATGGAATACTCCTTCAGCCTTGAAATCACTTGGTATCATCAAGCAGGATGAAATCAAGCTAATCGCCGGGAGGTATTGGCATTCATCCCTGCCCGATGAAGTTAATATCCGCATCAACAAAGCCGCGCTCGAATATGACCACATCATCATCCTTGGCCCGACTTTCCCGCATGAAGTGGCTGGATTCTCGGGTGGGGCGAAATATCTCTTCCCGGGAATTTCAGGACCAGACATGATCAACGCGACGCACTGGCTAGGCGCCCTCGCGGGGGTCGTTGGCACAATTGGAATCAAAGATACACCTGTCCGCGCGATGATCCACGCCGCGGCAGAACGGTTGCAAACTCCACTTACATTGGTCGCGTTGGTGGTGGAGGGTAAGGGGCTGAGCGGTTTGTTTATCGGCGACCATTTGTCGGCTTGGAAGGAGGCGGCGGATCTGTCTGCACAACGCCACATCCGCTGGCGCGAGAAGCCATTTCAACGAGTCCTATCCTGCGCGCCTCCGATGTATGATGAATTGTGGACGGGCGCGAAGGCGATGTATAAACTCGAACCGGCCGTTGCTATGGGCGGTGAAGTCGTCATTTACGCACCGCATTTGGATGTGGTTAGTCATGTGCATGGGAAATATATTTATGAGGTTGGTTATCACATCCTGCCTTATTTCCTGAGTAATTGGCAGCGGTTCAAAAATATCCCGCTTGGTGTACTGGCGCATAGCACGCATTTGCGCGGGTCGGGCGAGATGGAAAACGGAATCGAAAAACCGAATGTACGCGTGACACTTGCAAGTAAAATATCTGCAGAAGATTGTGCATGGCTCAATTTGGGTTACCTCGACCCCGCAGGGATCAACATCGAAGAATGGAAGGACAAGGAGAAAGAAGGAATTTTGTATGTGCCCAAAGCAGGTGAGATTTTGTATCGGATGAAATAAATCCGGGATGACATTCGAATCTGTTCTGAGCGCACACATTGCGCGTTACCCTTCCATGCAAATCCAGGATGTATACAAGCTAATTCATCAGGCGGCGTCTGGAAGCGAACATGCCATCGCCAGCGTTGAAAGCGCGCGCAAATGGATGGAGCATGAGCTTGTCGAAATGGGCAAGGGACCTGAAGAGCCGGTTGTGGATCCCATTTCCGATGATGGACAGATCGTGCGCGTGCATCTGCGGCCGTTTGCGGCACAGGGCGGCAACCCTGAAGATTTACTCGTTGCCTTCATCCGCACGGCAAACGAGTATCGCGGAGACGTGCAGACCCTGAAAAATTATTGGAGCATCGCGGCGGGCATAAAATATTTTTTGTCCGTTGAAGTGGATGACTTCTTTCAATCCATGCAGGCACGGAATTATCCTGCCGTCCATCACTCTTCCGAATATGAAAGACTTTATCGCCCGGCTTATCGCGTGGTCTGGCAGAAGTTTATTTATGACCGAAAAACTTTCCGAAATTAAATCCTTCTTGAAGACACAAGGCAGGGGACTCTCCCTGTTGTTGACCATGCTGGCTGGTGCATTGCTGCCGCAGTTCCATGTGTTTTCATTTCTCATCCAGTTTTTGTTGATGCTCATGTTGTTCTTTGCGTTTCTGGATATCGAATTCAAGCCACAGATGTTTCAAAAAAGTGTGATATGGGTTCTGTTCGCAAATGTGGCTGTGGCATTCGTCAGTTATGCGGCGCTTGTACCGGTTGATATTATGCTCGCGCTCGCGGCGTTCATGACAGCCATCGCACCAACCGCGATTGCCGCACCCGTCATCATTGGTTTTATCAAGGGTGAAATTGAATACGTTGTCACCGCGGTATTGATTACCAATGTTTCAGTCGCTGTGCTTGTCCCTTTGGTGTTGCCCTTTTTGCTCGGCGCGGACGTTCGAATATCGATGTGGGAAGTTTTACAACCTGTGTTGATCGTCATGTTCGTGCCGTTGATCCTTGCGCGACTCGTTTCGCGTTTGCCTGTGACGATGCAGGAATTTGTCCGAATGGGAAAAGGGCTCTCCTTTCCCTTCTGGCTGGTCAATCTTTTGATCATCAGCGCCAATGCGTCGAATTTTCTTCGCAATGAAAATTCCAATTCCGCTTTCAAGCTGATAACAATCGCCCTTATCTCGCTGGTGATTTGCATCGTCAACTTTGGTATGGGTGCGTTGCTTGGTGGTCGACGTCATTGGCAGGAAGCCAGTCAATCACTTGGGCAAAAGAATCTCTCTTTCGTCATCTGGGTCGCGCTGACCTTCATCAACCCACTCGTGGCGATGGGCCCCACGTTCTACATCCTGTACCATCATCTGTATAATTCGTGGTCGATTTATCAATTCGAAAAACGCCGCAACGCATGATGACTCGTTTCTTTATTGTGATGGGTGTCTCTGGGTCTGGCAAGACGAGCGTGGGCAGATCCGTTGCAGAACATTTGGGATGGGACTTTTACGACGCCGATGATTTTCATCCGCCAGAAAATGTTTCCAAAATGGCAAGCGGGATTCCGCTCGACGATTCAGACCGCGTCCCGTGGCTCGCTACGCTTCACGAGTTGATTTCGTCCAGTTTGACGCGGAATCGACCTGGTGTGCTGGCTTGTTCCACACTAAAGGATCGATATCGTCGGCAATTAATGGAAGGCAACCTGGGTGTGCAACTCGTTTATCTCAAAGGCAGTTATGAATTGATCTGGTCGCGCATGGAAGTGCGCAAAGATCATTACATGAAGCCGCACATGCTTCAGAGTCAGTTCGACGCGCTCGAAGAGCCCGCGAATGCGCTCACAATTAACATATCGCGGTCAGTTGATGAAATTGTGCAAGAGATTATGTCAAAAATGTCACCCTGAGCGTAGTGAAGGGTCTCTCCATAGGTCAAGAGACTCTTCGGTCGCAACAATCGCTCGATCACATCGTCCCGATGTCCTTCGGGAGAGTGGCAACGGATACATGGAGTAATGCTTTGAATATTGGAATTCTTGGTCTGGGTGTGATGGGGCGGAGTCTGGCGTTGAACTTTGAACGCAACGGATATTCAATTGCTGGTTATGATGTAAATTTGAGATTCGACAAATCCCTCTTCAAGGACACGAACATCAAGATATTTGATTCGCTTGAAGAACTAGTCGCTGCATTGGATCAGCCGCGTTGCATCTTGATGATGGTCCCTGCCGGGAAGCCTGTAGACAAAGCTGTCGTATCCGTCAGGCCGTATCTTCAAAAAGGGGACACCCTCATTGACGGTGGGAATTCCTTTTTTATGGATACCGAACGGCGTATAAAAAACCTGGAGGAAGGCGCGATTCGATTTATCGGAATGGGAGTGTCGGGTGGAGAGAACGGGGCGCTATGGGGACCCAGTCTCATGCCCGGAGGCGTGGAGTCCGCCTGGGAGCAGGTGAAGCCTATGTTGGAATCCATCTCAGCCAAAGCGGATGACGGAATCCCGTGCGTGGCATGGATGGGCAAGCGGGGTGCGGGACATTACGTCAAGATGGTGCATAACGGGATCGAATACGGCGACATGCAGTTGATCGCCGAAACCTACGACCTGCTCCATCGCGGCGCGGGGGTTTCAAATGGAGAGCTGGCGGAAATATTCGAAAGGTGGAATGAAGGCGATCTGCAATCCTATTTGATCGAGATCACATCGAAGATCCTGCGACGATTGGATGAAGAGACGGGTGAATCTCTCGTAGATCTGATTCTAGATGAAGCCGCACAGAAAGGCACGGGCAGGTGGACAAGCCAGAATTCACTGGATGTTGGTGCGCTCGTTCCCACGATTTACGCGGCCGTGGAGATGCGATTACTTTCGAGCTTGAAATCAGAGCGCGTTGTTGCAAGCAGATTATTTGGCGGCGATTCACCGAAATTTGTCGGGGACAGAGAACACCTAATTGATTTTGCGGAGCAGGCATTATATGCCAGCAAAATAACATCGTATGCGCAAGGGTTTGCATTGCTGAGACTGGCTTCAAAGGAATATAACTTTGGTTTCAATTACGCCGATATTGCCCGCATCTGGCGTGCGGGATGCATCATCCGCGCATCGTTGTTGGATGATATCGTCGCGGCATTCGAGCATGAGCCCGAATTATCGAATCTTTTGCTCAACGATGTGTTTCGTAAGATCGTCCTGATAAGTCAATCTGCATGGCGGGAAGTGGTGAAGGCAGCGATTGATCTCGGAATCCCCATGATGGCAACCTCTGCGTCGCTTGCCTATTTCGACGCTTATCGGTCAGAGCGATTGCCCGCAAATTTGATCCAGGCACAACGCGATTATTTCGGCGCGCATACTTATCGAAGGATGGATAAAGAGGGAGTGTTCCACACAAAGTGGGAGCAGAATGCCTGATCAGAGTTTGATGCAGGTGGCGACATCGTGCTGTGCATGACACAGCTCAATTTATCGGCGGCTGCCTGTCATCGAATTCTGAGGCTCGCACGAACGATTGCGAATTTGGTGGGAATGGGGAGACCCAATCCACGTGTCTGGCCGAAAGGTTGCGCCTCCGGAAAATTGAAGATGATGCTATCCTAGGAAGCGGCAGAACAAAAAACCGGACAGTTTGCGCTGTCCGGTTTTTTGTTATTAAAAGAAAGATATGTTTAGGCGGGTTGAGGAACAGGATGTTCGATCTCGCTTAACTTGACTGGTCTGTTCTCAAGATAGGATTTCTTGGCAGCCATCCCGATCACGACCGGAATATGACCATCTATGCCAACAACTGGAGGGTTGGTATCTTCCTGAATGCTTTGAACAAAGTCTTTCAGTTCAGCGATGAATGACTCCATATACCGTTCAAGGAAGAAGTATAGCGGTTTGGCTGAGTGGACACCATCAGCGTTAGAGTAAATATCGTTATCAGGTGTGTTATTGTGAGCCTGGACCATGCCGTCGGAGCCGAATACTTCCACGCGTTGATCGTAGCCATAGATGGCTTTGCGGCTGTTATCGATGGTTCCGATCGCACCGTTGGTGAAACGAAGCATGATGACCGCGGTATCCACATCACCTGCCTCGCCGATGCCCGCTGCCGCGTAGACTTCCTCCACTTCACTGCCGCTCAAATATCGGGCCGTATCGAAATCATGGATGGTCATATCAAGGAACATGCCACCAGAGACTTTGCCATGTTATACTTCATTAGACATTCCTCGTGTTCTAGGTTTATGCTTTACACAAAAGCATAGCCGAGAAAGGTCTTTTTTCACCTCCCTTTCACCTGCCTTGAGAAAGCCGAATAATGAGAATTCCCACTTGACACTATGGGTTTTGTTCTTTAATATTGTTTTAGGTTCAATGCTTGGAAAAAATTGACTGCAGTTTGGAATGAGGGCACTACCATGTGCCCATCCTACTCTATTTCAAAAGGAGAAGAAAGATGTCCGCAAAAAGAGTACGCAGTTTGATGATCCACGGTTTGATGGCGGTCGCAATCCTTGCAGCTTGCGCGCCTGCTGCAACCGAAGCACCGGCTGTAGCGACAGAACCTCCGGAGGTTGCCACCGAGGCCCCTGCAGCCACCGAAGAACCGGCGCCTGCGACTGAAGCGCCTGTGGAGATCACTGACACCGAACTGAATGTTCTATGTACGCCGCAGGAACAGTGGTGTCAGGGGATGAAGCAGGAATTCGAAGCGAAATACGGAATAACCGTAAACTACGTCAGAATGTCCTCCGGTGAAGCGCTTGCCCGCGTCCAGGCGGAAAAAGATAACCCACAGTTCGATATTTGGTGGGGCGGCCCGATCGATAGCTTTGTAGCCGCGAAGGGCGAAGGGCTGTTGGAGCCCTATGATTCCCCGAATTATGCCAATTTGATCGATCCGGTCAAAATGAAGGATGTTGATAACCACTGGGTGGGCGTTTACGTTGGCACCCTCGGTTTTGCAACCAACACAGACTGGCTGGCGGCGAACCCCGGAGTTGAGGCTCCAAAGTCCTGGGACGACCTGCTGAAACCCGAATTCAAGGGACAGGTTATGGTTGCCCATCCGTCTTCTTCAGGTACCTCCTACACTGCTCTCGCGACCGTTCTGCAGATCCGCGGTGAGGAAGCAGGTTGGGAATATCTAAAGCAGTATGCAGGGCAGATGTCTCAATACACAAAGAGTGGTGCGGCACCCGCGAAGTTTGTTGGTCAGGGTGAAGCTGCAGTGGCCATTGTTTTCTCTCACGATATCGTGAATGAAATCGAAAACAATAAAATGCCATTGGTACTGACTTTCCCAGAAGAAGGAACCGGATATGAAATTGGCGGTATGGGGTTGATCAAAGGCGCCAAACATCCGCAAGCTGCAAAATTGTGGTTCGACTGGGCCCTGACACCCGAAGCGCAGGCCTTAGGCCCTGTGTATGCGGCGTATCAAGCTCCAACCGTCAATGGTGTCGAACTTTCTCACCCCGAATTGCTAGAGGTCAATCTCATTGACTACGACTTTATCTGGGCAGGGGAACATAAGAAAGAGTTTGTTGACAAGTTTACAAATGAAATCGCGGGCGCCGAAAATCTAAAAGAATAAGAATTGGCTGCAAGTTCTGGGCGGCAGATTTGCCGCCCAGAATTCTATAATCGGAGGAGCATGAAGACGACTTTAGCATTACCAAAATCCTCAAAAATGCAATTTGTCGGCGTCAGGCGTCGCTTCCAGGAATTTTCGTTGATTTTCAGAGATCCAGTGCTTTTTATGAGTCTGCTGTTCTCTGGAATTTTTATCTTTGTTTTTGTCTTGTTGCCGATCATTCGAACAGTTTCGGGCGGATTTATATCTGATGAAGGCAATTTGGATTTGACTTATTTTGCACGTTATTTTGACAATTATTATGGACCCGGATTGCGCCGCGCCTTTCTGGACACCATGACCATGGGTTTGCTCACGGCTATTTTTGGAACATTGGTGGGCTTTATCTTTGCTTACGCAAGTGTGCGCTGCAACCCGCCTGGGAAAAACCTGCTGCACTGGCTTGCATTACTGCCGACTGTCTCTCCGCCTTTTGCACTTGCCTTGAGTATGATCCTGCTGTTCGGTCGGAGCGGATTGGTTACCAAAAAACTATTGGGGATTACTTTTGTTCAGGGAACAAACGATATTTATGGATTGGATGGGCTGGTTATCGTTCAAACGATCACTTTTTTCTCTGTCGCTTATTTGATCCTGCGTGCGATGCTTGAGCGTCTCAATCCATCCATGGAAGAGGCAGCCGCCAGTCTGGGTGCAAACCGAATGCACATATTCCGGACCGTGACATTGCCACTCCTGATTCCCGGAATCGCAGGTTCCTTTTTGTTGCTGTTTGTAGAATCACTGGCAGATCTGGGTAACCCCCTTTTTATTTCAGGAAATAGAACTGTACTCTCGGCACAGATCTTCCTGGCTGTGATTGGAGAGTACGATTACCAGAAAGCCTCGGCATTATCTTTGATATTGATCATTCCAACTTTGTTGTTATTCATGATTCAGAGGTATTACGTAAACCGCAGGTCATATATTTCGGTTACCGGTAAGCCCTCGGGCGCCCAGATCACCGAAAAAGATCCTTTCATTCGCTGGGGATTTAATTTTGCAGCCTATTTGATCTGTGCCTTTGTGGTTTTGCTCTATGCCACCATTGTCTACGGCTCCTTTAGCTTTACCTGGGGCGTAGACTTCACACCTACACTAAGGCATTGGTCCATGGTGGTCACGCGTGGGGTGGAAGCGATTTTGGATACAACGTTTTTGAGTGCCCTGGCAACACCGTTTGCAGCCTTCCTGGGGATGGTAATTGCCTGGCTGGTTGTGAGAAAGAATTTTAGCGGTAAACAAGCCCTGGACTTTAGTTCAAACCTCGGTGGAGCCGTGCCTGGTACGATCCTGGGGATTGGCTTTGTGCTGGTTTTCAACAAACCTCCCCTCGCACTGGCGGTGGTGATTTACGCGGTGTTAGCCCTATTTTTCGTTCTGGTGGTTGGCAGGGATGCCTGGGAAAGGCTGATCATCCTGCTGGTTGGGACCACGGCCGGTGTCCTATTGACCAGGCTTGAAGCAGTCCAGGTCTATTATGTGCTGGGAGGACTTTATCTAATTGTGGGCGTGCTCCTGTTTGTCAGCAGCAGAAAAGCGTTCGCTCCATTGTTGTCGGCATTTTTGGGGATCTATGTGATGAGTACGAATTGGGCGGCGCAGATATCCAAGCCCATCGCTGATTTTAGCCGGAGTATAGAGCGCGGCTTCTGGAGCAACGCTATTTTCCAATTCTCTGATCATATTAAAGTGATCTTTCAACCCCCTCCTTCTCTACTTGCAATTTTCCTGATCTTTGCGGGAATCCTTTTAGTTCAGGGGTTGCAGCACCGGGTGTTGCGAGTAGTTGGCGGCATCCTGGCGTTGATTATTCCATGCGCCATGTCCTTCATGGAGATTCCTTTTGCGCTGGTCGGTGGCGCTTACATCATCATGGCAGCATTTATTATCCGGAGTCTGCCAGCCTCGGTGCGGGCTGGCGTGGCTTCCCTGCAACAGATCGACCCCTCCATTGAAGAGGCGTCTAATATTCTGGGTGCAGATGCACAATACACCTTCCGTAAAGTCACTTTACCGCTCATCCTCCCGGCGCTGATAGCGGGTTTGATATTTAGTTTTACCAGGCATATGACCAGCCTTTCTGCGATTGTCTTTCTTGTGAGCGCAAAATGGAGGATTGTCACTGCCTCCATCCTCAGCGAATGGGAGCAGGGCGGGGTCAGCATTGCGGCTGCCTATTCAACTCTGATCATCCTGTTCGTCATGATTGCCATTGTATTCTTGAATATTGTCACCAACTATTTCCTTCGTGGTCGGGAAGGCGTGGACCTCAGTCAGGGATTGTAATCATTACAGAAATGAGGAATTCTAAATGTATTTGACCCTGGAAAACATTACAAAGGTTTTTCCTTCGCGAGGCAATATGGGCGAGGTCGCTGCTGTCCAGGATGTAAATCTGGAGATTCAAAAAGGAGAGTTGGTTACCCTCCTGGGGCCGTCAGGATGTGGGAAAACGACCACGCTTCGGATGGTTGCAGGTTTTGAGTTTCCTACAGCGGGCAAGATTTCCCTGGATGGTCAGGAAATAAATTCACTGCCGCCTCACAAAAGAAACATGTCAATGGTCTTTCAAAGCTATGCCATATTTCCTCACCTTACGGTTTTTGAAAACATAGCTTATGGATTGAACGTACAGAGACTGAGTAAAAAAGTGATTGCGGAACGGGTAAACCGTGTACTGGATTTAGTTCACCTGGAGGGTTATGGGGATCGTCCTCCGGGCCAGCTATCAGGTGGCCAGCAACAACGAGTGGCATTGGCGCGGGCACTAGTGATGGAGCCAAAGGTTCTATTGATGGATGAGCCGTTGTCCAACCTGGATGCAAAATTACGTGAAGAGATGCGCACGGAAATCCGCAGGATTCAAAAGGAATTGAATATTACCAGTGTCTATGTAACGCATGATCAAATCGAGGCCATGACGCTTTCCGATCGGATTGTGGTAATGAACGAGGGTATTATCGAACAGATTGGGAGTCCTGTGGAAGTATACCGATTTCCGAACAGCCGGTTTGTTGCTAACTTTATCGGCCGGGCCAATTTCATTGATGGCGTTGTCCTTGCTCAAGACGGTTCGGAGTTGACAGTAAGGTCGTTGGGCGAATCGATCACGCTATCAAATATAAAGCGTGAGTTCCACGTGGGGGAAGATGTGACCTTAATTGTTCGTCCTGAGATGATCCAGATCAAAAAGACAGGTGGTTTGTACAATGGGGTTATCAGGCGAGCTGTTTATCTTGGCGATGAGATCGAATACGTGGTTGAAATCAGTGGGCTCTCGATTCTGGGTACTGAAACAGATCCGCATGTAACCGAGCTTTTCCCCGAGGGGGAGAACGTTACTCTTGGCTTTGCAGAGGACTGTATCCAGGTGCTACCAGCGAGGAAAAAAACAGAGTGATGGCACGGCTTCATAGCGCCGTCATTGAGTTTGTTCCATAATCAACAAAAGATATCCATCATGAAAAGCTACGATGTTCTCTATATTGGCAACTACACCAAGGATACGATTATTTCACCAGCTGGCACAAAAATTGTGGATGGGGGAGCTGTCAACTATGCGGCGCATGCCGCGGCGCGGCTTGGTATGGATGTGGCTGTTGTCACCCGCCTCGCTAAAGAGGACAGGCATGTAGTCGAGAGATTCACACAATCTGGCATTGATTGCTATGCCACCTATACTCCCCAGTCCACATTACTCAAACTGGAATATCCAACCGCGGACCCGGATATCCGAACACTTTCGGTCACCAGTGTAGCCGGCTCGATCACTGCAAGCGAAGTGGAGAAACTCGACGCCCGGGCTGCTGTGATCGGCTCCAGTCTGCGAGGCGAGGTGGGAATGGATGTCATTCTTACATCCAAAGACAAAAAGATGCTTGTGGCTGCTGATATGCAGGGCTTCGTCCGCGTCCTGCGCGGTGTGGAACTGAAATATGAATCGTGGGATGAAATGGCGTCCACGCTGGCGCTGATTGATGTGGTCAAAAGCGATGCCGTTGAGGCAGAGTTTCTCACCGGTGAAAAAGATATCTACAAAGCTGCCAAATTCTATGCCAATATGGGTCCCCGGGAAATCGTGCTGACGCATAAGGATGGATTACTCATTTACGCGGATGGCAAATACCACGAGATGGAATTTTATCCTACACGTCTGGATGGCCGCAGTGGGCGCGGCGACACGTGTATTGGTACCTACATTGCGATGCGCCTCTCCAAATCACCGCACGAAGCGGGCGTCTGGGCCGCGGCGGTCACAAGTCTGAAAATGGAGGACCTGGGACCATTCAATCGTTCCATCGGCGAAGTTGAAGCCTTCATCCATGATAAATACAATCATGGATCGATTCGCTGAAAAGCAAGCCAGAATCGATCGGTGCCGGGCTGAAGCGTTTGCTCTCTATCCGTTGCTATGGTCAAAAATGATCGCAAAATGGAAGACATCAGATCCGCAGGCTCAGGTCCGGTTGACGTATTCCGCAAATTATCTTTTTCGTACGAATAATGCAAAACCAGACCTGTTAAATTGTCTGGTTTTGCAGCTCACGGGAAGAAAGATAAATTCAGCTAAGCTGAAGCGCGGGAGCCGTGATCTCGCTTAATCTAACTGGTCTATGTTCCAGGTAAGATTTTTTCGCTGCCATTCCAATCACAACTGGGATGCGTCCATCGATGCCAGTTACCGGAGGAGACGTATTTTCCCGAATGCTCTGAACAAATTCTTTCATTTCGACAACGAACGACTCCATATAACGTTCCAGGAAAAAGTAAAGCGGCTTGGCAGAATGGACGCCGTCCGCATTGAAATAAACATCCTGGTCAGGTGTGTTATTGTGTGCCTGAACCATGCCGTTTGAACCGAACACCTCCACGCGCTGATCGTAACCGTAGACGGCTTTGCGGCTGTTATCGATGGTGCCAATCGCGCCATTGGCAAAACGAAGCGTGATGACGGCAGTATCCACATCGCCTGCTTCGCCGATGCCGGGATCGACCATCACACCTGCAGCGGTATAAACTTCCTCGACCTCACTTCCACTCAAATAGCGCGCCATATCGAAATCATGGATGGTCATATCCAGAAACATCCCACCGGAGACTTTGACATAGGAAACCGGCGGCGGCGCCGGATCACGGCTGGTGATGCGCAGGATCTGTACGTCGCCGATCTTGCCATCTGCAACCATGGATCGCACTTTGCGGAAGTTCGGGTCAAAGCGGCGGTTGAAACCAATCTGAAGTTTTACGCCGGCTTTTTCGACGGCTTCCAGCGCGGCATCGATCTTTGACAGGTCATGATCGATGGGCTTCTCGCAGAAGATGTGTTTGCCAGCCTGTGCTGCCTCGATTACAATCCTGGCATGCGTGTCGGTGGAGGAACAAATCGCAACAGCATCGATTGTCGGGTCGGACAGAATTGCATGATAGTCTTCTACAACGGTGGGAATGCGAAGCTTGGTTGCTGTCTCCTGAGCGGCTTTCAAGTCGACATCTGCAATGGTTGTGGCCTCCACGCCGGGGATGCGGGTGGCGAGATTTTCAGCATGAATTTTTCCAATGCGTCCGGCACCGATCACGCCGAAACGCAGGTTGTTTTTAGTTGTCATGGTAATGTTCCTTTTCAATACTTCAAGCTTTCACTGCGTGGGATTTCAGGCCGATGCCTGCCAGATAATCACGGTTGCGTTGTGCGGACTCCTTCGGCTTCCCCATGCCGGGGAGTACATCCTGTTCCACAACAATCCAGCCCTCATAACCGATTTTTTCCAGTTCGGCTTTGATCAGGGGGAAGTCGATCTCTCCCTTGCCGAGTTCACAGAAAATCCCGTTCCGCACGGAAGTGAAGTAATCCCAGTTTTCTACGCGTGATCTCGCCGCAATTTCTGGATGACAGTCCTTGAAATGGACATGCCAGATCCGATCTTTATGTGCATGAAGCCCGGCGATTGGATCTCCACCGCCGAAGCGATAATGACCCGTATCCAGGCATAATCCCAGTAGAGACGGATCAGTGCATTTCATGAGGACATCGATCTCGATGGGCCGCTCCACGTAGCCCGCGCAATGATGATGAAAGACAGTACGTAAGCCCGTTTCTTTCCTGACCGCGCTCGCCACTTTCTCCGCGCCCTCTGCAAAGATTTTCCACTCTGCTTCATCCAATCCATGCTTGGGCAGGATGCGTCCGGCATTCTGTGTTCGTTCTGGGATCTTGCCATTATCATCTGCCAGAACGATAAAAGGCAGATCGCCTTCCGCTTCTGCCATCAGGCGCGCCGTGCGGACTGCGGCTTCGATTCCCGCCGCATGTGCCTTCGGGTCCTTGAGCATGACCGGTACGAACGCGCCGAGGAGAGTGAGTCCGCGTGAATGGATTTCCTCACGCAGTTGGACCGGGTCGGTGGGCATAAAGCCCCAATCGCCGAGTTCCGTGCCTTGATAGCCAGTGTCGACGATTTCGTTTAAGACCTGTGTATACCCAGCGGCCTCTCCCTCAAGATCAAATTCGAGAATCCCCCACGAACATGGTGCATTTGCAACTTTGATCATAGTAGCTCCTTGTTGATAGCAAAATTGATCGCTAGAATTTTCTCGTCCACTCTTTGGGCCAGCGTTCGACGACGACCTTCTTCTGGGTGAAGAACTCGACCGCATCCATGCCCTGCCCGTGCATGTCACCGAAGAACGAATCCTTCCAACCGCTGAACG
>Ga0210377_10002418_pt1 | contig 16396 bp, 29 predicted proteins | sample PLM4_65_b1redo_FD_155480 | JGI IMG/M metagenome (GOLD analysis project Ga0210377, IMG submission 155480) | Groundwater sediment microbial communities from an aquifer in East River, Colorado, USA - PLM4_65_b1 redo | ecosystem: Environmental > Terrestrial > Soil > Riparian zone | place: USA: East... | reverse complement strand
CGAAGATATCGATATTGTCTGTACTTCAGGTTCTGTAAATCTAACTGCTGGTGAAAACATAGCGACTTCTATGGTCTTTACAAATACTGGCATGGATATTGTAACGACAGGTGCCGCAGGTCAAGATATTGATATAACAAATACTGGTGGTTCCGTAAATATTACTGCTACCGAAAATATATCAGATGCAATTGTTATCAATGCTTCTGGCGCAGCTTCAGGAATGACATTGGATTGTGGTACAGCGTCTTTGACAATCGGCACAGGTATAAAACATGCCGTAACAAGCACAAATACAGCTGCTTCTCCATATGCCGTCCTTGGAACTGATTATTTTATTACTACCGATACGACAGGGGGAGCAATGACGGTAACGTTGCCAGCTGTCCCTGGAACAGGTCGTACAGTTGTAGTTTATGACGGTGCCGGACAAGCTGCAGCCGGAGGTAACGTTACAATTGATGGCAATGGAAATAACATTGCTGCTGCAGGTACATCAGCAGCAACGAAATTAATAAATACCGCTTATGAATCATACATTTTGACCTTTAACGGCACACTGTGGTGTGGTCAAAACATAGTATAAACTTGGAGATTTAAATGCCAATATTTGCCAATCGGCCGGGTGCAAAACCAGATTCTAATTACGTAGAGAACACGGAATTCTTTATAGAAGAAGCCTTTAGAGGCGAATATACAGGCACCAATCTGACATATGCGGGGTTTGCTAGGCCAGGTTCCTCCGAAAACTCTCCCGTTTGGCAAATTTCCCGCTTTTCTTATGACGGAGCAAATAATTTAATATCCGTCCAATGGCCTCTTCGAAAACTTGATAACACAGACACCGCAACTGCGAATACAGCCGCATGTAGCAATGATTATGAGTTTGTTTGGGCAGAAAGAACAAACTATACCTATCAATAAAGGAAATTGATTGCAACAGTTTAGGTTTAATCCACTTACGCACAGACTAGATCTTGTTGATACAAGCTCTTCACCAACTGGTGATGTTCAATTTCTAGCTGGTGATACTGGTGGCAATGTACCTCCAAATGGTTCTGGTGTAATCAATGTATTAGGAAATCCTGACATTGAAATTGCTGGTAATCCTGGGACCAGCACCCTTCAATTAACTAATTTAACTAAAATAACTCCTTTTATTGTTGGAGCAAATAGTGCTTATACAACTATTCAAAGTGCATTAGATGCTGCAAATTCTGCCGGAGGTCAACAGCTTGTTTATGTCACTGCTGGAACTTACTCTGAAAATTTAACCTTTTATCCCGATGTTTTTATTCAAGGAGCGGTTGATAATACTGTAATTATTGGGATTCATACGCCACCCGCTTCTGGCGATTTCATAATGAGCGATCTTGTTATGATAAGCGCTACTGATTTATTAAACAGCGCAGCGGCTGGCACAGCAAATATAACAATTCAAAACTCATTTATAATTTTAACAGATGGATATGTGTTTAATGTCCCCAATTGGACTGGCACTTTATTATTTGACAATTGTGGTGAAGCATCTACAACTGATGGTGTCGTAAATAATACCGCTGGTTCACCTATTAAATTTCTTAACACAGAAATGGGCGCAGGATCAGGTAAGACGATGACTCTTACAGGAAATGCCAATGTTAGATTTGACACCTGCAATATAAATTGCCCAATAAATATTTCTGGATCAGGAACTTTTATTTTTCAGAATGGTGTTGTTTGCAGAAATACAGTTACAATTGAGGGGTCAAAAACAGGAGATATAGTTGATACTGTTTTTTTAACGGGTGCTAATACATGCCTAATTTATAATTCAACAGGAGAAAGTAATCTTTCGGAAGTTACTTTTGATACATCCGCTTCACCTGCTATTGGCGGTACAGGACATTTAAATTTTGGCGAAATCATATTTAGAAATAGTGCCACAAAAGCCGGAACTTTAACATTTGGTTATACTGGTCATTCAGAAACTGGAACTGCTTATATGCAGAATATCAGTTTTGATAGAGGCACAAACACTATAAACCAAGACGGTGAATTAATCATCGGAGCTACGGGTTTAAATCCTCAAATCTCTACATTGACTGCCGGTTCTGGCATGTCAATTACAAATGGATCAGGCTCGATTACTATTGCCTCAACCGGCGGTGGGATGACTTGGACTGAAGTGATAGGCACTTCTCAGTCTATGGCCGTGAATAACGGTTATGTTGCCAATAACGGAAGCTTAGTAACGATAACTTTACCTTCAACAGCCGTTTTTGGAAGCATGGTTGCCGTTGTTGGAAAAGGTGCAGGTGGTTGGAGAGTGGCACAAAATGCTGGGCAACAAATATTTATAGGCACTCAAAATACGACGGCGGGAGTAGGTGGTCATTTAGATTCTTCCGCAACAAGGGATAGTATTTTTTTACTTTGCACAACGGCAGACACCACATGGACAGCGATAACTGCCTGGGGAAATATAGGTTTAACTTAGGGATTTATGGCAGGTACTGCAAATATAATTAACGCTACTGTAGGAAATGTGGCTCTTCCTGGCACTACAGTTCAGCAACTTTTATCTAATCCCGATAATACAAATGCTGCTTCAAAAGCTCAATTCCTTATTCAAACCGGCGGAGCCAGTAGTGGTGACGCTGAACAAATTTTTTCAACAACAGCGACTAATTGGGATCAAGGCTGCGACAATAGTGACTCAGATTCTTTTGTTATTTCAGCAGGTAACGTTTTAGGCACTAATAACGTTTTGAGAATTTCCACAGCAGGACAAGTCACATTCCCTTTGCTAGCAGGCATATCATTTATACCTACATTACAATTTGGGGGTGCCTCAACAGGCATTACTTATGCGGGACAGGCTGGATTATATTACCAATTTGGAAATCTTGTTTTCTATAGATTAAATATTAATATAACGAGTAAAGGAACAGCTACTGGATCTGCATCCATTGCCGGAATACCCGTGGCATCTGGGCTAAGTGGAAATTTAAACACGTGTGTTGCATTTTTTCAAAATATAACATTAACTGCTAACTATACCTCAGTAATTGTTCAAAATGGAACCAGCAACAACAGTGTGTCTATTTTGCAACAAGGTTCAGGACAAGCTATTGTAGCTTTGGATGATACACGTTTTACTAATACATCTTTGGTTTATGTAAGCGGATTCTTTTTTACAGATTAAGGAAATTTATGAAATTTTATGACTTTGGTATTATTTTGTTTGTTGTTGTTATTTGTGTTTGTGTTGTCGGAGGAATAGGATCAGTTTACCTATTTGGCCCTGACAATCTAATCGAGGAAACAGCAGAAGCAATTATCGATAAAGAAACTGGTCTTGATATAGACCTTTCTCCTAAATCTTTGGAGAAAAAAAGAAAAATGAAGAACAAGAAAACTTGGCAAGAAAACCAATTAGCTAAAAAAGCTTTAGCTTGCGGTTGTGCCGAAGATCAATAATCTTTATATTTTCTTAAAATCCCTTATTTGTTAGGTTTAATTCTTAACCAATGGAGGGATATGTCATCAGTCACAAATCAAACTAATCAAAATATCAGCAATCCTTATCAGAATACAGCTGAAGAAATTGCAGCGCAGGAAGCAAGAAGAACAGAATTGCTTAAAGACGTTGCTTTGATTCGTACAAAAGAAAAGATTCAATGGGTTGCTATTTTTATAATTGGAATGGCTGTCATTGCGTTAGCCTGCGTTTACTTAAGAAAAATTTAAGGAGGAATCATGGCAAGTCATATATCAGAGCGTCCATTTGCAATGCTTTCTTTGGATGCACCAGTTCAAGAAAGAGTGGCACAAACTGATGCTGAAAAGCAAAAAGAGTCTGCTAAGAAACAAGATGAAAATGAAAGAGCACTAATACTTCAAAGAGTAAAAGTTCACCAAGTGACTAACAAGTATGGTCTTTATAATCCTCAAAGACTTTCAATGTTAAACCCAGCTGACCTACATTCATGCAAAAAGACTGTTTGTGCATATGCTTCAATAGGCGCAACAGGCGGAGCTTGGGCTGGTTTTGCTATTGGAGGCGGCCCAACACCTACAGGAGCAATCGGTGCTGCTGGGGGGGCTGTTGTGGGAGGCGCAGGAGGAGCTGGCGTTGGTCTAGCTGTTTATATGAGCAAAACTTCAAATGATTATAAAAAATGGAGAGCTGCTCAAACAGAGGAAACTCTAGCTAAATTTAAAGAGCTTTTAATGGGCAGTGAATTTTTTAGAGAATTTGAAGATCTCGAGACTTCGGATTTTATGCAGTTTCCAGTAGCCGATCCGTTCGGTCATGTTGCTGATTATCAAACATATGATAAATATTTGAAACACCCAACTTCTAAAGATAACAGAAAAACAATAAACGAAGATGGTCAGAATGTTGACAATCCAAAATATGGCCATTCTAGATGTTTTTTTAAATGCCATTATATTAAACCAGAAGACTTAAACGATCCAAAATCGCCTTTTTTAAGACCTGATTATTTCCATATTGGTAAATTAATCATGGCGATCACCAGATTTATTGATGGTAAGGCAATTCCTATAAAGGACATTAATCCTGAATTCGTAAAAGGATTGACTGCTCTTAAAAAGGATCTACAAGCAAAGGCTTTTTGGTCTGCTGATTTAGAAGAAGCTCACTATCTAAATCTCTGGAAAGAAGGCAAAATCAAGAAAAGTGAATACCAAAAAAAATCAGGCGCAATTAATGAAGCCGTAGGAAGATAAAATCTGAAATAACCCCCTTGAAAAAGGGGGATTTTTTTAAATGATTGGATGAGAATTCTTCCAGTTATACATCGCTTTAAATATCTCGTGATATTGTTCACGTGTCGCACAGGGTCTTAACAAGTCAATTCTCATTTGGTATTTCTTTATAAAAATATCCATATTTACAGCTTGATTACTCAAAAATTCATGCAGCGCAATATCGAATCTTGATGTATTAAGAAAGATTTTTGGGCCTAAACTTTTTTGATGAGTAAATTTTTTCAGCTCATTAATTTTTATGAAATTCTTTCTGATTTTTTCTATTTCTTCTTCAGCTGGATACTTAAATTTTCCGATTTTAAAATCTAGATAATGATCTCCGCTTCGGCATAGTCCTATCATCATGCTCACAAGCAAATGCGTGGAGATATTAAGCTCCTGTTTAAGCATAAAGAATTTTAAATAGTCTTCGATTCCCGAATTCATATAGAAATTAAGATAATCATCACTGCGCCATGTTCTTTGGTTTGCATTTAATAAGATGATATCTTCTTTTTCTGCTGCTTCGGACAATTGATAATAGATTTCTATATTTAGAGTTTTGGCCGCTTCTAGGCGATGATTTCCATCAATAACTCGATATTTACTGTCCACCAAGATAGGACGAAGTTTTAAGAGATTTCTAGCTTGTATTGACTTAACAATTCTGTTGAGATTGACTTTGTTGATCTCACGGTTATTCTCATGTTTCTTAAAAATTTCATATTTTACTGTAGATTTGATCATATGTTCTTGCTCCTTTAAATCTGAATTAGATTTGTCTAACTCATATAATTTTTGCGTTGTTTTATGCAATGTTAAATTTTTTACTTAAACTGCTTAAAGGTATAGCATTACAGGTAGCAATAATAAAATTTTTACTTACAGAAATGATGATTGCGATGGTTTTTTACAGATATTCGCATTTAAAATTTCTAGATTATCTTTAAGCTCATTTAGAAGTTTTGTATTGGCGCTTGTTTTCGCAAATAAACATTTGCGTTGTCTTTCACATTGTTCTTTAAGTTTCTCTATTTCTCTTCTTAAAGAATTGTTTTCTACTTCCTCAAATAGTAGCAGTTGCTGTGGCATGAAAATTCTCCTTTTAAAAAATTGCCTAGTTACTATAATGGCAAATATAGGTTCTCATATGACCTTTGGGGGGACGCCGCATACGTCCTCCCTCTCCTTTAATCCTTTAACAACATGTATAGCAAAAAGATTGCCATACTAAGGAAAGCAAAGCTTTCTACAAGCAAAACCCATTGATAAACTAACATACTAGGATTCTGCTATCTTCCAATACTCTATTGGATCTTTCCTGTAGCTCTCTAAATTTACTCCTTGAAGCTCTGGTATCTTCGAATAGTCTACGTTGCCTTTGCGTAAAACTTTCGATACTTTGATCCCGCTCCCTAGCGTATTTTGATTTTGTGACAAAGAAATAAGCTGTTCTTTTAACGCTTTCTCTTTTTTTTCCAACTCTTTTAGTTGTCCACTTATTGCAATCCACTGTGAAGCGTACGACGACCATATATCATCATCTTTGGTTTGATAATCTCTAACTGTCAGCTCAGGAGGAACTAAGTTTTGCATTCCCTCCCAAAAGACATATTCTTTTTCAATTAGCTTGATAATATATTTTTCGTCTCTATAAACTTCAAGTAAAATTCCATCTTCACCATCGAAGGAATAATAAAATGCTTTATCCAATTGACAAACAGCAATTTGGTGTTGTAGCTGAGGATAATATTTGTCAGGAATTTGACCTGCTTGCGCCATGGCATGATCTTCTTTCCCAGGACATTTTATTTCAGCTACGCACTTTCCTTCTATGTCTTTCGCATCCAGGGAAGCCATCATCCACGGATGATCAGGATGAATCTCCACCGATGGTGCCACCAGCAATCCCATTATGTCAGAAAATTTATCACGAGCTTTCTGCTCAAGGGCTAATCCCCTTTCCATAGAAGCTGTTTGTTTTTTTTCAGTACCCAACATTTTTTGTTGCCACAACTGATATGGCGTAGTCCAAGGACTAACTTCCATAATCACTGGAGCATCCGATGCGCCGATTTTATTCCGGCGCAAGTCTTTCCATTCTTCTGTTCCTTGAATTAATGCATTAGCCATTGATCGCTAGCTCCTCGCCTTCAATCAAATCTCTTTGATATTTTTCATTCTGAATCTTAGCTCCCATCTTAATGCGGTCATACATGGCCACAGGAATTTCCTCTAATCTCTCAAGCCCTTTAATTTGGGTTTTCAAGAACTTCCAGAAGTTACCTTGATAATCTGGAGAACAGCCAATCAAAATTTTAGCTAAGTCTTCCGCTTGCTCTTTAGAAATGAGGGGTTTTTGTTCAGGAATTACCCCATTTTCTATAGCAATGGCATCCTTAGGCATATCTGATTGATCCATCTCTTCCTTTGTATAGACACCAGATAATTCCGCAGGGAATGCTTTTCTAATGGCTAATGATTCAGCACATTTAGCCAATTGACTATGAGGCATCTTTCCCCACATTGATGTAGGGTTGCCATCTTTAGTTCTTTGACAATATTCATCAAAAAAAGCAGTCGCTGGGATTTCATGCCATGTGCCATCTTTCGTTAATTTCTTAACGTAAGCAGTAGCTGAAATAACCTTTCCATTGGCATCATAAGTAAATGTAGGTTCACGACCAGGTGCATAACACCCAGTCCGTTCCGCAATTAAACGATATCCATCGATACCTGTTTGAATTGTCATTGCTTCTCTTTTCAATGTACTATCCCATCGTTTAACAGGATATATTTGCTTCATGAAAGGGTCTAATCCAGTTCTTTCGCAGGCATGAACAAACAATTGAAATTCTTCATGAGATGCAGTCTTAAAGAACACATCTTTCAAAAGTTGTAATCTTTTCTCATCATTTTGAATTGCTAAACTCATACTGCCCTCGCTGTTGATTTAAGATATTCGTTATTCCATTTAATCCAGTCGTGTAGGACATGCTTTGGTTGTTCTTTTCTAACAACTTGTAAGCAAGTTTCTGGTACTTTAAGCCCTAATACGAAACATAAGTTCTCTAGATTATGTTCTAGAATTTCTTCATTAAGCTTATCCATTGAAAACAACTCATTGAGCACACCTTCAAAATAATCTCTAGCACTATCCATTTTTGCTGCGTGATCATCGCAGTCATAACATCTTTTCATTGAATACATGGTCATCACCCCTTATTTATAGTATTTATTTTAAATCTTCTTTAGAATCAAGCTTACTTTTAGCCTGTTCCTTAGCAACGTTTGCAACTGCTTTAACTAATTCCTTATGGCTTTTAGGCCATCGTTTATGTTTTGCTCTAAAGTACATTACAGCAATCACATAGTTCTCATTAGGGTCGACATTTCCTAGCTGCATAGCTATATCTTCCGCCTCTGAAAAGGTCAATTCGTCCATATATTCTCCTTATTTTCTTTATAGCTACCTGCTACAACCTTACGAGTTATCGTACAAGGGAGACTAGTAGATATGTGACAAACTATATCACACAATACATTTTTAGCGTAACAAAAAAAATCACATATTTTTTTCTTGCTTTAATTCAAAAAGATATTGTAATTTTCTCCCTCACATAAATTTTAAAGGGCTTACCGAGTGAAGTTAGAAGACTATTTAAAGACAATCGATCTGTCCATAAGCAAATTTGCATATGAAATCGATATAAGCAGGGAGCATTTGAGTCGGATTATTCATCATAAACAAAGACCTTCTTTGTATGTTATGCAACGAATTGAAAAAGCGACAAAGGGTAAAGTGACGGTTCATGAAATGATAGATCTTTACTGCTCAGATGAAGAAAACGATTAACGCAACCCTGCTAGGATCAGTAGCACAGAAAAATGATTGGCAACAAAAAGTACGATAAGTAGAGTGAGCAAAAAAATGATGCTAGTATGACTAGTAAAGAAGGACGGTAAGTTAGTGCTTACCGCCTTTGAAATAATATTAACCCCCCACGACAGGAGAAAATATGGGTCACCAATTAACTGGAACCAAACTGATAAAATTTAATCCCTTTAACACAAAGGAACCAAACTGATGGAACCATCATCTCAAAATGTAGCATATCACGCAACAGAAAAAAACGAATTTTCTACTGAATTTCTTAAAGCCATCGAAAATGAAGAAAATCATCCTGTTCAAGCATATGATTATTTAATTCCAGGGGAAGTGTCTTCGTTACCAATTTCTAGAGATGCAAAGTATTTTTACGCTTTAATTAGAAATCTTTGTAATTCAAATGGCCAAGATAAATGGCGTGGATGTACGTGGTCAAAAAATTATTTCTTTGCGAATAACATGGATGTATCGGAAAGAACTATTCAAAGATACCTTAACGAATTAGTGAAATATGGGGCTCTGGTAATTGAGCTTTTTGAAAATAAAACATTCGGAATAAAAAGATGCATTTGGTTAACGGGCGCTTATGAAGTTTTTAAAACGTTGAATGGAAACACGAGAAAAATTTCACCAACACGAACTCTTTTTCAAAAATTTTATAATCACGACAAAATTGTCGTAGGGTCACGACAAAATTGTCGTAACCAAAGAGAGTTTATTAATAATACTCTTGATATACAAAAGAAAGATAGTCCCGCCGCTCCAAAGTCACGGCCTACTGCAAAAACAATTACCTTAGATTTTGAAAAAAGGGAATTCGTTGGGATAACACAAGAAGATTTAAAAATTTGGAAAGAAAAATATAGCAACGCAGATATAGATCAATGTTTAAAAGAAGCCTCAGAATGGGCTATGTCTAATTATCGGAAAAACTACAGAACATCAATAAATGCCTGGATTTCCAATAATCACAAAGGTCCTAAAGTAAAAAATAAGCCTAAAGTCTCAGATGAAGTTATAACAAGGAATAAGAAAAAAGCTGAGCTTGTTGAAAAGTTCAATCCATCTCAAGGTAATGTGACTATAGGAGCTTATGCAAAAGAGTTTTTATATTCTGGCGATAGATTTAAAGAAGCAGTACCTTACGATATTTCTGAATCTCAATTCGATATAAGAATTGGTCAAGTGATTAGAAAGGGCAATTTACGCCTTAACTTTAATAAATAAAAGGAGATATATGAATGTTCAAAAATTTTATAATCACGAACAGTTTTTCGCATAGTTTAATGAAATATTTTGGTAGGAAATTAGGAGACTTATTAAATTAATTCTAACCTCCTGTAACTTAAGTTTATACAACAAAGGAATTTATGGAAAAAATAGATTTAAAGAAAATAGCTTTAACCGTAATTGTAGGGATATTCCTACTTTTTGGATTAATTTTGGGAATCTGGGCATTCAGCGCAGGCGGAAGAATTTATGATGTGTGGGCTCAAGGAAAAGAAGGGCAAGCTGAACTTGCTAAAGCAGAATCAAATAGACAAATCAAAACATTAGAAGCAAAAGCCGCAATGGAATCGTCAAAACATTTGGCTGAAGCCGAAATTATAAGAGCCGAAGGCGTTGCAAAAGCCAATCACATCATTGGTCAATCTCTGAAAGAAAATGAGGCTTACCTAAGATATCTTTGGATTCAAAACTTGAATCATAATGAACAAACTGTTGTTTATATCCCAACCGAAGCCAATATCCCAATTTTAGAAGCCAATAGATTTAAAGGAGACAAATAATGGAACTTTCACACGAATCACAAGAAAAAATAGTGGACGGTATTGTTAAAGAGTTTTGGCAAGACATGCAAGACTTAACAACTGATGTTGCAAAAGACATTTTGCTTAAGGTACATGGCTTTAGTCAAGAAACTCAGCTCTGTTTGCTAATAGAATCTATTGTAGGACTATTTACTCTAGAGATCGCAAGATTTACATGTATCTTAGATTCAGATACTCAATCTGGATTATGGAATGCAATGAAGATGCAAGCGATGGAAAAAAGCGACGGCTTTAAAAAGATATTCAAGGCCAAAATACAACAGAGTTTATTCGGAGATCATAAAGATGATTAGAGGTTCGTGGAAGTGTAAATTTCTTGCCTTAGGAAAAAAGCATCAGCCCTTTTTGATGATAAAATGGGGGTTTAGTAGTTATTTTAAGTATCTGTTGATTGAAAAGAGAGTAGACGATGAGGACAAATGGAAGCTGGTATTTACAACTGATAAGCATTTAAGAAACTGGGCTCGTGAAGATGAAAATCATAATTGAAGGCGATCCAATCCCGAAAAAAAGGCATCGATGCAGATGTATAGGGAAACATGGCCAAGCTTATGATGAGCAAGCATCAACCGATATGCCGCTTATCCGTTCTATAATGCACAGGGAAATCAAGAATTTGCCCATTTTCTTTGATCCCAATTCATCTTTGATCGTTAACTTCACATTCTACCTACCGATCAACGAAAGTGATTCTGTGGCCATCAGAAACGCTAAATTATGGGGATTCATAAAACCTAACAAGAAACCAGATTTTGACAATTTAATAAAATTTTATTGCGATTGTGCAAACGGTGTGCTATGGAGGGATGATAGTATGGTAGTGAAATCGACTAGTACAAAAGTTTATAGCGATTGTCCTAGAACAGAAATCGAGATTAATGTAGAGAAAGAATTAGTGGATGATAAGAAGAGTGCCGATGTTTGGAAGCTATTGAGTCCAGATGAATGGCTCAAATTCTTTCAAGAATCGTGGAGCTTAGGAAATGAAGGATTTTACAGACTTAAAGAGGTATTTGGAAAAAATGAAGAGGTTGATAGAGATTATCTTCTTTCCAACACCTCCATGTTTTTAGCTGATTTTGTTATGGCGTATGGCAATTTGTTTAAAAAGATTCAAAAATTAACCAAGGATGCAAGCTATGTCGATGGAAAAGATAGCATCGAAGGTCTTCCGCATATTAGTGGAAAACCCTCTCAGCCGGGATGATGACCGTTTACTGATCTGTGAAATCTGGAAACGGGAAATGAAAGATCATCCAAATGAAGACACGTTGCAAATGTTTCAAATAGGGAAGCTCTCACATCCAGAGACTATACGTCGAATAAGACAAAAGACACAAGAAAAATTCTCTTCATTACGTGGCAACAACTACAATTTGCGCCATAGTATTCAAAAGGTATTTTTAAGGGAGTTGGCTTGTGTATAGAGTCGATCACCATTTCTTAGCTGTTTTGAAGTCATCAGACGCCGCTAATGATATGGTTGATCTATTGCCTGAAACAGATATAGCAGAAGAGCTTAAAACGTTATTGAGAATGCAATTAGATGTATGCGTTCATATGCTTGAATCAAAGCATTATGGAACAAACAATCTCAATTCATTTTGCGATTTGATTGATGATATTAAAGAAGAAGCTGCACGATTAAGCGAGGAGGCAGAATGGAGAAACGAGTAAAGATATTTGAAAGTGATGATGCAAGCGATTTGGAGGATATGATTAACGCATTTCTTTCAAGAGCTAAAGGTAAGCTCCATGACATTAAGTTTACCTTTCAAGAAGGGATTGCAGATACATTCTACTCAGCATTATTAATTTACACAGAGGATTAGATGGAAAAACAATATCAGGCACAGATTTATTTTGGTTTAAAGCCGTTTCTTAGCATTGGCCCTGTTTATGAAACACTAAAAAACATGCTTGAGAAAGACTTTTTTAAGAAGAAAAGGCGACTATATAAGTTCGAAGACACCACATATGCTATTGATTTTAGTCAGGTTACACACATTGAATTTAGGGAGATGCAAGATGAGTAAAATACATGATCTACACATGCGATCGGTAGAACTATATCACGAAATTTCAGTGATACTTTTTGACATTGGCAATGTGCTTTTAAAGATGAATCAAGAACTTAACGTAGGAGATAAACCAGTGAAAAAGACCGAAACCAAATCCAAAGCCATCGTGAAAAAGAAGATGGAGAAAGTGGGCAAAGAATTCAAAGAAGGCAAGCTTCATAGTGGCTCAAAGAAAGGCCCAGTTGTGACAAATCCGAAGCAAATGCAAGCAATAGCTTTTAGTGACGCACGCAAAAAAGGGGCCAAAATTCCTAAAAAAAAAGGAAAATAGTTAGAAACTATGGATAAACAAATTTTGAAAGTGAAGAAAGATGTCGACAAGGGAAATAAGAAGAAAGCTAAGAAGGATATTTCGAAGCTTCTTAAGATGGATAAGAAGCAAGATAAGAAAATTGAAAAGTGTGAGATGAGGAAGAAAAATAAATGAGATTCTACATAGTTGAAGAAACGCAAGAAAGTTGTTCTGGATGGCCAGGCATGACGGGTACTGTTTTCGTTACATCGAATGAAGTTAGAGCGCTTGGAAAATTAAAAGACAAAGCCAAGGTCTATTGCTTTGATGTTAAAGAAGTAACAGAAATGAACGTAAACGTAGAAGTGAAGACGAGTGAATAAGAAACTCGAAGAACAGTTTGAGAAAACAAAAGGCTCCTTAAAACCTAATTCATTGATTCATGATAGTTTTAAGGAAATGGTTAAATTGATGGAAATGATGTTTAAGTATTTGGAAAAGAAGAAAAAATAATATGTGGCGCCCAAAGAATCAAATAAAGCAATGCAAGGATTGTAACACTGAATTTGAAGCGACTGGGGGCAATCATAAGTATTGTTTAACATGCACAGAGCTTAAGAATCAATTGCGTTATGAATGGTTTAGAGATCGACTTGATATTAAGAAATTGCCCAAGGTTACAGCATGAAGCTTCAATATCTTTCACCTGAGTCTTTAGAGTTTTGGGATGAAAATCCTCGCACCATTGATCAAGATCAGTTTACAAAGCTTAAAAAAAGCATGACCGAAGACCCTAATTTTTTAGAGTTAAGGCCAATCTTAGTAAATCTGATTGATGGTGCTTATTTAATATATGCAGGCAATCAAAGGGTTAGAGCTGCAATAGCGCTTAAAATGGACGAAATACCTTGTGTTGTAGATGAAGATTTGCCCGATGATATCATGCGTAAACGTTCAATCCTTGATAACAAGACCTATGGCCAATGGGATTTAGATATGTTGGCAAACGAATGGGATGCCGACTTCTTGATTGACTGTGGTTTTACAGATAATGAGCTTTGTTTTGAGAAGAAAGACGAAGATAAGCCAAAGGTATTCAAGATCATAATGGAATTTGAAAGTGAAGATAACCTTAATCAAGTTCTACCTGAAATCAATAAATTTAAGTCTTTATGTCAAATGAAAGTAAAAGTGTAAAGAAAAAGAGACGACCAAAGCCTATCCATGACACCAATGGTTATTGGATGAAGGGCTCAAATGGTGGCCATACTGGTAGAAAACCATGGATTTGGACTGAAGATAAGCTAGATGAATTAGCCGAAGACCTTATGAATTGGGTTGATGAGAATATTGAGGCAAAGAGCCCGAAATTCTTAATAGGGGATTGGTGCTACAAGGTGAAGATGATACCGCAAGATCTTAAGAAATTCGTTGAGCGATCAGAAAAGTTAAAGTTTGCTCATAGATATGCCAAAGGTTGGCAAGAGCATACGGTATTTAAGGGTGCATTATACAAGAAGTTAGATTCGAATATGGCAAGGTTTATGCTCACATGTACCCATGGATGGAAAGAGAATCAAGATGAGCTTAATCAAGAAGAAGCGCTTGAAAACGAGTTCACTAGATTCAATAAGAATATGGAGAATCTTAAAGAATTAGAAGACAATGAATGATCAACAAATTCTCATCAAAGCAAATAGCTTACTACAATGATTCAAACGCCCGAATTAACATTGCTGAAGGAGCTGTTCGATCAGGCAAGTCATATATCATTCTCTTACGGTTTCTTAAGGAGCTTCAGAATGGTCCCGATGGAATTTATGTTGTCTGCGGTAAGTCTGAGCGCACTATTTTACATAACGTTATTGAACCACTTCAAAGGCTAACAAATGGGATCATTAGATATAACAGGGGGCTCGGAGAATTCACATTGTTTGGGCGCAAGGTCTATTGTATTGGCGCAAATGATGAACGGGCGGAAGGAAAAATCAGAGGATCGACCTTTGCAGGAGCGTTGGTCGATGAGATTACTATCTTACCCGAAAGCTTTTTTCGAATGTTACTTTCACGTCTTAGCGTCGAAGGGGCCAAACTCTTTGGAGGGACGAACCCTGATTCCCCATATCATTGGCTTAAAGCTGATTTCATTGATAAATTATCGGGAGACCCTTCCCAATTATGTTCCTTTAAATTTAACCTCGATGACAACCCCGTTCTCACTGAATCTTTCAAGAATTCACTCAAAAAAGAATACTCGGGTCTCTGGTATAAGCGGTTCATCCTTGGCGAATGGGTATTAGCCGAAGGGGCTATTTATGATTTCTTTGATCGAAGTATTCACGTTAGAAAGGAGCCGCCAACGTATGCGAAGTATTATCTTATGGGTATTGATTACGGTACAAGTAATCCTTTTGCGGCTGTCCTATTGGGTTTCAACGATGATCATCACCCTACAATATGGGTGGAAAAGGAATATTACTGGGATTCGAAAGAAAGGGGATACCAAAAAACGGACGCAGAATATGCAAACGATCTTCGATCTCATTTTGAAGGATATCCTATACGATTAACATATCTTGATCCCAGTGCACAATCGTTTGAAGTCGAGCTTAGACGCCAAAAGTGGCCAGTTCGTCAAGCCAAGAACGACGTAATCGATGGGATTCGAGCAGTTGCCACTTATTTATCTCAAGGCGATCTAATCATATGTGAGGGATGCAAGAATCTGATAAAGGAATTTGAAGGGTATGTTTGGGATGAAAAAGCTGTTAGAAGGGGTGAGGACAAACCTATTAAGCAACGAGATCATGCTCTTGACGCTCTTCGTTACGTTATATATAGCCACTATGGTTTACGCTCATCGTTAAAAGAAACTTCAAGAGAAGAAGCATATGCGCAAGGGCAACAAAAAAGATTTGCAGCTAATCCCATGGCTTATCCCGGGTATACTAATTCGAATGGATGGCAGATTATGGGCGGGGGAATGAGATGATCATTTGTAAGTTTTTTCAATCAATATCTCAATAAAATCACACATCAACTCTCCAATCAGAAGCAGTTCAATAAAAAAAAAAATACAAATAAGGCGAGAGCCTTAATATTTAGAGGACAAGAATTCCAATTTTGTATGAAATTACTGATGTCTTGTGTGAAGTGACTCACTTTTTTTCCTGATTGCCAGGGTTTTTCATATGCTTTAAGAGCTTTTGTTCTAAATATTCTGTAGATGGATCAGGATGTTTCATATCATACCATACAGAAATAACGATCAATAAAAATACAAAGGCAATAATGCCCCCGACAATCCATAGCCATCCCATTTTTATTCCTTTAAAACATCCATCAATTTACAACTTAATCTTTTTCTTTAAATTGCGTCCACAATTTGATCATGTAATCAATAAAAATACTTTTTCAAATCGGCATTTTTCAAAACGGCGTCTTCCAAAATTGTAATAACTTCTTTTGCATAATCATCGGCAGTTAAATTAGGAAAATCTTCTCTATTGAATTCGATTTGATTGTTTTTGTTAATTTTCATTAACCAGTTTGTTCCATTGGAAAAGAATATTTCTTTTTTTTCAATATTCAAAATTATCTGTTT
>Ga0210377_10002416_pt1 | contig 16403 bp, 21 predicted proteins | sample PLM4_65_b1redo_FD_155480 | JGI IMG/M metagenome (GOLD analysis project Ga0210377, IMG submission 155480) | Groundwater sediment microbial communities from an aquifer in East River, Colorado, USA - PLM4_65_b1 redo | ecosystem: Environmental > Terrestrial > Soil > Riparian zone | place: USA: East... | reverse complement strand
AATGCCTATCTCCAAAACAAATTTAAAGCAAAAAGAATAAAATTCTCCTCTAACCATTTTTTTCAGAAAAAAGCGCGAAGGCATTGCTGTGCGCGATTGGTGTGGGGGTCAAAATAAAGTCGCGGTGCGTGCATTAGTTTCTAGCTCTTCTACTCCAAAATCGATTTTTATAAGTTCACCGCTCTCGCGGTCCGGAAAATGCAGGAAGTTTTGCCGCTTCATTAAATCAAAAAGTTCTTTGGTGAGACGCACATCTTTAAGGCAATACCGTTTCAATTCTTCAATCTTCCCGTTTTTAAAGAGCGCGATGGCTTCGCTCCCATGGTGGTCCTTCTTCTCCCCCAAATTTGCTTCCGCAAGCCGGCTCAAGCTGATTCTCTGCCCAGTCGCAGCTGTGAGCTTGGAAGCTATGTCAAATCTTTCTTTTTTCCAAAGATCCAAACCCGGAGAAATACGCGCGAGATAGTTTTCCAAAACAGGAATGTCATAGTGGTTCATGGAAAACCCAACGAGTTCCCGTGCTTTTTCAAATAATTTGGCCGCTTCTGCCAATTCCGACTCCTCAAAACAAAAATATTTGTCCTGCAGATAGGAATACATGCCTATAACCGAAATTTTTAAGGCCCCGAAGTTATTCCAACCCACTTCCGGGTCGGTAAAAAAATTAGAAGTCTCAATGTCAAAAACTAAAGTATCCACGATTTCGCATATACTATATAGAAATCGCGGTTATGTCAAAGAAATTGAGTTAAACGTGCCTGTCGGCAACGTTGGAAGCGGCATAGCTTTCCGGCTTGGTCCTGGCTTCAAAATTGTGGGCGCGAATCATGCCTACTACTTCTTGGATCATAACCTTAGTCTCACCTTTCTCTCCCACATCGGCGTGAATTTCAAAATCCCAACGTATATTGGGTATGTCTTCGTTCTTTAAAATTGTGATTAGTTCTTTGGCTAAATCCAAGGAGGTCATCACTTCCCGTATGATACGGTCGCGCAAAGTGTAAAATTTGCCCACCGTACCCTGCCTCCAGAAATAACGCCCGCCGTTTCCCACCCGATGTACCACCACTGCGGTCACGAAGTCCGCATCCTTAGAGGACATGAGTTCGGAATCGGTGCCGATGGTAACGGTATAGTTTCTCTCCGGCGCAGCCTGCATAAAAGCCACAATTTCCCGCACCACTTGAGATACAGAGAGTTTCGCGCCCAGAGAACTTTGAAAAAATTCTTGCATGTATGGAGAACTCTATCTCCAAAGATTACCCGTTGTCAATTTAGAAATAAAAAGCGCCCGCTTCGCTTAGAAGACGGGCGCGTCACGTCGTGTGCGTCATGCGCACACCCCCTTTCACGCTATCCGCGCGAGTTTTTGTATCCCTTCAGAGGCCGTGCGTACGATGAAACGCACTTCATCTAAAGCCGCCTCCAAGTCGTATAGGGGCCCCTTCACCTGCAGGATTTCCTCTATCTTCTTCTCCAGAACCTCCCCTTTCTCTTTACGCTCAACGAGCGTGAGAGTTTTCAGAGTTTCCACCTCCCGAAGAAGAGAGCGGACTGTGTCCTGCAGGTAACGCAACAGCAACTTCAACTCATTTTTCACGATCTTCACCTCCTTTTTAATGGAATGGGAAAGCTACTTACTTCATAACATAGAATCTAACCTTTGTCCAGAGAGATTATGCACTTTTTAAGCTTCGTGAGTTCTTCCGTGAGGCGTTTGGGGTCGGAGGATTCCATGTTTAGGCGCAACAAGGATTGGGTATTGGAAGGACGGAGGTTAAACCACCACCCCTCCTTGGGAAAGGTGAGTGTAATGCCGTCCGTGCGGGAAATTTTCCCGCGCCTTTTTTTGTAAATTTCTTCCACTTCGCGCATCAACCCCGCAGAGTCCTTTACTTTAAAATTTAATTCTCCCGAACGGAAGAATTGTGGAAAAGAATTTAGATATGAAGACAGGGTTTGCCCGTTCATCTTAAGCTCGCTCACCCGGTTCGCGAATTCAAGCATGGCGCGCAGGCCGGAATCAAAGTAGGCAGGCCCAGTTTCAAAATCAAACCGGAAATAAAAGTGTCCGCTGCCTTCCGCACCGAATTCCGCCTTCCTCCTTTTCATTAATTGCTTTAAGAAATAGTGACCCACCCTGCTTCTCACGACTTTTTCTTGGGAGAAAATCTGGCCCACGCGCACGTCCAGAATGTAAGGCGGCTCAAAAGATTCCGCCAAGAGAAGGGCCACTTCGTCTACGGGAATATAGGCGCCTTCTTCGTCAAAAAATAGGGCCCGGTCTCCGTCTGCGTCAAAAAGAACTCCGAAATCCGCACGGGACTTCTTTACTTCCTCGCCTACGGCTCGCCTGGCTGCCGGCAAAGAGGGATCGGGACCGTGGGCTGGAAAGTTTCCGTCCGGCTTACCGTTTACAACCAGCAAATCCAGTCTGGCATCTGGAAATCTTTCGAGAATCGGGCCCTCGGAACCATTAGAGGCATCCGCAACAACCGTTACTTTAGTTTTAAGCTGCGATATCTTTTTAAGCGATTGGATGTAGGGGGATAAAAAATCTGTCATTTCAGGAATTTTAAAATTTCCCTCCCGCTCACCGGTTCCGCGCCCTTTTTAGCAACCTTAAAGCCGTTAAAATTCTTGGGGTTGTGTGAGGCTGTAACCATTACCCCGCCCGAGGTTTGAAATTGGTTTATAAGGAAGTAGAGCATGGGCGTGGTTATGAGCCCCGCTTCCAGGAAAGAAAAGTTTTTATTCCTGGAAAGTCCCTTTTTTAGGGCGTCGTAAAGCGCGGAAGAGCTATTTCTCGCATCAAAACCTAGGACCAGGTTTCCTTTTTTAAAAAACCTGGCCAGGGCCTCTCCTATTTTCTCTGCGCCCCTCGTGTCCAATTCTTTGGGGTAGCGGCCTCGGATGTCATACAGCCTAAAAATGCTCTTATCCAACATGCGTTTAAATTATAGCTTAATCCCCGCACCAAAAAAGGATAGGCAATCCACCCGAAGCCAAAGTAAGAGCTAATCAATTATGAATAATCTGAACCAAAAGTCTTTAAGCCAAGAGAATAGGATTGCTTTTAGCTTCGCAATCCTTTTTATGGTGAGGGGATGAATTTGAATTTTTGCCCGCCATAGCGGAAAATAAGGATGAATGGCCAGGCACGAGAAAAAAAGGCAAAGACTTTCGCCGCTAGAAGCTGCCGAGAGAGAGCTAGCAAATCTGCATCCGGATACAAAAAAAAGCATCTGGTCGGTACTCCTAGTAGGCGTTGCCATTCTTTTAACTCTGGCCGGATTCGAAAAGGCGGGCCCTGGGGGACATTGGCTTCTCGTTTCTCTCGGGGGACTCCTGGGCGTGGGTTATTTTATTCTTCCCTTGGCCCTGCTTTTCGTAGCCGGAGTGCTCCTCTTCTCGGAACGCCACAGAGTTTTAACGGTAACCCTCCTCGGAACCGGACTCATAGTGTTATCCATTCTTGGTATCATTGAGCTCGTCTTCCCGGGGGAAGGCGGCTGGTTTGGATTTATTTTGGGCTCTTTCAAGTACGCTTTCGGGAAAACCGCGGCGATAGTCCTAAACATAATAATACTTGCGGTTGCCTTTCTTATTGCCCTAAACATACCGCTCAGATTCAAAAAAGGGGCAGACGAGGAAGAAGAAATTGAGCCGGAGATAATTTCTCCCGAGCCCGAGGAGGCTCTTCCCAAAGATGAATCTGCCACAGAAAAACCAGGGGAAGAGGTTGCCGCAAAACACGTACCGCTAAGAGGCAAGGCCTTTCAGATTAAAAATTACGTTCCTCCTCCCCTCTCGCTCCTGCAGAGCGCCATGGAAAAACCGACCACCGGCGACCTTAGGGCAAATGCCAATATCATCAAACGCACCCTGGATGGTTTCGGCATTTCGGTAGAAATGGGGGAGATTGCTATCGGTCCCAAGGTAACCCGCTATACCCTGAAGCCCGCAGAAGGAGTGAAACTTTCCCGCATAACGGCGTTGGGGCAAGATTTGGCATTAGCATTAGCAGCGCACCCAATCAGGATAGAAGCGCCCATACCGGGGAAGTCGCTCGTAGGAATCGAGGTTCCCAATAAGACCGCGGCACTCGTGCGTCTAGGAAACCTTATGGGCTACGGCGAGTTTGCTTCTTCAGGTTCCCTGGGAATTCCTTTGGGCCGAGACGTAACCGGAGAACCCGTGTTCACGAATATCGAAAAAATGCCTCATATGCTCATAGCTGGCGCGACAGGAAGCGGCAAGTCAGTGGCAATACACTCTATGTTGGTGTCCCTGCTCTATAAAAATTCTCCCGCCACTCTGCGCCTCATCTTAGTGGACCCCAAACGGGTGGAGCTTTCGGTCTACGAGGGCTTGCCGCACCTGGTTTCTCCGGTTATAACCGAGAACAAAAAGGCGGTGGGGGTTTTCCGGTGGGCAATAAACGAGATGGAACGGCGCTATGAACTTTTACTCCAAGCCGGCTCCAGAGACGTGAAAAGTTATAACGACAAACACGAAAGCGACCCCCTGCCCTACCTTCTTATAGTGGTGGACGAACTCGCGGACCTAATGACTTCCTATGGCCGGGACGTAGAGGGTTCCATTATACGCCTGGCACAAATGGCAAGGGCAACCGGCATTCATCTCGTACTCGCTACCCAGCGCCCTTCGGTGGAAGTGATAACTGGGTTGATTAAAGCCAACATCACAACCCGGGTCGCCTTCCAGGTGGCAAGTCAAATCGATTCTCGCACCATCCTAGACACCGGTGGAGCTGAAAAACTTTTGGGCGGCGGCGATCTTCTTTTCGTATCCGCAGAACTATCCAAACCTCGCCGCGTTCAAGGAACCTATATAACGGAGGAGGAGGTCAGGTCCGTATCGGATTTCATACGCGAGAAAAATTCCAAAGCCACGGAAGGAGAAGAGTCCCCAAATTTTGTGGGCGAAACTGGAAGCGAAAATGGAACCAACCCCAATTTTGACGATTATTTGGACGGGGACGGGGACGAACTCTACGAAGAAGCGCTTACGGTTGTTGCCCAGGCCCAGAAAGCATCCGCTTCTCTTCTCCAAAGACGCCTGAGGGTCGGTTACGCCCGCGCGGCGCGGCTCCTGGACCTGATGGAAGAGAAGGGTGTGGTTGGCCCGGGAGAAGGAGCGAAGGCACGGGAAGTATTTATACCCAGACCCCAAAACTCCGAACCAGTTTCGGAAGAAGAATCGAACCCTTACTAATATGCCACCCGAAGAATATTACGATTTTGAAAATTTTTTTAACGACAAAGTAAAAGCGCACGGCCTCAATCTGGAAAGAATCTCGGACCAAACCGGTATTTCTTTAAAACATTTGGAAAGCTTAAGCCGTGGGCGCTATGAAGATATGCCCCCCTCCCCTTATTTCCGTGGTTACCTCGCCAAACTTGGGACGCTTTTGGATTTTGACCCGGAACTTTGGTGGGCCAGATTCCAGGCCATGGGAATAGTTAAAAAATCCGGGCCTCTGGACCAGTTGCCGCGAAACCGTTTTGCTAAAAGCTCGCGTTTGAAGTTTGGAATTTTGGGGTTAGCTGCAATTTTGATTTTAGGATACTTATTAATCAGCCTGCCCCGGATTTTGGGGAATCCACAACTCACCGTTGAGTATCCAAAAGACCCCCTTACTTCCGTTAAAGATTCTCGGATTCTGGTTTATGGCCACCTAAAGAACGGCAACAACCTTACCGTGAACGGCGAGGCGGTACAGGTGGCAGATGACGGTTCCTGGGAAAAAGAAATCTTATTGGATCCCGGGTTGAACACTTTAAATTTCGGCGCTAAAAAATTTTTAGGCAGGGAGACTAAAGAGATAAGGCAGATTCTTTATGAGACAGGAACCTCCGAAACGACTCCGCCGACGCCAGCGAGCGGTTAGTGTATAATTGAGCCGAGACTAAAATGACTAAAAAAATAACCGCGGAAAAAGCAGATAAAAAAGGAGAATTTGAAGATTTAATCTCTTCTTTGAAGGAAAAATTCGGGGAAGGGGCAATTATGACTTTGGGGGATGTACGGAACACGAACGTGGCGGTTATTCCCACTGGTTCTTTTTCCCTGGACCTGGCGCTCGGAGTGGGCGGCCTGCCGCGCGGCAGAATCGTAGAAATTTACGGTCCAGAGTCAAGCGGCAAGACGACCTTGGCGCTTAACGTGGTCGCCCAAGCCCAAAAGCAAGGCGGCAAGGCGGCCTTCATAGACGCGGAGCACGCCCTAGACCCGGAGTACGCGGCGAAGCTCGGAGTCAGGGTGAAGGAACTCTTGATTTCCCAGCCGGATAACGGCGAAGAGGCCCTAAATATTTTAGAAAGCTTGGTGCGTTCCAACATGATTTCGGTGGTGGTGGTGGATTCGGTCGCGGCCCTCACTCCCAAAGCGGAGATTGAAGGCGAGATGGGCGCCCCGCACATGGCGCTTCAAGCCAGAATGATGGGCCAGGCGCTTAGAAAACTCACGTCCATAGCCGCGAAAAGCGATACTTTAATAATCTTTATAAACCAAATCCGCATGCAGGTGGGGGTTTTCTTCGGAAACCCGGAAGTTACCCCCGGCGGGAGGGCGCTCAAGTTCGGCGCCTCCGTACGCATTGATATCCGGCGCATCGCCCAGGTTAAAAAGGGAGACCAAGTGGTGGGCAACCGCGTAAAAGCCAAGGTTGTTAAAAACAAAGTTGCCGCGCCCTTCAAAGATGCTGAATTTGACATCATGTTTGATTCCGGAATTTCACACGAAGGCGACGTGATGAACGCCGCTATCCGCTACGGCGTTATAACCAGATCCGGCGCCAGCTATTCCTTTGAAGGCGAGCGTCTGGGCACGGGATTTGAAAACGTAAAAGTGAAACTTGAGGAAGATAAAAAAACCTTAAAAGCGATTGAACAAAAAGTGCGCGAGACGGTGAAATAGATTGACTCCCTAAAAATTCTGTGGCAATGTGTTGCCAGCGAATGAAGGGGACAATATGCAACTTTTCTTTGATAAAGAGTGTCGTCGTCCTGTGAAAATCGGGCCCGGAGACAATCTCGCGTATGTGCGATCGACCGGCACGATTCATTTCTGGAAGTCGGTAGGAGCGGCTCTTCCAGTGTACACATACAGGGAAGGAGGATCTGAAGGATTTATTGTTGGCCGCATAGATGCGTCCACCTTTAGCGCACTCGCCCAAATCATTGCCTATCTAATGGGCTTGGAACTTGGTAAACGCGAAGAGGGCTACGACCGTATTGTTTTCACATTCATCAAAAAACCCAAAAAGCGCCGCTCCTAGCGGCGCCCTTTTTTATCTGTAGAAGAGTGGTATCACGTAATAGCCGACTAGAAACAAGAGAACCAGTCCGATTATCCAAAAAATCCAGGAAAAATTTCTGCGCTGGCGCGGTAGCTCCGCCGGAGCGGGAACGGTTCCCGGCGCTTGAACCGAGGAATCTGAACCTACGCTTACTACCTCCGCCATAGGGTGCGCCCCTCCGCTCTCGCGCAAAGATTCAATATCCGACTGCATGGTGCGGATGGAAATATTGGTCCGCGTGGAAGGGACTTGAACCGGTTCCGGGGCCGGATTTTGGCTATTTACTTGGTTCTCTTCCGCCATTTTCTTCCATTTGTTTTAAGGAGAGGCCGATGTGGCCGTCGGCGTCCACCCGTATGATTTTAGCTCTCACAAAATCCCCCAGTTTCAAAACATCCGTGACTTGTTTCACGAATCCGTTCTTCAACTCCGAGACATGAATCATGCCGTCTTTGCCGCCTCCCAAATCAACTATAGCTCCGAAATCTAGAATTTTCATTACCTTGCCCTCCACAATTTCTCCCGCGCGGTATTCCTTGGTTATGGATTTTATTTCTACCAGGGCGTTTTCTGCCTTATCCATGGCGTCTGCGGAAATAAATATGCTTCCGTCTTCTTCAATATCAATGGCGGTGAGAGCGTAGGTTTTAACAAGGCCGTTAATGACCTTGCCTCCGGAACCGATAACCATACCGATTTTTTCCGGATCAATTTTCCATTGGAGTATTACCGGGGCGTAAACAGAAATTTTAGGCCTGGGCGCTCCGAGTACTGTTTTCATAAAGTCTAAGATCTTGAACCGCGCGTCTTTCGCCTGCGCCAAAGTGCCTTTTATTATTTCCTGCGTGAGACCGCGGACTTTTACGTCTAATTGCACCGCGTTCAACCCTTCTTTAGTGCCTGCAACTTTGAAATCCATATCGCCATAGTGGTCTTCCGGCCCCTGGATGTCGGTTAGAATCTTGTAGTTTCCTTTTTCATCCGACATAAGGCCCATAGCGATGCCTGCAGCCATATTTTTAACGGGCACGCCGGCATCCATTAGGGACAACACTGCGGCGGAAACTGTGGCCATAGAAGAAGAACCGTTGGAGGAGAGAATCTCGGAGACAACCCGAATTGTATAGGGAAATTCTTCTTGGGCTGGAATTAGGGGTTCCACGGCTTTGTAAGCTAGGGCACCATGGCCTATTTCCCGCCTTCCCGGACCGCGGAAAGGCCCTATTTCTCCCACCGAAAAAGGAGGGAAGTTATAGTGCAAAAGGAAACGCATATTTTTTTGGCTTTCCATGGTTTCCACTAGTTGCTCCTGGCCTGGGGGCGCCAAGGTAGTAATCGCCAGGGCCTGGGTGTTGCCTCGTATGAAAAGCGCGGAACCGTGTGTGCGAGGAAAAAGACCGACTTCCCCGTCCAGAGCGCGCAATTCATCTAATTTTCTCCCATCCGGCCGTTTACCGGTTTCAAGTATTATCTTATGGACCAAAACATCAATTGATTCTTCAAAATACGCATCCACCAAATTGGAATTTAAGCCGTCCTTGCCTAATTTTTCGGTGAGGTACGTGAGGAGTTCCGATTTCATGGTACGCAAGCGGTTTTGGCGCTCAACTTTATCAGAGATTCCCCCTTGAGCCCCGGGATACACAGCGAATTCCAGGCGGGAAGACAAAAATTCGTCTATAGCGGACTTGAGTTCCGAAGAAGGTTCGGTGAGTTTAACTTCCACCTTTTTCTTGCCGATTTCCGAGATTATTTTTCTCTCAAATTCATCCAATTTCTTTATTTCTTCCTGGGCTGTCTCAAAGGCCCGCAACACGTCCTCTTCTTTGGCTTCGTTTCCGGCAAGTTCAATCATGTTTATGCCTCTGTCCCCACCGGAAACAAAAGAGGTAAAACAATCTTTGGCAATTTTTTCGTTTGATACGGGAGGGTTCACTTTAAAGTCATCTACTATTTTGGATATCCGGAGACCCGCCACCGGCCCGTCCCAGGGAATATCCGAAATTCCCAGTGCGAGCGAAGCCGCCATCACACTCAAAAAGTCCGGGTCGTTTTCTTTATCAATTGCGAGGATGGTTACAACCACCTGAACCTCCCTCCTCATCCTTTGGTCAAAAAGAGGCCGAATGGTGCGATCCACGAGCCGCCCAGAGAGAACCGCCTCTTCGGATGACTTACCTTCCCGGCGCACGTAACGGCTGCCCAAAATTTTTCCTGCTGCGTAAAAACGCTCTTCGTAATCAACCTTTAGGGGCAAATAATCCGTATCCGCATCCTCATGGGACATCACTGCGGTTCCGAGAACCGCGGTTTCGCCGTATTTCACAAGCACTGCGGCGTTCGCCTGCTCCGCGAGCTCGGAAACTTCGACTACTAGGTTGCGGCCGTGGAAATCCATATTAAATTGTTTTCTGTTTAGGGGCATTTTGGTGTTAAATAAAAAAAGCTTGATGTAATTTCATATTCGATTGTGGTTACGACTTCATTTTTTTATGGAACTTAAACTCTTGGGGATACTTTCAATGTTTATAAAGTGGTCTGCCGCTTCCTGTAGGCGCGAAGAGGCGCTTTTCTGGAAAGCCGCCACCTCCACCAGGCGCCCCACTCCCCACTTCAGATAATCCACTAGCGGCAGAAAATCTCCATCTCCGGTTACAAGTATCACTACGTCCAAAAAGGAAGACATGCGGATAGCATCCACAGACATGCCTATGTCCCAATCTCCCTTTTTGAGCCCATCAGCATATACCTGAAGGTCTTTTATGCGCAGTTCCAAGCCCGTCTTCTCCAGGGCCTCAAAGAAAGACGCTTCGCCCACTGCGGTTTCAGATTTTACCACATATGCTAAAGCCCGTATGAGCTGGCGGTCTCCCACCAGGTTCTTTATAAGCTCGGAGTAATTGACCCGGCTTTTATATAAATTTTTGGCGGAATGATAAAGATTCGCAACATCTATGAAGATGCCTACGCGCTGGGACGGAAAATATCCTAAAGACTTCATTATTTCTTAAGTTCTAATTTCTTCACGAGTTTATCGTGTTTTTCCGGCTCGTGTTTCTTTAAATAAGAAAGGAGCTTGCGGCGTTGGGCAACCATCTTTAAAAGCCCGCGGCGGGAGTGGATATCTTTGGGATTTTTCTTTAAATGACCGGCGAGTTCTTCCATCTGGCGGGTAATAAGCGCAATTTGCACTTCCGCCGAACCGGTATCTTTCTCGTGCCGGCCGTGCTCGTTAACCAGGTTAGTTTTTATCCGCTTAGAAAGCATTGAAACTGATTATACCGAGTTCTTTAGGGTTTGGCAAATCCAAGAATTTTATATAGGATAATCGGAGCTGGAGGGCCCGATGGAAACATGCGATGAAATCCTTACTGCCTTTGCCTTTCCGGAGAACGGTCACATTCATTTGAACCAGGCAACTTTCGCCGCTCTCGACATTCTCATGGACGAAGAAGATTTGGGGCCGAGGGTGTGGGAGCTCGTGGCCATATGCAAAGAAATCATAGATGATTGCCTTCTTTGTAGAGTGGCTTACGACGCATTTCTTTTCAAGAACCGCCCCCATCCCTCTCAGCATTCCCTCCATTTCGCCAGCTGACGGCAATCCCGTCAGCTTTTTTATTCTGCGACAGGACTTATAATTAGCTTATGTCCGAGGTGGAAAAATATTTGAAGGATTATTTCACCTATCTGGAGGTGGAAAAAAACCGCTCCCCAAAAACCAGGGAAAATTATGAGCGATATCTAAAAGAATTTTTAAAATTTACTAAAATCTCCAGAGTGAACGAAATAGTCGAAGAGGCGGTTCGCGATTTTAGAGTTCACTTGAACCGCAAGCCCGCCAGCCGCAGCAATGGCGCAGGCGGGAACATTAAAAAAGTAACCCAAAGCTATTATGTCATCGCTATACGCAATTTTTTGAAATATCTTGCCAAGCGGGACGTGAAAGCCCTGGCCGCGGAGAAGATTGAATTGCCCAAAATTCCGGAACGACAGATAGAGATTCTAGAATATTCCGATTTGGAACGCCTATTACAAACAAAAGGCGGGGATTTGCGGGCTCTGCGCGACAAAGCGATTCTGGAAGTCTTTTTTTCCACCGGGCTCCGTCTCGCGGAGCTTTGTTCCTTGGATCGCTATGTTGATTTGGGGCGGGGGGAGCTTTCGGTGCGGGGCAAGGGCAACAAGCTGCGGGTGGTATTCCTATCTCCGGGAGCGAAATCGGCAATAAAAAACTATTTGGACAAACGCGGCGACGCGGAGGAGGCTCTTTTTGTTTCCCTCACTAAAAAAGGACAGGTGATAGGGCGCGTCACTCCCCGCTCCGTGGAAAGAATGGTGGCGAGCCGCGCCAAAGAAGCCGGGATAGTAAAACCAATCCACCCCCACGAAATTCGCCACTCCTTTGCGACCGATTTATTAATGAACGGCGCTGATTTGCGCTCGGTACAAATCCTATTGGGTCACGCCAATGTCGCAACCACTCAAATTTATACCCATTTGACCAACAAGGAGCTCAAAGAAATACACGAATCTTTTCACGCTAGGAGGAGAAAATAGATTGGGTGGGCAGGGCGAGATTTGAATCCGCATGCCTTGCGGCGTCCAGCCCAGGCGGGATGCGATTAATTGTGTGCCCTCGAGAGGATTCGAACCCCTAACCCTTGCGGGACAGCGTCCTAAGCGCTGCGCGTATGCCAGTTCCGCCACGAGGGCAATTCCATTCAGTTTCGCCACCTGCCCAATCTTGACAAACTACTATAATAGTAATATAATATACCACAGATATCAAGCTCATTTGAGCCTGATTTAACTTTGACAAGTTTAAACAATTGAATGGCTAAACGCCAGAAAGAGGTTTAACATGCGAATTTTAGTTTTCATGGTTGCATCCGCAACGATGCTTTTTCTGTCTCTCCTTCTGGGGTTCATAACGACCCCCCTTCTGATTCCAGCGCTTTTGGTGGGATTCGAGGGTATGCTCCTAATTGCAAGCCTGAAGAAAATCCCCACGAAGCACATCGGGATTGAGGAATTTCTGGGAACCCGGCAGTTTGTCTCGAAAGGCAAAACGTCCTGGATTCCGGAGGGTTGGCACATCTTTGTCCCGTTCCTCAGCGACTACTCCGACGTGAGCATCGAGAACAATGAGTTTGAACCGGTTATGCAAAGCGTGATGACGCCGGACATGGCCGCAGTCGAGATCCAGGTCGGAGCGACCATCGCCGCGGACCCGCAATACGCCATCAACTTCGAAAATGCCGGCGGCATGCCAGAAATCGAAAAAACTCTTCGCGACCTCATGGATGACGCAGTGAGAACCCTCGCCATCGGCCCACAACCTCCCAGTAGTTGGGAGGATGCGGTGAGAATGAAATCGGAGTTTCTGATCGAGATTCTGAACACCATTTTCACCAAGTACCCGCCCGAAGACGGTGCTGACATCAAAGAAGTCGCCGAAAAACTCAAGACTGCCAAAGCGGTGGTCCACATCCCCAGCTTGGGAATCTTGGTCAAGCGGCTGAACGTCACAAAAATCCGCCCCACGTCAAAACTGGCTGAAGCCGCGGAAACCCTTGCGATTGAAAGGCGCCAGAAAATGGCAGAACACGTCGAGCAGGAGAACGTTCGAGACCTTATCATCGGGAACATCGAAGAAGTGAAAGAACGAACGGGTCAGACGGTCAGTTTTGAACAAGCTTCGGAGATTGTACAGACCGAACGCGGGAAAATCACGAAGACTGTGGCCAAGAAAACCCTGGCTATTGACCCCGAGACGCGCGAGTTTTTCAAGGCGGCAATCTCGCCCATCACTGACGCCGTCGGTGCAGGTTTCAACAAAGTCGTCGAGGCAATCGCTTCGAAGACAAAATCGGAGGAGACAAAGTAAATGGCCTACGATAAAAAAAGCAGCCCATCAAATGCCTCCTCGCAGGGCAAGGGGTGGCTCTGGGTAACGTGGTTTGTGTTCATGATACTGGTAGCCCTTCTCACATTGGCAATCTTCCACAAGTTCGGCGGCGGCGCTCAATCTCAAAACCTTGAGGTTGAGACACAAACAACCTTTGTCCCCGACTGCGCCGACCAGAAGGATGTATTCTTTGAAAACGGCGAGACGGTGAAAACAATTCACATCGCCCCCTGCAAGAGTGGCCTGGTTCATACTCCTCCTGGGACAAAGTGGTATACCGACACCCTACCTCACGACCTGGCGGTAACCCTGTGTTATCAGGATGGTGAATGCAAGTACTATGGCCCCAACGACTACCCTTGGGAAGGAGTCAAAAGGGGTGTCTTCCGGGCCATTGGAGACAGGAGCGGCGACCTCGTAATCACCGTTGAATAACCCAACATCAACCCCCGCGGAAACGCGGGGGCTTTTTCTATCTTAAAATGCTCGCGACGATGAAGGGAATGCTTGTGGCAATGAGGGCCACAATAATTGCCACCACCGTCCAGGTTAAAGTTTTCCTGGCGGCTTCCACTTTAGCGGGTTCGCCCTCGCTTCTAACAAAAAGCCAAGCGGACCAAAGTATCATGACCACTACGATTATCCAGAAAACATTTCTGAAAAAAAACAAAGCGTATAACAAAAAGTCTATAAAGTCGTCTCTGCTCTCTAACTTGATGCAGCCTGGGTCAAAAGAGGAATATATTCGGTCACATGGGTCAATATCACCACCGCCTCCGGCGCAGTAACTTGGCGGGTTCGGTCCGGAACATAGGAAATAGTCCTGCGCAAAAACGAGTGCCGGCGCAAAAAGCAATATTCCTAGCACGCCCCCCACAAACACTGTGCCCAGAGTTTTATGCATGTTCTTATTAAACCACAAACCCGGACCGATCAAAAAGACCCTATCCACAGTCGTAGATCGGGCCTTTTTGCGTCTAACCTCCGAGTAAACTCTTAACAAGGAAGGGCAAGCTTGTGGCTATTAGGGCCACCACAATTGCTACTATGGCATAACGCAAGGTGGCGTTGGCTGCTCCAACTTTTTCCGGAGCTCCCCCGGCCGTTAAGTAGAGAAACGCCGCCCAGAGAATCATGGCCACCGCCACTATCCAGAAGACGGTGCGAGCCAAGGCTAGAATCCGGAGAAGAAGGCCGATGGCGCCTTGTTCGGTCGTAAGATTCAGATTACCCGGGTCTTGTTGGGCCAAGGCGAGCGCAGGCGCAGCCAAAGCGGCTGAAGCCGCCCAAGCTCCCAATTTTTTGATGTACATAATATGTGAAACTAAGAGAACTCGACCTTTTCAGGGCTGGTTTCATTATAACAAATTAAGGGCGCGGGGGACCATAACAGTCCGGGCTGTAGTTAACGTCGCCAGGGTTAGGGCTGCAACCATTCAGCACGTTTGTAACCAAGCTCGTAATTCCCTCTGCGGCGAGAACTATAACAACGCCGATGATGGCCCAAAATATGATTTGTTTGCCCTCCTTCAAATTATTGGGGTTGGAACCAGCGGTAAGGATTTTGAAGGCGCCGTAGATAATCATTAAAGACGCTATGGGCATGGCAACGATTCTTGCCGCCCTTAAAACGGCTTTTACCACATCCAAAAAACTGGAGAAACCAAGGGGATTCAGGGTTTTAAGGTCGATGGTGGTTGGGTTGGGGTTTTGTCCCGCCGGCCCGGCGGCGTAAACAATTGAGAATAAAAAGTTATTTAATAGAATACCAACCTTGAACACTAACTCGTACATAGTTTTATGATATCAAATTAATTGATTCCATGCCCAGGAAGTTCCCGATGGTTATTGGCATTCTGACGGAGTATAGGGCGGGTTCTGAAGATTGAAGTGTACCGTATCGTCCGAGAGCCCCTGCCAGCGCACTTGAATTCCGTTCTGGCTCAAAAGAGAATTTATGTCGTCATATGAGTATCCGTCCAGTCTTATATCCACTCCTATCCCTCGGACATGGGGAGCGCAAATACTGGGCTTGGCTACCACCGTTCCCAATCCATGCTTTCTGTAGTCCGCTCCGACTACTTTTTTGAAATCATCGCAAATAAATAGGGTGTTATTTTTTAAGTCTCGCGTAACCCATCTATCCACCAACTCCCAAAGGTATTGTTGGTATCCAATTGGCCTATAGGCAGAGTTTATCGTCATACGAGCGCCTTTGGCTATGAGCGCTTTTTGCATTTTACCTACTTCAATTTGCAACTTCTGAAGATTGGAGTTTATTCCCGGATCGGAAGAGGTCCACAAAACTTTGTTTGAAGAGTTTTCTAGTTGTAATGCGTCGCTGCTTAAGGGGGTCAGCTTGGGAATCTCGCAGTCATAGCTTCCCGTAGCTCCTGCGCCGCCGAATTCTCCACCATCACCCCTAAAAGCGTCGCACTGTTGGCTAGTTGCCTTTACGCATCTTGTCGGGCTGCAATTACTCCCGCAATCACTAGTGTAGCAACCCAAAATTTTGGCATCGTCGTCTAGACAGGCATAAATATTTTGGGCGGTATTTGTGTTTGGCCCATTTGTCTGTGTATTTATGGGTTTTAGTGTCGGCAATCTCAAGATCGTTAAGTCTGGATTAATAGTGTAGAGAATCAAATACGCTCCGGCCAATAGGAGAATGCCGAGGAGTGCGGACGTAATCCATTCCTTGGCATCGGATTGGTTGCCGGCATTTCCGGGATTCGCGGCGTACTTCACCGCGCCGTAGACAATAACCGCTATGGCCAGAAGTCCGCTTATTGCCAATGCAAATCTATAAAGCCCGGCTATGAGTTCTATTGGGTCCGTGGCGTTGCCGGCTCCCGGAATTATGGGGTTTATTATGTCGGCCTCCGCCGCATGAGCTAAAAGGAAAAGCAAGTTGTGCATTTTATGGTTTAGGGGTTACTTCACACTGGATGGGTTCGGTAAATCCCTGTATAAATCCCTGCCCTTGTTTCAAATTAAGAAGCGTGAGAAACGTATTCACGATAGTAAAAGAGGTTACCACGAGCACTACGGCAATAATAACTCCCCGTATGGTTTTCATGCCCTCGGAACGCAAGGCGGGATTTGCTCCACTCACCAAAACCTTGGCTCCGCCCCAAACAAAGATAAGCGGCGCGATAACAGAAAGAG
>Ga0210377_10002415_pt1 | contig 16408 bp, 17 predicted proteins | sample PLM4_65_b1redo_FD_155480 | JGI IMG/M metagenome (GOLD analysis project Ga0210377, IMG submission 155480) | Groundwater sediment microbial communities from an aquifer in East River, Colorado, USA - PLM4_65_b1 redo | ecosystem: Environmental > Terrestrial > Soil > Riparian zone | place: USA: East... | reverse complement strand
TCACCTGATCCGCGAATCCTCAACCCGGTGCGCGACCAGGTCGCGCGCAACGCGGCGATCCGCCTGTTCTACAGCGATCACCAAGGCGATACGATCCGCCACGCGATCGACCGCATCCGGGGCTATCTGAAGGAGCGCCCGACGGGAAAGACCTCCGTCCGGCTCGAGGTGCCGGAGGACGACTGGATCTCGACGGTGTTCTGGTGGATCGGTCCGCTGCTGCCGCCGCGTCCGGTGGAGCTTGGTGTGTACATCCAGCAGGCCGACGGCCAGTACGTGAAGCAGGAGGTGCAGACGCCCGATCGCACCGATCCCGCGCCCGAAGATTCCAAGGCGCGCATTCTCACGCTGCCGCGCATGACGCGCGAGCTGCGCGAGACGCTGGTCGAGGCGGGTTACGACACCGTCGGCAAGATCGCGAGTGCCAACGTCGAGGAGCTCGCCAAGGTCGAGGGCTTCGATCTGGTCACCTCCTATGCGCTGATCAAGGCGTCGAAGCTCGACCGGCGCGATTTCCGCGTCGTCCACGAATGGGAGTCGCCCGAGAGCCAAACGAACGTGCAGGTCCGCAAGCGCGGCCTGTACGAGCCGTACGAGCTCTGGGTGAAGTACCAGAACGGCGACTACGAGCGGCGCGAGTCCGGGCGCTGGGCCGAGGGCACGAGTTTCGCGCTCGCCTCCGGTCTGATGGGCGTGCTCGCGGCGAGCAACGAAGAGGTCGAGGGCAGCAACAACGCGACGCTGATCGCCTCGTTCGTCACCACTTTCCTGATCGTGTGGATCTCGTACCGCTCGTTCTCGGTCGCGCTCTACATGATCATCTCGCTCGCGACCGCATCGGTCGTCTCGCTCGCTTATATGTATTGGGCAGGGATCGGCTTCGACGTGAACACTCTGCCAGTGCAGGCGCTCGGCGTGGGGGTCGGCGTCGACTACGCCCTCTACATCATGGATAGGGTGGTCCACGAGCGGAAACGCGGGCACGACGTCGTCGAATCGGTGCGCATCGCGATCCAGACCACCGGCATGGCGGTCTTCTTTACCGCCTCGACATTGGTGGGCGGCATCATCTTCTGGTATTTCATTTCCAGCTTGCGATTCGCTGCGGACATGAGCTTGCTTCTCACGGTGGTGCTGACCGCAAACATGATCGGCGCCATGCTGCTCGTCCCCGCTTTCACATCCGTCTTCCGGCCCGAGTTCGCCAGCGGCGCCGGAGACCGTCCCGAGCACCGGAAAGAGGTCGCTGCCCTCGAGCACGAGCTCGCCGAGGAGCAGCGCAAGTAGATGCGGATGCCAGCCGACCCGCGACGAAGCCTGCGAGATCTGGCCCTGGCGGTCGGGCTCGCGGCGGTCGTCGCTTCGCTCGGCTGCAACGCCTCGGAATCGCCGCGCGCCTCGGGCGGCGCCGCGCAGGACTACTTCCCGCTCGTGCGCGGCGCGCACTGGCGCTACAAGCTCGAGCTCGAGCTCGGCTCGGCCGAGGTCGAGGTCGTGGCGCGCGGCGACAGCGCGATCGAGGGCCTGGCCGGACTCGCGTTCGTCATGGACGAGCACGCCTTGGGTGCGGAAGCCCTCGGCATCGCCGAGGTCGGTCCCACCGCCTACGTCGCGCGCGATGGCTTCATCTGCCGCTACACCGGGCTCGACTACCGCTCGCCCGACCAGCTGCGCATGCTCGGTGGCGAGGATCCCGCGCGCGTGATGCCGATCGGCGCGGCGCCCGGCGCGGAGTGGACCAACCAGACCCGCCTGCTCGAGCAACCGGAGAACGGCGGCGGTGGCCTGATCAAGTGGACCGGCCGCACGAAGGCCGTCGCCAGCCTCTCCGTTCCCGCCGGTGAGTTCGAGGACGTGCTGCTGGTCGAGACGGAGTACTGGGATCCGACCGTCAGTCCGGACGCGCCGCTGATCGCCTATCAGGACTACTACGCGCGCGGCGTCGGATTGCTGCACAGCGTCACGAAAAATGTGCGCGACGGCGGGACGCAGATGGCCGAGCAAACACTGCTCGACTTCGACTTTCCGGAGGAGCACGTGCAGAATCACTGATGGGGACGCGAAATCCGCAGAGGTTTTCGCGTATTCTGGGATAATGGGGACGCAGCGCTGCTGCAGGCTGCAATGCAAGGACAAGGAGGGAGCATGGCCAAGAGGGTAGGCCTGACGAGACTGCGCGTCGTGCGCGCGATCTCACTGCTAATGGGGGGAGCGCTGGCGTTCGCTTCGGCGAACGTGGCGCGCGCGGACTGGTGGTCGGAAAACTTCGAGCTGCACGGCAAGGCGAATTCATCGGTCTACTTCAACTCGCCGAGTCTCTCGCATGATTTCGCGATGTCTCAGTGGATGAACTCCATCGAGATGAACTTCGACGTGAAGCTCTACGAAGACTCGGACCTCAGCATGAGCTTCCACGGCATCGTCACGCCGACGTACGACGCGGTCTACGATCTGTACCCGGACTGCTTCGGCGATCGGCGCCAGGCGGGCAGCCAGGGCAGCGCCGCAAACGCGGACGACGCGATCGACGGGAAGAAGTTCCCCGGACACGGGTGCGGCATCAAGGGCGGGTTCTACGACGAGGCGGCGTTGACGTCGAATTTGTTCACCGGTGAGACGAATCCGCAGATGGTCTTCGACGACACGATCTTCTTCGGGAATCTCGGGGCTGCTTCGCGATCGCGCGGTGACCAGCAGGGGAAGCTCGGCGGGAACTCGAAGATGAGCAGTTGGAACGCGGCGTACGATACCCTCAACGGGATCCCTGCCTTTGCCGCGTTCATCGGCTCGGTCGATGCCGGAAGGGCGTTTCTCGCGGCGAACAACCTGAGCCAAGAGACGAACATCCACTCCTTCGGGGGTCCATTCATCATCGGCAACCGCGACTCGTTCGATGATCAGTTCGCGGCCGGGATCAACCACACCGACGGCCAGCTCAAGACCCGCTGCTTCGACGGCGTGCACGACTGGTGCTGGGCGCGTGAGGCGTACTTCGAGATCAAGTACCACGACACGCAGGTCCGCCTCGGCCGCCAGCAGGTGGTCTGGGGCAAGACGGACGCGTTCCGCCTCCAGGATCTCGTGAACCCGATCGACTTCAGCGCACACAACGTCTACCCGTCACTCGAGGAGCGCCGGATTCCGTCGCTGGCCGTCGATCTCGTGCACAGCTTCGGCACGGTCGGGCCGCTCGAGGACTTCTCGCTCGAGCTCGTCTGGGTGGTGGACAAGTTCAAGCCGGTGCAGGTCGGTCAGTGCGGTGACTTCTGGGCGTTCACGGCCGCCTGCGAGGCGCGCGCCGACGTGGGCGCGCACGGGCTGCTGAACCAGTCGGCCGCGTACGTCGAGAAGCGGGACTGGCAGCTCAAGAACACCGAGCCGGGCTTCCGCTTCGAGTTCCGCATCCCGGAGCCGTCGATCGCCTTCTCGCTCTCCGGCTTCTGGGGCATCCAGGACGCGCCTGTGGCGCGCTTCGTGAATCACTACAGCACGACCAACCCGAACCCGGCGATCATGCTCTTCCTGCAGGCGCTGGGGTTCCCGGCTGCGGTCATCCCGGTCTTCAATCCGTACCTCGCGACCGGCCCGGGTTCGGTCCAAGCCGCGAGCGACAATGCGCTGGCCGTGTGGACAGGGTCGCTGGCCGGGTGCGCGAACGACCCCGCGTGCATCGTGGGAAGCGGGCTTCAGCCGCTCGGCTGGATCTGGTCCGCCAGCCAGGCGGAGCTCGAGTACCCGCGCACCTTCACGCTGGGCGGGTCGCTCGACTACCAGATCCCGGGGGTCGACACGGTTCTGCGCCTCGAGACCGCTTACGACTTCAATCGCGCCATCAACAACACCAACAAGTACGACGGGATCGACCACAGCGACGTGCTTCTCGCCGCCGTCGGTCTCGATCGCAGCTTCTTCATTCCGATCTTGAACAAGGACCGCACGGCCTTCGTCTCGTTCCAGACCTTCATCGAGCACGTGATGAACTACGACGGGAATCAACGCCGCGGCATGGTCGCGTACGAGGACTCGGTGATTTCCACGTTCTTCATCGAGAACTACTGGCGCAGCGACTCGATCGTGCTCACCAACTTCTTCGCCTACGACTGGGCGGCGAAAGCCTGGATCACCGGCCCGAAGCTGAAGTGGGTGATGAACGACAAGATCTCGTTCGAGGTCGGGATCAACCTGCTCCAGGGCAGCAAGAGCCAGCACAACATCCGCGACATCTGCCCGAGCGGCGGATACGAGTGCCTCGGAGACCCCACGACTTGGAACGACGGCAACTGGCAGCTGATCAACCTGAACTTCGAACGCTACGCGGAGGCTCCGTTTTGGAGCCGCGAGAGCTTCGCCGACCACATGATGGAGAAGCGCGACGAGGTCTGGGCGGGGGTAACCTACCAGTTCTGAGTCGCCGACACAGAATGGTGTGAATCCGGCCCGGTCGCCTCGCGGCGGCCGGGCCGCTTCACTGCTTGGGCTTGGATTTCTTCACCTCGGCGAAGCGCTTGGTGCCGTCGGCCCAGGCCAGCTTCGAGGTCGTCTCGACCGCCAGACGCTGGAGCGCCGAGCGTCCCTCGTAGCGCATGCGGATGCTCGCGGGGTTGGTTCCGGTGCTGCGGCGGTAGCTCACCGCCGCGATGTCCTCGAGCCGCAGGAGCTCGAGCTCCCCGCTCGCGAGTCCGATCCAGGCATCACCCTCGACCTCGAAGCGGAGTTGGTCGAAGACGAAGCCGAACTCGCTCGGCGCTTTCTCCGAGTCCTTCTTGGCCCGCAGGGAGACGTGCGCGCACGGCACATCGTCGATCTTCTCGAAGCCGACCAGGCGGTACTCCACGTCGACGCCCACGCCGAGCCGTCCGATCGGGTTCGCGAAGAAGCGCTTCGCGCTCCAGCTTGCGCCCGCGCCGACGGGCTGGTCGGGGAAGGCGACCTGCACCCACGCGAGCGACTCCCGGATCGGGAGCGAGCCGAGCAGGCGCTTCGCACTCGGGATGCCGCGCAGCGTCACGCCCTTCGGGTTCCCCTGCGCGTCGTTCACCAGCAGGGCGAACGGCCGGAGGAGGACCGCGCGTGGCGTCATGTCGCCCTTCGGCTGGGCGCCGCGAAGATCGATGTTGATCTCCTCGTCCATCTGCGTGCGCATGCGGTCGTCTCCGATCTCGAGGCTGTGCTCATTGCCGGGCGGCGAGACGCGCAGCCGCCGGCGCAGGGCGTCGAGGACGAGGGAGGACGCGAAGTCGCCCGCCGTCGGTGTTGCGACGGGGAGCTGGCGGTAGTCGAGCTCCATCTGCATGAGCTCGTCGACGATCTGGGTGCCGCGGGCGTTCGCTCCGTCGTCGGTAACCTCCGAGCGACCCTCGTACTTCACCTGGAGCTGATAGAGGGTTCCCTCCGCGGGCGGCGGCGCATAGCGCAGCTCGATCGGACCGTGCGGCGGAAAGGACGCGTCGCTGCTGATCGTCGAGCTCGCGGGCTCGCGCTTGCGCGCAGGCTCGTCGGAGGAGCAGGCCAGAGCGAGAGCGATCCAAGGGATGGCGGCGAGCCAGCGTGTTTTCACAGCGCGCGAGTCTAGTGTCCCGAACCCGAAGTTCGCTCGCGTTCTCGGCGGCCGATGCATCCGCGATCGCGGCGTGCGCGGGCCGAGGGGCCGGGATTGACGCGCGCTCGAGAGTTCGATATTTCCGGATTCATGGAAATATTGAAGGCGGTCCACGCGCTCGGCGCACTGGCCCAGCAGACCCGCCTGCGGATCTTTCGGGCGCTCGTGCAGCGCGGGCCGGGTGGCCTGCCCGCCGGTCGAATCGCGACGCAGCTCGAGCTCCCCGGGCCGACGCTCTCGTTCCATCTCGCGCAGCTGAAGCAGGCCGGCCTCGTCTCGGTCCGGCGCGACGGGCGCTCGCTGATCTACGCCGCGGATTACGCCGCCGTCGAGGGTCTCGTCACCTATCTGACCGAGAACTGCTGCGGCCGTGGCACGGCGTGCACGCCGGCGGCGCGGGTGGCGACGCGCGCGAGCGCGCGCTCGAGGGCCGGTCGTGGCTGACGCCGCTCGCGCCCTGATCCCCTACGCCGGCCGCACGATCATCGCGCTCGCGCCGGAGCACTTCGCCGCGATCAAGCGCACGGTCGCGCTCCTCGACGCTGTGGCGCACTCGCCGGCCTACCAGAACGAGGTCGACGCCGGCGCGGACGCGCTCGTGCGCTTCGAGCCGGGCAACCGCGGCGTGTTCATGGGCTACGACTTCCACCTGACTACGAATGGGCCGCGGCTGATCGAGATCAACACGAACGCGGGCGGTGCGCTGCTGAACGGCCTGCACACGGCGGCGCTCTGCGACCCCGCGAAGCTCGCGTGCCTGTGCGCGGATCTCCTGCCCGTCGAGACCGTGCAGGCGCGCATCGTGCGCCAGTTCGTCTCCGAGCTGCGCGCGGTGCGCGGGCCCGAGGCGGAGCTGCGCTCTGTGGTGATCGCCGACGAAGAGCCGCAGGCGCAATTCCTGTATCCAGAGTTCGAGCTGTTCGCAAAACTCTTCGAACAGGCGGGCATCCGCGCGGAGATCCGCGACACGTCCGAGCTCGGCCGCCCGGGCGAGCCGCTGCCGGATCTGGTCTACCTGCGCGACACCGACTTCACGCTCGCGACGCCGCGCACGCGCGAGCTGCGCGCCGCGTACCTGGCGGGCGCGGTGGTCGTCACGCCCGCACCGCGCGAGCACCACCTGCTCGCGAACAAGCGCCGGCTCGCGCTCTTCTCCTCACGCGAGCGGCTGTCGCGGCTCGGTGTCGCACCCGACGACGCGGCTTTTCTGGCGCACATCGTGCCAGAGACGCGGTTGCTCGCGGACCTCGGCCTCGAGCGCGCCTGGGCCGAGCGGCGCGAGTGGGTGTTCAAGCCCTGCGCCGCATACGGGAGCAAGGCGGTGTACCGCGGCGACAAGATCTCGCGCCGAAAGCTCGAGGAGATCGCCGTCCTGCCCGGCTTCCTGGCGCAGCGGCGCGTCGAGCCGGGCGAGATCGAGGTGGAGACGCTCGACGGCCCGCGCGCGATGAAGTTCGACGTGCGCGCCTACGCCTACCGCGGCGAGGTGCTCCTGCTCGGCGCGCGCGTCTACCGGGGACAGGTCACGAATCTGCGCAGCCCGGGCGGAGGCTTCTCCGCGATCTGCGTCTCGCGCGCGTGACACGCATCTGCGTCGCGTTCGCCGCCGTGCTCCTGCTCGCGGCCCAAGGGCTCGCGGCGCCGCTGCCGCGCGGCGTCAAAGCGGACCGCCTCGTCGTCGACAAGTCCGAACGCACGCTCACGCTCTGGTGGCACGGTGTTCCGCTCAAGACGTACCGCGTGGCGCTCGGCGGCGATCCGATCGGGGACAAACAGAAGCGGGGCGACGGGCGCACGCCCGAAGGCACCTACAACGTCGTGCAGCGCCACAAGGACTCCGAGTTCCACCGCGCGCTCCACCTCTCGTACCCCGATGCAGCGGACCGGGCGCAGGCGCGCGCCGAGCGCGTGAATCCCGGCGGCAACATCGAGATCCACGGCCTGAAGCCGGGCTTCGAATGGGTCGGCTCGGCGCACACGCTCTTCGACTGGACCGACGGCTGCATCGCCGTCACGAACAGCGAGGTCGAGGAGCTCTGGCGCGCGGCGCCGACGGGGACGCCGGTCGAAATCCGACCGTGACTACTTCTTCTTGCGCCTCACGGTTCGCGCGATGTACTTCTCGCCGGCCGCGAGCGACTCGGGATCGAAGGCCGCGCCCATCAGCGCGTCGCCGTCGGCGAATGAGGTCGAGCCCGCGCCCATTGCGCGCGCGACGGAGTTCACGTGCTCCTTCGTGATCGTGAGCGGCACCGTCGGCATCTCGAGCAGCTGCGCGGCGAGCGCCTCGACCTCGGCCGTGAGCTGCTGCGCGGGCACCACCCGATTCAGGAAGCCCGCCGCCTTGGCCTCGGCCGGCGTGAAGCGCCGGCAAGTCATCACGAGCTCCTTCGTGAGCGCGGGCCCGATCTCGCGCACGAGCCGCGGGATGCCGCCCCACGCGAGCGGGATGCCGAGCTCGACCTCGGGGATCGAGAACACCGCGTCCTCGGCCGCGACCCGCAGATCGCAGACCGCCGCGAGCACGAGCCCGCCGCCGACGGCGTAGCCGTGCACCTGCGCGATCGTCACCGCGCGCATCGCCTCGAGCGCGTCGGCCATGCGCAAGCCCAGCTGGCCGATCTCGCGCCGCTCGGCCCACGACTTCCCGGAGCGCGCCGACGCACCGCCCATCGGCGAGTCCTGCAGATCGGCGCCGGCGCAGAACGCGCGCCCGGCACCGGAGACGATCACGACGCGCACCTCCGCGGTCGCGTCGAAGAAGTGCGCCGCGGCGACGAGATCCCGCATCATCGTCGCGCCGACGGCGTTCAGTCGATCGGGGCGATTCAGCGTGATGCGCCCGAGCGGTCCCTGGACCGCGAGCTCTACGGTCTCGAGCTTCGGAGGCGTCACTTCTTCTCTCCGTAGTTCTCGTCGAGGTAGCGGACGATCTCGGCCGACTCGAACATCGCCTGGCCGGTGTTCGGATCGACGAGCCAGGGCACCATCATCTTGCCGGACCTACGCACGAATGCGTCGCGGCCGGGGCTGCCCTTCGCGACGTTGTGCAGCCGGTAGGGGAGCTCGAGCGTGCACAGCTTCTCGCGCACGATCCGGCAGAAGGGCGAGGCCTCGAAGCTCCACAGCTCGAGCGGCTTCTCGGGCGGGCGGCCCCGCTCCCAGTAGGCGCCGAAGCCCGGCCGCCAGATGCCCGCGAGCTGCGCCGACAGATCCGTGAGCGCGCCGAGCGCGAGCGGCACGGGGAGCTTTCCGTCGCCGTAGCGCTCGAACAGGTACTGCACGATCGCGTCGGACTCGTACATCTCGATGTTCGTGTTCGGGTCGACGAGGAACGGGAACTGCGCCTTGCCGCCGCGCCGCTTCACCTGCTCGCGGAAGCGCGGCCCGTTCTTGGGGCACGGGAACACGTCCGCGTCGAGGTCGAGCACCGAGAGTGCCTCGCGCACCTTGCGGCAGTAGGGGCAGCCCTCGAACTCGTAGAGCTGGAGCGGAAGCTCGGGACGAGCGCCGAGCCGCCCGACCTGCATGCCGTGGGCGAAGCGGCCGAGCGTGACGGCGAGCGACGTCGCGACGTCGAGGATGCGGTTCACGGCCGCGCGACGTAGAAGGCGTTGATCGGGTGCCCGAAGTCGATCGGCTCGAAGCGCGTGAAGCCCGCTTCAGCGCACATCTTGCGCGCGACGTTTTCCGAGAAGCCGAGCGTTCCGAGCCCCGCGCCGTGCGGCTCCGACATCGCCGACGACATGCACGTGAGCACCGACGCGCCGTACATCATCGGCGCCATCGGGTTCTTCTTCACGTTCTCCTCGTACGTGTCGCGTGCCTTGATGTCGCAGATCAGCCAGGTGCCGTCGGGCCGGATCGCGCGCCGGATCGCGCGCATGACCTGCTGCGGGTGCGACATGTCGTGCAGGCAGTCGAAGGTGGTGATGAAGTCGAGGCTCGCGTCCTCCGGCAGGCCGTCGACGCGCGCGTCGTGGAAGTGCGCGTTCGCGACGCCTGCCTCGCGCTTGTTCTGCTCCGCGCGCGCGAGGGCGTGCTGCGAGATCTCGTATCCGTGCAGCTCCGCCTTCGGAAATGCCTTCGCCATCTCGAGCAGCGCGACGCCCGCGCCGCAGCCGACGTCGGCCGCGCGCCCGCCCAGGCGCAGCCGCTCGACGACGCCCGGCAGCTTCGGCAGCGCGAACGGCACGAGCAGCGCGCGGAACCAGGGCGCGAACGAGCGCTCGATGCCCTGCGCGCCCTCGGGACCGAACGCGTCGTAGGGCAGGCCGACACCGGTGCGGAACGCCTCGGGCAGCTTCTCGACGACGGCCATCGTCTGCGGCAGATGCACGAAGAAGCCGGCGCCGTACGCCGGGTGATTCTCGTCGACGAGCACCGCGAAGCCCTCGGCCGAGAGCGCGAAGCGGCCGTCGCCCACGTGATCGAGGATTCCCGACGCGCCTTGCTGGTAGAGCCACTCGCGCAGCCAGCGCTCGTGCAGCCCGGTCTCGCGCGCGAGCTCCTCGCTCGTCGCGGCGCCGAGCTTCGCCAGCGCCTTGTACAGACCGAGCCGATCGCCCAGGCAGATCAGCGCCGACGTCATCGCGCCGCCGAGCGAGCCGAACACGGTCTTCAGATAGCCCTTGAGCTTCTCGGGGTCGGCATCGCGCGAAGACGTCGTCATGCGCCGCAGTCTACACGAGCCGTCCGCGCGCTTCGCGGCCACTCAGGACTTCGCTGCGCGAGCGCCCGGCGCGCTCGACCAGGTCTTCGACCGCGCCCGGCTCGAGCCCCGCCTTGCGCGCGACCCAGTCGAGCTCCGCGCGCACCGTCGTGTCGAAGATGCCCGGGTCGTCGCTGGCGACGACGAACGGCACGCGGTGCTCGAGGAAGCGGTGCACCGGATGGTGTAGGGGGTCGGCGATGCCGCCGATGCGCAGGTTCGAGGTCGGGCAGACCTCGACGACCGCGCCCGCCGCGCGCGCGCAGGCCTTCGGCGTGCGCGAGGTCGCAGCCGATCTGGTCCTGGCGCTCGTCGACCGACTCGGTGCGCTGGTGCGCGCCGTAGACCTCGGGATCGACGCCGAGCGCGATCGCGTGACCGAGGCGGTGCGCGCCGAGCCCCGAGCGACTCGCCTCCGCGTAGCGCTCGAGGATCGGGACGGAGAGCCGCCGCGCCAGCTCGGTCGTGAACGGCGGCCCGAACATCAGCCGCTGCTCCGCGTACGCGATGCCCTGCCGGCGCTGGTCCGCCAGCATGCGCGTGATGAAGAAGTCGATCTCGTCGGCGAGCGGCGGCACCGGAACCGCGTGCTTCCCGCTCGCCGCGTCCGGATCGCCCGCGCGGTGCTGCTCGAGGATGTCGCGCAGCGGCGGCCGCTCGCCGAAGGCGCGCTCGAACCTGGCCTCGTAGAAGCGCCAGGCGACCTCGCGCGCGCCGAGCCGCTCGAGGAAGTCGCCGGCGCGAATCGTCCCGTACAGGTGAAGGTGCAGCTCGGCGAGTGGCAGCCGTGGGTCGCTCATCGACGCGGCCTATAGTACGTCGATCGGAGGCGCGGGCGGTGGCCAGAAGGGACGAGACCCGGATCGAGCGCGACTCGCTGGGGGAGATGCACGTGCCCGCCGACGCGCTCTGGGGCGCGTCGACGCAGCGCGCGGTCGAGAATTTTCCGATCAGCGGCGAGCGCTTTCCGCGGGTCTTTCTGCGCGCGCTCGGACTGCTGAAGCGCGCCGCGGCAGACGCGAACGCGGCGCTCGGCGTACTCGAGCCCGCGCTCGCGCGCGCGATCGCCGACGCGGCGCGAGAGGTCGAGACGGGAAGCTGGGACGCGCAGTTCCCGGTCGACATCTTCCAGACCGGCTCGGGCACCTCGACCAACATGAACGCGAACGAGGTGATTGCCGCGCGCGCGACGCAGCTCATGGCCGAGCGCGGCGCCGCGCGGCGCGTGCACCCGAACGACCACGTGAATGCGAGCCAGTCGTCCAACGACGTGATCCCGAGCGCCCTGCACGTGGCGGCGCGATTGGCGCTTGCCGAGGACCTCGAGCCCGCGCTCGCGAGGCTGCACGCGTGCCTCGCAGCGAAGGCGCGCGAGCTCGACGACGTGGTGAAGCTCGGACGCACGCACCTGATGGACGCGACACCGCTGCGGCTCGGCCAGGAGCTCTCGGGCTACGCGCGCCAGATCGAGCTCGGACGCGGGCGCGTGGCGCGCGCGGGCGAGGCGCTCGCGGAGCTCGCGCTCGGCGGCACGGCGGTCGGTACAGGCCTCAACGCCCCGCCGTCGTTCGCGCGGCTGGCGATCGCGGCGATCTCGCGTGAGACCGGCCTCGAGTTCCGCGAGGCCGCGAATCACTTCGAGGCGCAGGGCGCGCGCGACGGCGCCGTCGAAGCGAGCGGCCTCTTGCGCAGTCTCGCCGTCTCGCTCGCGAAGATCGCGGGCGACGTGCGTCTGCTCGCCTCGGGACCGCGCGGGGGGATCGGCGAGCTCGAGCTGCCCGCGATCCAGCCCGGCTCCTCGATCATGCCCGGCAAAGTGAACCCGGTGATCTGCGAGGTGGTGCTGCAGGTCTCGGCGCAGGTGATCGGCAACGACGCGGCGATCGCGGTCGCGGGCCTGCAAGGTCAGCTCGAGCTGAACGTCTTCGTGCCGGTGATCGCGCGCAACCTGCTCGCGTCGATCGCGCTCCTGGCGTCGGCGACGCGCGTCTTCGACGAGAAGTGCCTGGCGGGTCTTTCGGCGCGGCGCGAGCGCGCGGAGGCGCTGGTCGAGGAGAGCCTGGCGATGGTCACTGCGCTCGTGCCCGCGATCGGCTACGACGCCGCGGCCGAGATCGCGAAGGAAGCGTGGCGCACCGGCAAGCGCGTGCGCGAGATCTGCCGCGAGCGCGCGATCCTGCCCGCCGACGAGCTCGAGCGTCTGCTCGACCCGCGCCGGCAGACCGGCGGCGCCTGATAGACTGCGCGCGTGGCGGTAGACGCGAGCGAAGTGCTGGAAGAGCAGACGTTTGGCGCTGTCACCGTCTTGTACGGCGCGAAGCGCGGCAAGTACCCGCACGGGAACTCGCTCGTGGTGCGCGGGTCGAACGAGACCGTCGTGATCGACCCCTCGCTCGGGCTCGTCGCGCGCGGCGAGAACGCGCCGCGCGCGGACCGCGTGCTGCACAGCCACTGTCACGAAGACCACGTCGCGGGGAGCTATCTGTACCCGAACGCGCCCTGGCACTTCCACACCGCCGACCTGCACGGCATCCGCTCGCTCGACGGCCTGATGGAGCTCTACGGCTATCCCGAGCCGATCTACTCGGTGTGGAGGAAGACGGTGGTCTCGGTTTTCCACTACACGCCGCGACCGGAGGCGCAGGGCTTCCGCGACGGCGATGTTTTCGACCTGGGCGGTGCGCGCGTGCGCGTGATCCACGCCCCGGGGCACACGCGCGGCCACTGCCTGTTCCACGTCGAGCCCGACGATCTCGTCTATCTGGCCGACATCGACCTGTCGAGCTTCGGCCCGTACTACGGCGACGCGTGGTCGGAGCTCGAGGACTTCGAGCGCACGCTCGCGCGCGTGCGCGCGCTCGACGCGCGCTGGTACGCGACGTTCCACCACATCGGCGTGCTCGAGGGCCGGTCGGCGTACGTGGAGCGGCTCGACCGTTTCACGGCGGTGATCGCGGATCGCGAGCAGCGCCTGCTGGCCTACCTCGCCGAGCCACACTCGCTCGCCGAGATTGCCGAACACCGTTTCGTGTACCGCCCGCAGGACCCCGTCCCGTTCGCGGAGGCCGTCGAGCGGCGCAGCATGTCGCAGCACATTGCGCGGCTCGTGCGTACGGGGCGCGTGCGCGAGGTCGAGCCGGGCCGCTTCCAGAGGAGAGACCGATGACTTCCCACGTCCGCTACGAGGTCGCAGACGCGATCGCCACGATCACGCTCGACCGGCCCGAGAAACGCAATGCGATGAGCTTCGCGATGCTGACCGAGTTCATCCTGGCGGTCGAACGCGCGGGCGCGGATCCCGAAGCGCACGTGGTGATCGTGACGGGCTCGGGGGGCTCCTTCTGCGCGGGCACGGATCTCGCCGATCTCGCGAGCGTTCCCGGTGAGCAGCGCGGTCTGCGCGGCGAGGCGCAGGACAAGAGCCGCTGGTGGCCGCTCGTCGCCTGTCCGAAGCCGGTGATCGGGGCGATCGACGGTGCGGCGGTCGGCATGGGTGCGGAGTTCACGAGTCAGTGCGACGTGCGCATCGCGAGCTCGCGTGCACGCTTCGCCTGGAACTTCGCGCACCGCGGGCTCGTGCCCGACACCGGCGCGGGAACGTGGCTCCTGCCGCGACTCATTGGCTCTGCGCGCGCGCTCCGGCTGCTCTATTCGGGCGCATTCCTGTCGGCGGAGGAAGCGCTCGCGATCGGCTACGTCGCACAGGTGGTCGCGCCCGAGACACTCGCGGAGGCAGCGCGGCAGGAGGCGCGCGCCTTCCTGGCCGGCTCCCCGCTCTCGCACCGGCTGATCAAGGAGCTCATTTACGCGGGCTTCGAGCGCGGCGTGACCGAGCACATGACCCACCACCGCGAGGCGCTCACGAGCTGCTTCCGCTCCGAGGACCACCGCGAGGGTGTCGCCTCGTTCCTGGAACGCAGACCGGCTCGTTTCTCGGGCCGGTAGCGCGCCGACCTGCCGACCACCTGCCGGCTGGGGAGCAGGCCCTCGGGTTTTTTACCCACGGGCGCTCGATCTGTATACAATGCTGCTCGGGAAGGGAACCCGTGGCAGCTCCAGGAGAGGCCGGGCTCGACGCCTATCAGGTGCGTCTGGTTTGGCTAGGTGTGATTCGATTCGCGGACGGTTGGGCGCCCGAGGCGTCCGGGCGCGCGCTGTGGCGTCTGTCATTCTGCGATGCCGCCGGTGCGAGCCTGCAGCTGGGCACACGCACGGTCGCGCTGCCGGCCCGACGCGCCGTCTTGATCCCGCCCGCCGCGGCGCGCGCGAAGCCGGACGGGGATGTCATGCAGCTCGCGGTGCAGTTCCAGCTGAGCGGCGTCGGGGCGGAGCACGCCGCCTCGCTAAGCGGCGAGCCGCTGGTGCTCGAGGCCGACGAGCTGCGCGCGCGCTTGTGCCTGCGGCTCTTCCGCGACCTCGCACGGAGCTCTGCCATCGGCTCCGCGACTTGCGCGCGCGCGAAGGCGCTCGTGCATCTCTCCGTCGCTGCGGCGTTCGAGCTCGGCGGTGATGAGCTGATCGCTGCAGAGAGCTCCGACGCCGCGCAGCGCCAGCTGCAGCCCGTGCTGCGCTACATCGACGCGCACCTCGCGGAGCCGCTCGAGAATGAACGGCTCGCCGCGCTCATGCACGCGAGCGAGTCGCACTTCATCCGGCTCTTCCGCAGGGTCGTCGGGCGCACACCCGCGCGCCACGTGCAGGAGAAGCGCGTTCAGCACGGCGCGGACCTGCTCGCGCGGACGAGCCTGACGATCGACGAGATCGCCGAACGCTGCGGCTTCGCGAACCGCTACCACTTCTCGCGCGTCTTCGCGCAGCGCATGGTCGAGCCGCCCGGGCGCTTTCGAACGCTGCACGGCGCGCGCTCCGAGTGGAAGACCGGGCCGGCCACCTGAGCCGCTTTTTCCGGCGAGTCTTTTGAATCGCTGCCCGATTGCCTGGCTGCCCGGCAGGATCGGATACACGCGACGACCTCGCGCGCTGACTCGCTGACGGGCAACTGGGCGGTAATGGACACAAATTGAGCGGAGATCGGCATAGGCCTCTCTGGACTGTTGCGCGTAGGCTGCAGACTACAGTGCCAGGGAGACCCACTCGGAGGGAGTGACCCTCTTTCACTGCGAATGACAAGCCTCGAGATCGCTTGCGATCTCGGGGCACTAGGGAGGGAAGAAGACCGTGAAACGCATCCTTGGAATGGTCGTCGCAACTGCGACCTTGCTGGCCTTCAGCTCGCTCGCAACTGCGGCGCTCGTACATATCGATACGAGTGGAGCAGGCACCAGCAACTCGAGAAGTGGCGACGCGGCCACGACGGGCCCCTGCCCGTTGGGCATGTCGAACCAGTGCTTCATCTACCCGTTCGCGACCGGCAGCTCGGTGGATCTCGACATCACCGGCAGCGCCGTGACCCTGATCTCGGCAGCGACACACATCGTCGCGTTCGCGCCGCTCGTCTTCGGCACGATCAACCTCAGCACGGACTCTGTCGGCACGATTACCGGCGCAACCGGAACTCTGGTCGGCAACGACATCGTGTGGACCACTGCGGCGGCGTCCACGGTCGTTGGTACGCTGATCTGCAACGGCCCGAACTGCGGGCTGCTGTCGATGACCGAGGCATTCGTCTACCCGATCCAGCTGCTGAACGTGCTCGCCAACTCGACGTCGGTGAACCCGATCGTCCTGGGTACCTGGTCGCTCAACGCGGCGCACACCGCAATCGTGGCGTCGTCGGTCGCGATCGGAGCGATCTCGAACGCCCCGCAGTCGATCCCTCCTGCCGACGATCTGCGCGGTCAGGGGACCGTGTGGGGCGCAACGAGCCTGGGGAATCCGGCCCCCTATGCGCTGCTCCCCGAGCCCGCCTCGGCGACGCTCGTCCTGCTCGGCCTGGGTGCTCTCGCCCTGCGGAAACGCGGGCCGGCAGCCTGAGTCCCTCGGGCTGCGAAGCTGCTCGATCGCCGTCCCGCTGGTCCGCAGGATCGGATACAGCGGGACGGCTCCGCGCGTCGGCCCGCCCACGGGGAACTGGGCGGTTATGGACACAAATCGAGCGAAGATCGGCATAGGCTTTAAGGAGCCGTACCGCGTAGCAT
>Ga0210377_10002414_pt1 | contig 16411 bp, 15 predicted proteins | sample PLM4_65_b1redo_FD_155480 | JGI IMG/M metagenome (GOLD analysis project Ga0210377, IMG submission 155480) | Groundwater sediment microbial communities from an aquifer in East River, Colorado, USA - PLM4_65_b1 redo | ecosystem: Environmental > Terrestrial > Soil > Riparian zone | place: USA: East... | reverse complement strand
AGGCCTTCGAGCTGTACCGTTGGTTCCTTCCGCTTCTCCGGATGGACACGGTCCCCAAGTTCGTGCAGCTCATCAAGCTGGCACAGGAGCGCGTGGGGATGGGCTCCGCCCGTGTGCGCCCGCCCCGCCTCCCGCTCGAGGGCGAAGAGTTGCGGCTCGCCCTGGCGACGATCGAGCGGGCGCTCGCGAGCCGTCCCCGTGTGGAGGAATGACATGTCCGATCTGCAAGGGCTCTCGCTGCTGGGGTTCGGCCGGGGCGCCCCCGGGCCTCGGACCTTCCACGCCCAGAATCCCGCCACCGGCGAGCGATTGGAGCCGAGCTACCAGGCAACGGAGCCGGCGGACGTCGATCGCGCCTGCGCCCTGGCGTCCCAGGCCTTCGAGGCCTACAGCCGCGCCCTCGCCTCCGAGCGCGCCGCCTTCCTGCGGGCGATCGCCGAGGGCCTGGAGGGCGCCCGCGAACCCATCGTGGAACGCTGTCAGGCCGAGACCGCCCTGCCGCCGGCGCGCCTGCAGGCCGAGCTGGGGCGTACGACGCACCAGCTCCGCCTGATGGCCGCAGTCGCCGAGGAAGGCTCCTGGGGCGATGCCCGCATCGACACGGCCGACCCCGACCGCAAGCCCGCACCGCGCCCCGACGTGCGCTCGATGAGACGGGCGCTGGGGCCCGTCGCCGTCTTCGGCTCCAGCAACTTTCCCCTGGCTTTCTCGGTCGCGGGCGGCGACACGGCCTCGGCGCTCGCAGCCGGCAACACGGTCATCGTCAAGGCCCACCCCTTGCATCCGGGCACTTCGGAACGAGTCGGTGAGGTCGTGGCGGCGAGCGCCCGCCGGTGCGGCCTGCCCGAGGGAACCTTCTCTCTGCTCTTCGATGACGGATTCACCGTCGGGGAGTCCCTGGTCCGGCACCCGCTCGTCCAGGCCGTGGGCTTCACCGGGTCGCGGGCGGGCGGCGAAGCCCTCGTCCGGCTGGCGGCCAGCCGAGCGCAGCCCATCCCGGTGTACGCCGAGATGGGGAGCGTCAACCCCGTGGTGGTGTTGCCCGGGGCGCTCCGAGAGCGGTCCCGCGCCCTCGCCGAGGGGCTCCACGCCTCGTTCACGCTGGGGGTCGGGCAGTTCTGCACCAACCCTGGCGTCGTCCTCATCGAGGCTGGAGCGGTGGGCGACGTGTTCGAGCAACACCTCGTCGAGCTGACGCGCTCGACACCGGTGGGCGTCATGCTGGGCGCGCGGATCGGCGCGGCCTACCGGCGCGGCCTCGAACGGCTGCGTGGACTGGGGGCAACGCCGCTGTCCGAAGGTGCGACCCGCGCGGACGTCGCAACGGGACAAGCGGCGCTGTGGCGGACCGACGTTCCCGCGGCGTTGGCGGCCCCTGGGCTGCTGGAGGAAGTGTTCGGCCCCAGCACCCTGCTCGTGCGCTACCGCGACGCCGCCGATCTGGAGCGGCTCGTGCGTTCCCTCGACGGCCAGCTCACGGCCAGCGTCCACGCCCTCCCCGAAGAGCTTCCCACCTTCGGCTCCCTCCTTCGTTTGCTGGCCGGGAAGGCCGGACGCGTGGTCATCAACCAGTTCCCCACCGGGGTCGAAGTCAACCACGCGATGGTCCACGGCGGCCCGTTCCCCGCCACCTCGGACGGGCGGAGCACCTCGGTCGGCACCCGGGCCATCGAGCGATTCAGCCGCCTCGTCGCCTATCAGAACTTCCCCCAAGAGGCCCTGCCTCCCGAGCTGCAGGACGCGAACCCGCGCGCCCTTTGGCGCGTCATCAACGGCGGCCGCACGCCTGGGCCGGTCGCCGGCATCGGCGATCGGCCGTCGGGCTGACCGACGGGGCGGCGCGTCGGCCCCAGCTTGCCTTTCCATGTGGCCGAGCATTTCCACACGCGGACCCTTCCGGAGAGAATAGGGCGGCCCATCCGGCGGGGACCGCCCCGTGGGTGACCACACGCCGAGCTTCTGGAGAAGCGGCGCCATGTTTCGACTCAACGACAAGGTCGCGGTGGTAACGGGCGCCGGCTCGGGCATCGGGGCCGCCATCGCGCTCCTTTTCGCCCGGCAGGGGGCCCGGGTCGTGGTCCTGGACCTCGACGAATCCGCAGCCGCGGACACCGTCGAGAGGATCCGCGCAACCGACGCCAAGGCCGACGCCACGCGCTGCGACGTCTCCGACGCGGCGCAGGTGCGCGCGGCCTTCGCCGAGATCGACGCGCGGCTCGAGCGCGTCGACGTCCTCGTCAACAACGCCGGGGTCGCTCACGTCGGCGACCTGGAAGGGACCACGGAGGCGGACTTCGACCGCGTCTACCGGGTCAACGTGAAGGGGTTCTACCTCTGCGCCCAGGCGGCCCTCCCGAGCATGCTCCGCCAGGGAAGCGGCGTCATCCTCAACATGGCCTCGATCACCGCCCTCGTCGGCGTGCCGGAGCGCTTCGCCTATTCGATGAGCAAGGGAGCGGTGCTGGCGATGACGATGTCCATCGCGATCGACTACATGAAACGCAACATCCGCTGCAACTGCATCTGCCCCGCACGCGTCCACACGCCCTTCGTGGACGGCTTCGTGGCCCGGAACTTCCCCGGCCGCGAGGCCGAGATGCTCCAGAAGCTGTCGGAGTACCAGCCCATGGGCCGCATGGGGACCCCGGAGGAGGTGGCTTGCCTGGCCCTCTACCTCTGCTCCGACGAAGCGTCGTTCATCACGGGTCAGGCGTATCCGATCGACGGTGGGGTGCTGGTGACATGAAGCTCATACGCTTCGGCGCGGCCGGCCACGAGAAGCCGGGGATTCAGCTGGAGGACGGGACGCGCCTCGACGCGTCGGGCTTCGGGTCCGACTACGACGAGGCCTTCTTCGGCGGCGGCGGGCTGGGCCGCCTCAAGGCCTGGCTCGATCGGAACGCGGCCACGGCTCCGACCGTAGACCGTGCGGAGCGCCTCGGCCCACCCCTTGGCCGGCCCAGCAAGATCATCTGCATCGGCCTCAACTTCCGCGACCACGCCGCCGAGAGCGGGATGGAGCCCCCCAAGGAGCCGGTGGTCTTCTTCAAGTCCACGACCGCCCTCACCGGACCCGACGACCCCGTCGTGATTCCCAAGGGCGCCACGAAAGTGGACTGGGAGGTGGAGCTGGCCGTGGTCCTCGGGGCGCGGGCCAGCTACGTGCCCAAGGAACACGCCCATGAGCTCGTGGCCGGCTATGTGCTCCACAACGACTACTCCGAGCGGGCGTTCCAGCTCGAGCGGGGCGGCCAATGGGTCAAGGGCAAGAGCGCGGACACCTTCGCGCCGCTCGGTCCCTTCCTGGTCACGCGGGACGAGATCCCCGACCCCCAGCGCCTGGGCATGTGGCTGAAGGTGAACGGGGACGTCCGCCAGAAGAGCAGCACGGCAAACATGATCTTCGACGTGCCGACCCTCGTGAGCTACTTGAGCGAGTTCATGACGCTTCTACCCGGCGACGTGATCAGCACGGGAACGCCCGCGGGTGTCGCCTTGGGCATGCGGCCCGCGCCGGTGTATCTGAAGGCGGGAGACCTCGTGGAGCTGGGCATCGACGGCCTGGGGGAATCCCGGCAAAGGGTGATGGACCACCCATGACGCACTACGCGCGTCCGAAGATCGTGCAATTGTTCCACACCTGCCTCGTGAACGAGGTCGACCCCGGAGTCGGCCTGGCGGTGGTCCGGATCCTCGAGCGTCTGGGGATCGTGGTGGAGGTGCCCCTCGGACAGACCTGCTGCGGCCAGCCGGCACACAACGCGGGCTTCCAGGCGGACGCCGTCGCCGTGGCCCGTCACACGCTGCGCGTTCTTGACGCGACCGAGGGGCCGATCGTGGTCCCGTCGGGCTCGTGCGCCGACATGCTGGTCCATCAGTACGAGCTGTTGTTCCACGCCGATCCGGAATGGCGGGCGAAGGCCCATGCCGTCGGCGAGCGCTGCCGAGAGCTGAGCCAGTTCCTCGTCGAGGTACTCCCGGGGGCGGAGCTGGGGGCCCGGCTGGCCTCGCGTATCGCGTATCACCCATCCTGTCACCTCATGCGCGGCCTCGGCGTCCGTGACCAGCCCAAGGCCCTGCTCCGGGCGGTCGAAGGCGTGGAGCTGCTCGAGGTCCGCGACGAAGAGGAATGCTGCGGTTTCGGGGGCCTCTTCTCGGTGAAGCATCCGGAGATCTCGGGGCGCATGCTGGACAGCAAGGTGGCCTGCATCGAGGCCTCCGGCGCCGATCGGCTGGTGAGCTGCGACCTCGGTTGTCTCCTCCACCTGACGGGGGGCCTGCATCGCCGCGGATCGCGCCTGAAGGTCCAGCACCTGGCCCAGGTACTGGACGAGGGGCTGGCATGATCCCGCCTTTCCCCGAGCGGGCCCGGGTCGCTCTTGGGAACCACAACCTGCACGTGGCCCTGGATCGCGCCACCGCCCAACTGGGTTCACGCCGCGGCGCCGCCTTCGCCTCGCTCCCCGACGCCGATTCCGTGCGTGACATCGCGCGACGGGCGAAGATGGCGACGTTGCGGGACCTCGCCGGTCACTTGCAACGATTCGAGGAGCGCCTCGAGGCCAACGGCGTCCACGTGCACTGGGCCGAGACGGGCGAGGACGCCAACCGGATCGTCGTCGAGATCGCGGCACGCTGCGGCGTGAAACGAGCCGTGAAGGCCAAGTCGATGGCCTCCGAAGAGACCCACCTCAACGCGGCGCTGGAGCGCTCGGGCGTAACGGTCGTCGAGACCGACCTCGGCGAGTACGTCGTACAGCTCGCCCACGACCGGCCTTCCCACATCATTCTCCCCATCATCCACATGACCCGGGAGGACGTGGGCCGCCTGATGCACGAGCGCATCGGCGTGCCCTACAGCGACGAGCCGCGGACCCTGGCGGGCTACGCTCGGACGAAGCTGCGCGAGGAATTCCTGCGGGCCGACATGGGGATCAGCGGCGCCAACTTCGGCGTGGCCGAGGACGGGACGATCTGCCTCGTCACCAACGAAGGCAACGGCCGCATGGTGACGACGCTGCCGCGGGTGCACGTCGTGCTCATGGGGATCGAGAAACTGGTCCCGACACTGGCGGACCTCGACTTGTTCCTCAGGATCCTGGCCCGCTCGGCGACGGGCCAGAAGCTGACGACGTACACCACGCTGATCCGCGGTCCACGTCGGCCAGGGGATGAGTGCGGGCCGGACCAGGTGCACGTCGTTCTGCTGGACAATGGCCGGAGCCGGATCCTTGCGGGCGACACGGCCGAGATCCTCGGCTGTATCCGCTGCGGGGCGTGCCTGAACGCTTGCCCCGTCTACAAGAGCATCGGGGGCCACGCCTACGGCGACACCTACCCGGGACCCGTCGGCGCCGTGGTCACGCCGGGGCTCAAGGGCCTCGCGGACTGGAAGGACCTGCCCAGCGCCAGCAGCCTCTGCGGGGCCTGCCGCGACGTGTGCCCGGTCCGCCTGGACATCCCGCGCATGCTCCTGAGCCTCCGCCACAGCGCGTCCCGGCAGTGGGCCTCCCCGCTGGGACTGCGCGCGGGGATGAAGGCCTTCGGTTGGGTCGCGGCCCGTCCGCGCCTCTACCGGGCGGTGACGCTGCTGGCGCGATGGTCGTTGCGCCGGCTCGCCGACGACGGCTGGCTGAAGCGGGCACCGGGCCTCGCTTCGGGGTGGACGCAGTCGCGCGACCTGCGCGCCCCGGCCGAGGCGACGTTCCAGGAGTTGTGGCGCCGGGGTCGAAGTCGGTGAGGGACCCACGAGCGGCGATCCTGGCCCGACTGGCCAGCGCACAACGCACGGCCCGGCTGCCCCTCGAGGCTGGAACGCCCCGACGCCCGGAAGCCGCACCGCACAGCCCCGAGGAGTGCCTCCAGCGGTTCCAGCAGGAGCTGGCCGCGTTGGGCGTCGAGCATCACCTCGAGACCTCGGCGGCGGACGCGCGGGGGCGCGTGGCGACGTTCGTCGAGGGGCGCCGGGTCCTGAGCTGGGCGCCCGAGAGGCTGCCCTACGACGTGGGATCGCTGCTGAAGGACGCCTCCTTCGGAGGCAGCGGACGACCGGAGCAAGCGGAGGCCGAGGTCGGCCTCACGGGCTGCGACGCGGCGATCGCGGAGACGGGATCCCTCGCCCTGCTCTCGGGCCCGGGCCAGTCGCGGGCGGTCTCGCTGCTGCCTCCCCTGCATGTGGCCGTCGTGCGACCCACGGACCTGTGGTTCAGCATGGGCGAGTTCCTGTCGGCCCAGACGGGCCGGCTGGCCGGCGCCGCTTGCTGCACCTTCATCACGGGACCGAGCCGAACCGCCGACATCGAGCTGACGCTCACACTGGGGGTCCACGGGCCCGGCCGCGTCGTGGTCGTGATCGGGCCCTGAGGCGGCGCCACCCATGCGCATCGACGCCCACCAGCACTTCTGGAAGTACGACCCCGGCGAGTACGGCTGGATCGACGACACGATGACGCCGCTGCGCCGGGACTACTTGCCGGACGACCTCGAGGGCGAGCTGAGCGGGAATGCCTTCGACGCGTGCGTCGCAGTCCAGGCGCGCCAGACGCTGGAGGAGACGCGATGGCTCCTCGATCTGGCGGACCGCCATCGGTTCATCGCGGGAGTGGTCGGCTGGGTCGACCTGCGGTCCGAGGACGCACGGGCGCAGCTCGAGGCCTTCGCGCGCCGGCCCAAGCTCGTGGGCGTCCGCCACGTCGTCCAGGGCGAGCCCGACGACCGCTTCCTGTTGCGGGCCGACTTCTGCCGCGGGGTCGCCCTCCTCGAAGAGTTCGGGCTGGCCTATGACATCCTGATCTATCCGCGCCACCTCCCGGTGGCGGTCGAGTTCGTGGATCGCTTTGCCGGCCAGCGCTTCGTCCTCGACCACCTGGCCAAACCGGGCGTCCGAAAGGGTGAGATCGCGTCGTGGGAGCGGGATCTGCGCCGGCTCGCGTCGTCCCCGAACGTCTCCTGCAAGCTCTCCGGGCTCGTGACGGAGGCGGACTGGCGGCACTGGACGGCGGGGGATCTCAAGCCGTACCTCGACGTAGCCTTCGAGTGCTTCGGCGCGGAGCGCTTGATGATCGGTTCGGACTGGCCCGTGTGCACCCTGGCTGCCGACTACGCCCGTACCATGAGCGTCGTGACGCACTACGTGCAGGACCGCCCGGCCCACGAGAGGCAGGCCGTGCTCGGCGGCAATGCCCGACGCTTCTGGAAACTCGATCGACCGGAGAGGGAACCATGAAGAAGACAGTCGCGGGTGTGGCCCTTCTCGGTGTCGCCCTCGCATGGGTCGGGTGCGGGGGCCGGCGCGACGCCGGGGGCTTGACCATCGCCGTGATCCCCAAGGGGACCTCCCACGTCTTCTGGCGGAGCATCCACGCAGGCGCCCTCAAGGCCGCGAAGGAGCTGGGGGTGAGCATCATCTGGCGGGGCCCGCTGCGCGAGGACGACCGGGACTCCCAGGTGTCCGAGGTGGAGGGCTTCGTCAGCCGTGGCGTCTCGGGCATCGTCCTGGCGCCGCTCGACGACACCGCCCTCTTGGCCCCCGTCGCCAGCGCGACCCGGAGCAAGATCCCGGTGGTGATCATCGACTCCGGGCTCAGGGGCGGAGATTACGTCAGCTTCGTCGCGACCGACAACGAGAAGGGCGGCCGGCTGGGGGGCGAACACCTGGCGGGGCTCCTCAAGGGCAAGGGGAAGGTCGTGCTGCTGCGATACTCCGAAGGGAGCGACAGCACGACGCGCCGCGAACAGGGTTTCCTCGACGCGATGAAAGCAGACCCGGCGATCGAGGTGGTCAGCTCCAACCAGTACGGTGGCACCGACGTCGAGGGCGCCTACAAGAAAAGCGAAGCCCTCCTGAGCCTGTACAAGACCGCCGGCGGCGGCTTGTCCATCGACGGCATCTTCTGCCCGAACGAGTCCTCCACTTTCGCTATGCTTCGCGTGCTCCAGGACAACGGCTGGGCGGGCAAGGCGCGCTTCGTCGGCTTCGACGCCTCCGAGAGCCTGGTCCAGGGCCTCAAGGACGGCCACATCGACGCGCTGGTCGTCCAGGACCCGGTGCGCATGGGCTTTCTGGGCGTGGCGACGATCGTCGCCCACATCAGGGGCCAGCCGGTAGAGAAGCGCATCGACACCGGCGTCCACGTGGTCTCGCGGGAAGCCATGGAACAGCCCCAGACGAAGGAGCTGCTGCAGCCGGACCTCTCGAAGTGGCTGACGGAGTGAACGGTCGCGCCCCTCGTTTCGAGATGCGGGGCGTCCACAAGTCCTTCGGAGCGACCGTGGCCCTGGACGGCGTGGACCTGGCCGTGGCCCCGGGGGAGGTGTGCGCGCTCGTCGGACAGAACGGCGCCGGCAAGAGCACGCTCATGGGCATCCTCTCCGGAGCCCTCCGGCCCGATGCCGGAGTGATGACTCTCGACGGGGCGCCCTACGGGCCGCGCAGCCCGCTGGAGGCGCGCCGATCCGGCGTGGCCATGATCTACCAGGAGCTGCCTCTCGCCCCGCACCTCTCGGTCATGGACAACGTCGCCCTCGGCATGGAGCCATGCCGGCTCGGCCTCGTGCGCCGGGACCTCGTGCGCAAGATGGCCGAGGACGTGCTCGCACAACTCCACCATCCGGAGATCGCCCCGGAGGCCATCGTGGGGACGCTCTCCCCGTCCGAGCAGCAGCTGGTCGAGATCGCACGCGCCCTCGCCGTCGGCTGCCGCGTCCTCGTGCTGGACGAGCCGACCAGCAGCCTCGGCCGCGGGGACGTCGGGCGGCTGTTCGAGCTCGTGGCCCGGTTGAGGGAGCAGGGACACGCCATCGTCTACATCTCCCACTTCATCGAAGAGGTCAAAGAAGTGTCCGGGCGTTTCGTCGTGCTGCGCGACGGGCACAACGTCGGAGGGGGCGCGACGGCCACGGCAAGGCCGGACGAGATCGTCGCGATGATGGTCGGCCGCAAGGTCGACAATCTCTATCCGCGTACGGCGCGGCGGCCGGGCCGCCCGATCCTCGAGCTGGAGGGCTTCGGGCCGGGGGGTGCGAGCTTCACCTTGCACCGGGGCGAGATCCTCGGCATCGCCGGACTCCTCGGAGCGGGACGGACGCGCCTGCTGCGGACCCTGTTCGGCCTCGAACCCGTCCGGGAAGGACGTGTGCGGCTCGGGGGTCTCGCCGGCCCGTGGCCACCGTCGCGCTGCTGGGCGCAGGGGATGGGCCTTCTGAGCGAGGACCGCACGGGCGAGGGCCTGGCCCTCGGTCTGGGCGTCGGCGAGAACCTGACGCTCTCGCGCCTCACGGGTCTCGGCCCCGGCCCCCTCGTGTTGCCGTCACGCCAGGACGCCGCCGCGAAGGCTTGGATCGCGCCCCTGGACATCCGCTGCACCTCGCCCCGACAGCCGGTCGGGGAGCTCTCGGGCGGCAACCAGCAGAAGGTCGCCCTCGCGCGGCTGCTGTACCACGACGTCGACGTCCTCCTTCTCGACGAGCCCACGCGCGGCATCGACGTCGCCAGCAAGGCCCAGATCTACGAGCTGATCGACGCGCTGGTGTCGGAGGGGAAGGCCGGCGGGCGGCCGGCCAAGGCCGTGGTGATGGTGAGCGGGTATCTCCCGGAGCTGCTGGGCCTCTGCGATCGGATCGCCGTGATGTGCCGCGGCAGGCTCGGGCCCGCCCGGCCCGTGGAGGAGCTCGACGAGCACCGGCTCATGTTGGAAGCCACGGGCGCGGTGGAAGCCGCGTGAGGGCCCGAGCGCTCCTGGACAAGACCGGCCCGTTGCTGGGGCTCGTCTTCGTGGCGATCACATTCGGCTTGCTCGTGGGACCGCAGTTCTTCCGCCCGGCGAACCTCGAGCTCATCGCTCGCCAGACCTCGATCGTCTGCGTCGCCGCCCTCGGCATGACCATCGTCATCGTCGCGGCGGGGATCGACCTCTCGGTGGGGTCCATCATCGCCTTGAGCACCGTCGTGATCGCGCTGCTGCTGCGGGCCGGTGTCGGCCCCGCGCTGGCGGCCCTGGGCGGCGTCACGGCGGGCGCCGTCTGCGGGAGCGCGACGGGCCTGCTCGTGACCCGCCTGCGCGTCGTCCCTTTCATCGTGACCCTCGGCATGATGCTGCTGGTGCGTGGTGCGGCCAAGGGGCTGGCCCACGAGCGGCGCATCGAGGCGCCGGTCACCTGGCTCAACGACCTGCTGCGGACGGTGGAGGCGGGACACGGAACGCTGGTGCCGATGGGAATCTGGATCGTCGCCGCCGTCGCCCTCGTGGTCGCGGGGGTCCTGCGCTACACGCGGTTCGGGCGCCATCTCTTCGCGATCGGCTCGAACGAGCGCACGGCGCGGCTGTGCGGGGTCCCCGTCGAGCGCTGCAAGATCGCGGCGTACACCGTCGCCGCGGCCCTCGCGGGGCTGGCCGGGGTGATGCAGTTCGCAAAGCTCGCGGTGGGCGACCCGACCGTCGCGGTGGGTCTCGAGCTGGACGTGATCGCAGCGGTGATCATCGGTGGCGGAAGCCTCGCGGGCGGAAAGGGCACGGTGGCGGGCACCCTCGTGGGCGCGGCCATCATGGCCGTCATCCAGGTGGGTTGCTCGCAAAAGGGGCTGCCCAACTGGGTGCAACAGATCGTCACGGGCAGCGTCATCGTCGTGGCCGTGGCCCTCGACCGCTGGCGCGAGCGCTCGTCGGTCGCCTGAGGCTCGCGACCGGCCGGCGCCCTACCGCCCTTCACTCCAGGCGCGACCAGGGGGCCCCTACTGCGGTGGGCGGCCAGGTCGCGGGCCGGAAGGCTCGGGGCTCTCCGATGACTTCGATGCCGTCGCGCAGGCGGATCATCAGCCCGAGGGCGAGCCCCCCCAGGGTGAGGCGCAGCGTGGCGCGGCGCGTGCCGTCGGCCCCCCGTCTCACTGCAGCCTCAGCCGCACGCGCGACGCGAGCCACGCGAGAAGCGGTGCGGCCCCGGCGGTGAAGCCGAGGGCGCGGAGCTGGGCGAGACCGACGAAGGCCGCGAACCCGTCGGTGAGGTCGCCGATGCGCCACTCAACCACGAGGCCCTGTCTCCAGTACGAGGCCGCCACGGGCCACGCGCTCGCGGCGGCCGCGCCCGCCACGCCGGCCAAACCGAGAAGGGCAAGATCGCCCCACTCGAGGGCCGGACGCCAATGGCGGATGGCCGCGAGGATCGGGACGAGGACCAGGACGAGGGAAAGGGACGACAGGAGCATCACTCGGACGAAGTACGGAACGAGCTCCTCGTCGCGATTGATCGCGCTCAACGACACCACGACCCCCTGCCAGCCGCACGCCAGGCGGAAGAAGGCCGTGTAGGCGGCGCCCATCGCGAGGGCGATGCCCAGGGCCCCGATCGGCCGCCGACGGTGGGTCCAGGCGAGGGCCAGGGCCGGGGCGGCCAGGGCGGCCGCAGCCAAGGGGGCCCGCCTCCGGCGCTCGGCGGCGGCCCGGGCGGCCCGAGCCGCTTCGAGCGCGTCGTCGAGCGTCGCCATGGCTGCCTGCAACCCGGCGGCATCGGCAGGGAGCGGCGCCGAAAGCTCAGGGGGGACCGCCGGGCTTCCGAGGGAGACGAGGTACTGCCGAGCGAAGGCCCGCTTCTGCTCCCAGGCGCGGCGCAACGCTTCCCCGCTTTTCTCTTCGCCGGTCTCGAAGGCCTCGGCCAGCGGACGGCCCTCGCTCGCCGCGGGGACCGGCAGGCCGAGAAGCGCGGCCACCGTGGGCGCCACGTCGATCTGCCGCGCCTTGCCGAAGACTCCCGCGCGGATCCCCCGTCCGACCATCACGAGGGGCACCTGGAGCACCTCGGGTTCGACCCCCCCCGGCCCCCCTCCGTCGCGATGCCCGTGGTCGGACGTGACGACGAGCGTCGTGGTCCAGAGGTTCAGGGACGCGACGAGGGAGCCCAGAATCCTGTCCGTTTCGAGGCAGATCCTCGTGTATTGTGGCGAAGCGCCTCCAAACTCGTGAGCCGCATAGTCCGGAACGGTCAGGTCCAGGACGCTGAACCGGGCCTCGTGAGCGACGATGTCCCGGACCATCCCCCGCTCGAACGCCAACAATGGCCGCTCGGCCTGGACGAACCTGCCGTGTTCCTCCTTGAGGCGGTTCTCCAGGACGGGCTCACCGTCCAGGTCGGGGCCGAAGAGGCTCGGCCAGATCGTCGAACCGGCGACGGCGCAGGAGCCCCCGACGCGGCGCGTCGCGCGGAAGAGGTTGTCGAGGTTCAGGGTCCCTCGATGGCGGTTGGTGGTCACGCCGTGGACCTCCGGCCATGCCCCCGTGACGAGAGTGGCCCTTCCCGGCCGCGAGTAGGAGGGTACTCCCGCGAGGCAGTCGAAGTCGGCGCCCCGCATCCGAAGGTCGTTGAGCTGGCCCATCAGTCGCGAGCGGTCGAGCCGCAATCCGTCGATCACGACGAGGACGACGCGGTGGGCGATGTGAGGCCCCTCCGTGGCATCCCCGTCCGTGAAGCGAAACGGGGTCCGGTATCCGACGACGGAGGCCCAGGCGCGTTCAGCCACTTGTCCCGCGAGGACCGCGACCCCGCCCCAGGCCGCCACGATGCCGGCGACGAGGGCCAGGCCCCGCGCGTCGACCGCTCGGTTGCCGGCCAAGCTCACCTCCGCCACGGAGTCTAGCGCGAATGGCTCGCCCCGGAAGACTAGTCCAGGCTCTTCCGGAAACGCATCGAGGCCAGGGCCAACACCGTCGTGCCGATCCCCAGTAGAGCGAGGGCGTCGGGCCACAGGACCCCGATCCCCGAGCCCTTGAGGAAGACCCCCCGGATCACGTTCCCGTAATAGCGCACGGGGATGCCGTAGCTGCCGATCTGGAACAGCTGCGGCATGTTCTCGATCGGGAAGATGAGGCCGGACAGGTAGATCATCGGCACCATGAGGACGAAGGCGCTGAACATCATCGCCTGTTGCTGCGTGTTGACCATCGTCGAGACGAGCAGGCCCAGGCCGAGGGTGTTCAGCACGTAGAGCAAGGTGAGAAACGTCAGGAGCAGAAGCGAGCCGCGGAGCGGGACGCCGAAGACCGCCCGGGCCAGCGCCACGATCAGCAACATGTCGACCAGGCCGATGACCACGTAGGGCACGAGCTTGCCCAGGATGAGCTGCCAGGACTGAAGAGGGGTCACGCTGATCTGCTCGAGCGTCCCGATCTCCTTTTCCCGGACCACGGCCATCGACGGCAGCATCATCGTCACCAGCATCAGGACCATGGCGAGCACTGCGGGGACGTAGAACCACCGACTCCTGAGGTCCGGGTTGTACCAGACCCGCGGGACCAGCTCGACCTGTCCCACCGACCGGGGGCCGGGCCCGACGACGGTAGATTGGCCTTGGCCCGCGAGGGCGGCGAGCCGATGCGACTCGCGGTCGATGCCCGCGCGGAGCAGGCCCGCCCCCACGCCCGAGACGATGCGCGAGGCGTAGCCGAGGCCGACGACGGCCGAGTTCGCGTCGGTGCCGTCGGCAACCACCTGCACCTTCGCCGTGCGTCCGCCCGCGACCGCCGCTCCATACCCACGACGGATGACGAGGGCGATCTGGGCCCGTCCCTCCACCAGCCAGGGCTCGATGCGGTCCACGGTGTCCTCGGCCCCCGCCAGGTGGAAGTAGCCCGAGCCGGAGAAGCGGTTCGCGAGATCGCGGCTCGCCGCCGTGCGGTCCTCGTCCACCAGGACCATCGGAATGTCGTTCACGTCCATGTTGGCGGCGTAGCCGAGGGCGAGGAGCTGAACGAGTGGGCCCACGATCATCACCGGAATCATCTTCTTGTCCTGCCGGAGCTGGAAGAATTCCTTGAGGACGACGTGGAGCAGGGCGTACACCCTCAGACCTCCTTCCGCGTGAGCCGCGCGTAGGCCACGCCCATGACCGCCGTGGCGTAGAGCACCAGGAACGCGACGTCGCGGCCATAGGAAGCAAGGCCCGCTCCTTTCAGGATCACCCCTCGGAGGATCACGTTGAAGTACCGGGCCGGCACGGCATAGGTGAGCACCTGCACGGCGAGCGGCATCGAGCGGATCGGGAAGATGAATCCCGAGAGGAAGATGGCCGGAAGCATGGACGTGACCATCGCCACCTGGAAGGCCATCGCCTGGGTGTCGGCGAAGCTGGATACGAGCAGGCCGAACCCGAGGGCCCCGATCAGGTAGATGAGCGTCGCGACGAAGAGGTCCAGGTACGGGCCCCGCACGCTGACACCGAAGAGAAGCCGCGCCGCCACGAGGATGATCGCCGTCGCCGTCAGGGAGATTCCGAGGTACGGCAGCACCTTGCCCGCGATCAGCTCGCTGGGGCGGAGGGACGTCACCCGAAGCTGCTCCAAGGTCCCCCGTTCCTTCTCCCGCACGACGGAGAGTGCCGTGGACACCACCGCCGTGAGCATCAGGATGAAGCCGACGAGGCCCGGTACGAGAAACTGGGTGGACCGGAGCTCGGGGTTGTACCAGACGCGCGGCTGGTAGTCGATAGGACTCCGGTTCACCCGCTCCGCCGCGGGAGACGCCAGGAACATCCGCGCGTTCGCCGCGCCGATCAACGCCGAGGCGTAGCCGAGAACCGTGGTCGCCGTGTTGGCGTCGGCGCCGTCGAGGATGAGCTGTACCTTGGCCACCCGACCGGCCTCGAGGTCCCGGGCGTAGCCTTCGGGGATCGCGAGGATGGCCCGGGCGACGCGCCTTTCGGTGAGGCGCTCGAGGTCGGCGTTGGCCGCCAGGTCGGCCACCTGATCGAAGTACGTGGAGTTCACGAAGGAGGCGACCAGGTCACGGCTCGCCGCGCTCTTGTCGAGGTCGCGCACGGCGAGGCGCACGTGGCGGACGTCGAAGTTGATCGCGTAGCCGTACATGACGAGCATCATCGTGGGAACGCCCAGGAGCATCGCGAGGCTCAAGGGGTCGCGGGATGCCTGCCGCAGCTCCTTCCCCGCGATGGCCCAGACCTTCCTCAGGCTCACGATGCGACGCCCCGGGCGGCGCGGGCGGCCTCCTCCGCCTCGATGCAGTGGATGAAGACGTCCTCGAGGGACGGAACGATCCGCTCGACCTCCGCGGGCACGTTGCCGGATCCGGAGAGAGCCTCCTCGATCCTGCGGCGGCCCTCCTCGGCGTCGGCCACGACCACGTGGAGGCGCGTGCCGAACACCGCCGACTCCAGGACCCAGGCCTGCCCCTCGAGCTGCGCCTGAGCCTCGAGGGCACGGGGGCAGGCGACCTCGAGCAGGACGCGGCCCGCGAAGACCTCCTTCAGCTCGGCCACGGTGCCCAGCGCCACGAGCCGGCCGGCGTGCATCAGGGCGATCCGATCGCAACGCTCGGCTTCGTCGAGGTAGTGCGTGGTCACGATCAGCGTGATCCCCTCCCCGGCCATCGCATCGATGAGCGTCCAGAAGCGGCGTCGCGAGATCGGGTCGACGCCCCCCGTGGGCTCGTCGAGAAAAACCACCTTCGGATCGTGGAGGACCGCGCAGGCCAGCGCCAGGCGTTGTTTCCATCCGCCGGGGAGGGATCTCGTGAGGAGATCTTCCTTTCCCTCGAGGCCCGCAGTGACCACGGCCCAATCGGTGCGCTCTCCGAGGGCGTGCCCCCTCAGGCCGTAGACGCCGCCGAAGAAGCGAAGGTTCTGCCTCACCGTGAGGTCGTCGTAGAGGCTGAAGCGCTGCGTCATGTACCCGATGCGACGTTTGATCCCTTCGGGATTGCGCGCCACGTCCATCCCGAGGACGCGTGCCGAGCCGGAGGTCGGCGTGAGGAGGCCGCAGAGCATTCGGATCGTCGTCGTCTTGCCGGCCCCGTTGCTCCCCAGGAGACCGAACACCTCCCCCTTCGACACCGAGAGGGTCAGGTCGTCGACTGAGGTGAAGGCCCCGAAGCGCTTGACGAGCCCTTCGACCTCGATTACCGGAGGCACGCTCAACGTCCCACGGCCCGGTCGAGGTCGGCCACCGCGAGGTGGAGCCCGGCAAAGGCCGCAGTCCGATCGAGGCCGGCCCGCAGGAGGGCCGTCTCGGCGTCGAGAAGCTCCGACGACGGGATGAGGCCCTCCCCGAAACGGTCCCGCGACACGCGAACGTTCTCACGGGCCGCCTCGAGACTGCGCTCCGCCACCTCGATGGCCGCCCACGACATGTCGAGGTCGAGAAGCCTCGACGTCACCTCGAGACGGATCCGCCGCGAAAGGTCCTCCATCTGGTAGCGCGCGGCGTCGGCCTGGCTTTGCGCCTGAGCCACGGCGGCCGCGGCCCGCCCACCGTCGAAGGCGGTGATCGAGACCGACGCAGCCACGTTCCAGGTTCCCTTCCACTCCGAAGCCAGCGGCAGGATCCGTGTGTTGGGATTCGCGTACTCGTACGCGGCCGAGAGGCTCGCCTGGGGAAGCGTGGCCCCTCGAGCGGCGCGGGCGCTCGCCTCG
>Ga0210377_10002413_pt1 | contig 16424 bp, 14 predicted proteins | sample PLM4_65_b1redo_FD_155480 | JGI IMG/M metagenome (GOLD analysis project Ga0210377, IMG submission 155480) | Groundwater sediment microbial communities from an aquifer in East River, Colorado, USA - PLM4_65_b1 redo | ecosystem: Environmental > Terrestrial > Soil > Riparian zone | place: USA: East... | reverse complement strand
CCGCGAAGGTGGTCGCCGGCGACGCCGCGCTCGCGAACGCGCGCGCCTGCATCCAGGTGCACGGCGGCATGGGCTACACGTGGGAAATGCCGTGCCACTACTATCTGAAGCGCACCTGGGTGCTGGCCGGGCTGTTCGGAAGCGGCGAGGAGCACAGCGAGCAGCTGGCCCGGCACGTCGCCGCGGCGCTCTGAGCCGCCCCCTCCGAGCCAACCCAAACGGGGTCTGGATCGGGCCCTTGATTTACTATACGTTCCGTATCGTAAATCCCCCCGGCAGCTGGCCGGGGCAGCCGGTGGACTTTCGAAGGGAGACGGAGCATGGGGCTTCTGGATGGCCGTGCGGCGGTCGTCACGGGCGGCGGTCGCGGCATCGGTCGGGGGCACTGCCTGCATCTCGCGGAGCACGGCGCCGCCGTCGTGGTCTGCGATGTCGACCTTCCCGAGGCGCAAAAGGTCGTAGACGAGATCGCCGCCAAGGGCGGCAAGGCGGTCGCGAGCGGTGAGGACATCGGCGCGCGCGCGGGCGCCCGCGCCCTGATCGGCCAGTGCGTCGACGTCTTCGGCGCGATCCACATTCTCGTGAACAACGCGGGAAACGTCCGCGACAAATCCTTCCTCAAGATGACCGACGAGGACTTCAGCGAGGTCCTGCGCGTCCACGTACTGGGGACCTTCCTGTGCGGACAGGAGGCGGCGCTGCGCATGCGCGACCAGGGGACCGGCGGCTGCATCGTGAACACCGTCTCCGCCGCGCACTTCGGGAACTTCGGACAGACGAACTACTCGGCCTCGAAGGGCGCGATCGCTTCCATGACCTACACGTGGGCGGGCGAGCTCGCGCGCTACGGAATCCGTGTCAACGCGATCAGCCCGGCGGGCACGACCCGCATGTCGGCCAGCGCCAAAATTGGGGGCAAGGACGTCGCGCACCCGGTGATCGACCCGACGCGCAATGGCGCCTTCGTGGCGTTCCTGTGCAGCGACGAAGCGAACTGGGTCACGGGCCAGATTTTCGGCACCGGCGCCGATCGAACCGTGATCCTCGAGCAGCCGCGCTACGGCACCGGCATGTTCAAGCCCGACGGTTGGTCGGTGGAGGACCTGCGCCGGAGCTTCAAGAGCGTGTTCGGCACCCGGCTCGAGCCGTTTGGGCTGATGAAGCAGCCGTATCCCTTCTACGCCGGCGTGCACCCCGGGGAGAAGTGAGAGCCGCCGCATGACGGGAATCCTCTCCTACGGAGCCTACGTCCCGCCCACGCGCATTGGGTTTGCGACGCTCGCCGGACGGCCCGCGCGGCCCGACGACTCCGGGCCCGAGCGCGCCGTGGCGTGGAGCGATGAAGACAGCGTGACGATGGGCGTCGCCGCGGCGCTGAACTGCCTGCGCGGCTTCGATCGCGCGAGCGTCGACGCCGTGTACTTCGCTTCGACCACGCATCCCTTCCTCGAGAAACAGACCGCCGCGCTCGTCGCGAAGGTGCTCGACCTGCGGCGGGACGTGGGCACGTCCGATCACGCCGGCTCGCTGCGCGCCGGCACCAGCGCGCTGCGCGCGGCCGCCGATGCCGTCTCCGCCGGCTCGGCCCGGCGCGTGCTCGTGATCGCGAGCGATTGTCGACTCGGCGCGCCCGGCTCCGCGCTCGAGCGCAGCTTCGGCGACGGCGCGGCGGCCTTCCTCGTCGGCGACTCGGACCCGATCGCGACCTTCGCGGGTGCGCATGCGGTCGCGGACGAGATCGTCGACGTGTGGCGCTCGCAGGAAGATCGCTTCGTGCACTCCTGGGAGGAGCGCTTCGTCATCCAGGAGGGCTTGCTCCCGAACCTGATCGAGGCGGTGCGCGGGCTGCTCGCGAAGCTGCCCGCTGCGCCGGCCGTCGCCATGCGCGCGGCCCTCTACGCGCCGGACGAGCGCAGCCATGCGAGCCTCGCGCGCGCGCTGCGGCTCGCCCCGGAGCAGGTCCAGGACCCGCTGTTCGGACGGCTCGGCAACACCGGAGCGGCCTTTGCTCCGATGCTGCTCGCCGCCGCCCTCGAGAAGGCGCGCCCCGGCGAGCGCCTGCTCGTCGCGAGCTACGGCGATGGCGCCGAGGCGCTCGCGCTGGTCGCGACCAGCCAGATCGAGAAGCTCGAGCCCCGCCGCGGCGTCTCCTGGCACCTCGCGCGACGCCGCGCCGTGCGAAGCCACGAGCACTACCTGCGCGCGCGCGGCCTCGGCGAGCGCGAATACCAGCCGGCGCGCGACGCCGGCCTGTCCGCGACCATCCACTTTCGCGAGCGCGACGCGGATCTCGCCTTCAAGGGCCAGCGCTGCCGTGGCTGCGGGGCCGTGCAGTTCCCGATCCAGCGCGTGTGCGAGACCTGCTTCCGCAAGGACGATTTCGAGCTGCTGCGGCTCTCAGATCTCGCAGGTCGCGTCGTCACCTACACCCTCGACTACTTCTTCCCGACCCCCGAGCCGCCGACGATCGTGACGATCACGGACATCGAAGGTGCGCGGGTCCACCTCCAGCTCGTCGACACGAAGCCCGACCAGGTGCATCCGGGCCTCGCCGTCACGTTCTGTTTTCGCCGGATGCACGAAGTGGGCGGCCGGCCCAACTACTACTGGAAGGCGGCGCCGCTGCCGGAAGGGGACGCCTGATGGCGGAGAGCCTGCGCGACAAGGTGGCGATCGTCGGCACGGGCTGCTGCCAGTTCGGCGAGAACTGGGATCAATCTCCGTCGGACATGATCGTCGACGCCGCCTACGAGGCGTACGCGGACGCGGGCATCGACGATCCGCAGCGCCGGATCGACGCCGTCTTCACCGGCTCGGTCTACTCCCAGAAGGGCCCGCACGAGTGCAGCGACGCGCTCAAGCTCTGGAAGCCGGTCACGCTGGTATCCAACTACTGCGCCACCGGCACCGACGCCTTCCGCTGCGGCGTGTTCTCGATCGCCGCGGGCGTCTACGACACCGTGCTCGTCGTGGGCTACGACAAGCCGAAGGATCGCGGCGTCTCGGGCCCTTCCGTGATGATGAACCAGGTGCGCGACCTGCCGCAGACGCCGGCGGGCTGGTTCGCGCTCTGCGCTGCGACCTACTTCGAGAAGTACGGCGCTGGGCGCGAGGATCTGGCGCGGATCGCAGTCAAGAATCACAAGAATGGAACGCTCGCGCCGAAGTCCTTCCTCAAGCGCGAGATCACGCTCGAGGAAGCCCTCGGCGCGCGCATGATCTCCTGGCCGTTCGGGCTCTACGATTGCGCCGCGCAGACCGACGGCGCCGCGGCCGTCGTGATCACGCGGGCCGACCTCGCCCGCAGCTTCCGACCGGATCCGGTGTCGGTACGCGCGGTGACCGTGTTTGCGGGGCCGAATCCCCAGAAGGATCCCGGCAACGATTTCCTCTCCTGGAAGCCGACGGTCTGGGCGGCACAGGACGCCTACCGGCAGGCGGGCATCTCGGATCCCAGGAGCGAGATCGACGTGGCCCAGGTTCACGACTGCTTCACGCTGACGGAGCTCCTCTCCTACGAGGACCTGGGCTTCTGCGAGAAGGGCGCCGCCAAGGAGCACATCGCGAGCGGCAGCTTCGCGCTCGGGGGCGAGCTGCCCGTGAACACGGACGGCGGCCTGAAGGCCTTCGGGCATCCGACGGGCGCCACCGGCGTCCGCATGCTCTACGAGAACGTGCTCCAGCTGCGCGGTCAAGCGGGGCCGCGACAGGTGAAGGACGCGGCCATCGCGCTGAGCCACAACATCGGCGGCCATCCGACCGCCTGCGGCATCGCCATTCTCGCGCGGACCTGACGCGCGCGAACGAGGAGCAGCCATGGGCTTCGAGACCCTCCGCACCGAGAAGCAGGATCGCGTCGTCACGCTGACGCTCAACCGACCCGAGCGCCACAACGCCTTCAACCTCACGATGGCGCGCGAGCTGCACCTCTTCTGGACCCAGGTGAAGGCCGACCCCGAGGCCGTGTGCGTGATCGTGACGGGCGCAGGCGAGCGCGCCTTCTGCACCGGGATGGACATCGCCGACGTGGCCGACGGCAGCGCCCGCTCGACCGGGACCCTCGACCGCAGTGAATCGCCCTGGTTCCGGCTCACCGCGCTCCACAACCGCTGCTGGAAGCCGGTGATCACGGCCGTCAACGGGATGGCCTGCGGCGGCGGCCTGCACTTCGTCGCGGACAGCGATCTGGTCCTGTGCTCGGAGACGGCCAGTTTTTTCGACACCCACGTGAAGGTGGGCTTGATCGCCGGCCTCGAGCCGGTCGGGCTCGCGCGGCGCATGCCGCTCGAAGCGGTATTGCGCATGGCGCTGCTCGGCGGCTCCGAACGCATCGACGCCCGCCAGGCCTGCGCCTGGGGCCTGGTCGGCGAGGTGCTGCCGCCGGATCGGCTGCTGCCGCGCGCCCGCGAGCTGGCCGCCAAGATCGCGGAGCACTCCCCTGCCGCGCTCGCCCGCAGCAAGCAGGCGATCTGGGAGAGCCTCGACGTCGGGCTCGACGAGGCGCTCGGCCGCACCTGGAAGTTGATCACCGAGCACACCGCGCACCCGGACCTGCACGAGGGAAGCCGCGCCTTCGTCGAGAAGCGCCGCCCTCGCTGGGCGCCCTACACGGAATAGAGAAACCTGATGGGCGCCAGCTACCAGAACATCCTCTTCGAGGTCGAAAGCGGCATCGCGACGCTGACTCTCAACCGACCCGAGAAGCTCAACGCCTACACGCTCGAGATGGGCGACGAGATCGTCGACGCGTTCGCCCGCATCCGCGCGGACGACGCCGTGCGCGTCGCCCTGCTCACCGGAGCGGGGCGCGGCTTCTGCGCCGGCGTCGATCTCGACGCGCTGCGCGCGCACCAGGCGCAGCCGTCTGGCGGCGAGGGCCGCCGGCTCGGCGACGAGGACTTCCTGCGCGTGCTGCCGCTCGAGCTGGCCGGGTTTCCGAAGCCCGTGATCGTCGCGATCAATGGCCCCGCGATCGGCGTCGGCGTCACCATGACGCTTCCCTGCGACATCCGGATCGCCGCCGACACCGCCAAGCTCGGCCTCACCTTCGCGAAGCTCGGCCTGCTTCCAGGGCTCGGCAGCACCCACCTGCTGCCTCGGCTGGTCGGAATGGCGAAGGCGCTCGAGCTCGTGCTCACGGCGCGCGTGATCCCGGCGCTCGAAGCCGCGGAGATCGGGCTCGTGAACCGCGTGGTGCCCGCCGCGTCGTTGCTCGATGAAGCGCGCGCCATGGCGCGCGCGATGATGGAGTGCAAGCCCGAGGTGCTGGCCGCCGCCAAGGCGGCGCTGCGCTTTGGAGCCGAGGCGAAGCTGGCCGAATCCATGCAAAACGAACGCGACGCGAGCGCGAAGCTGCGCTCCACCTCGCGTTCCTGACGAAAGGAAACTCGATGGACTTCGAGTTCTCGAAGCAAGAGCGCGCGTTTGCCGAGGAAGTCGAGAAGTTCCTCGACGAGCACGCGACCCCGGACGTAGCGGATGTCACGCGCGAGAACATGGCGCAGATCGTCGACACCCCCGCGCGACGCGCCTTCGTGAAGAAGCTGTCCGCGCAGGGCTGGATCGGGATGAGCTGGCCCAGGGAATACGGCGGCCAGGAGAAGCAGGGCGTCTACGAGTACCTGCTCAACGAGGCGCTCGCGCGGCGCGGCGCGCCCCAGATCGGGAAAGGCGCGGGGATCGTCGGCAAGACCCTGATCCGCCACGCCAGCGACAAGCTCAAGCGCGAGTTCCTGCCTCAGATCGTGCGCGGCGAAATCGAATTCGCCGTGGGCTACAGCGAGCCGCAGGCCGGCTCCGACGCGGCCAACATGCAGCTCAAGGCGGAGCCCGTCCCGGGCGGCTGGCGCTTGAACGGTCAGAAGATCTGGACCACCTCGGCCCACTTCGCCGACTGGTATTGGGTCGGCGCACGCACGGATCCGGACAAGGCGAAGCACGACGGCATCAGCCTGTTCCTGATTCCGATGAACCATCCGGGCCTCACCGTGCAGGCGACGCCCACGATCGGCGACGAGCGCACGAACACGGTCTTCTTCAACGACGTCTTCGTCCCCGAGGACTATCTGGTGGGTAAGCGCGGCAGCGGCTTTCAGTACGTCTCGGAGGCGCTCGACCTCGAGCGCTTCACGATGTTCACGTTCTCGCCGATCGAGCAGCGACTCGAAGAGCTGGTCGACTACGTGCGGCGCGAGGAGCGCGACGGCGAGCCGCTGCGCGAGAACGCGCTCGTGCGCCAGCGGATCGCGCAGCTCGCGACGCAATGCGAAGTCGCGCGCGCGCTCGGGCTGCGCTTCGTCGCGGCATCCACGGCGAAGGGCAAGCCCCCCACGGTCGAGGCCTCGGAGTACAAGCTCTACGCGACCCAGCTCTCGCAGCGCGTCGCCAACGCCACGCTCGACATCGCCGGCGCCGGCGCGCAGTTGCGCGTCCACACGGGCGACGCGCCGCTGCGCGGACGTGCCGAGATGAGCTACCGCTACTCGGTGATCGACACCATCGGCGGCGGCGCCTCCGAGATCCAGAAGAACATCATCGCGCGACGCAAGCTCGGCTTGCCGAAGAACTTCTGAGGCGCATGAACCCGCCCCCCCCGATCGCGGCCCTCGACGGCATCCGCGTGCTCGACTTTTCGACGGTCGGTCCGGCAGCCCGTTGTGCGCGCATTCTCGCCGATTACGGGGCCGAGGTCGTGAAGATCGGCGCCCCCAAGAAGGGCGCGCTCCAGATCGAGCCCGCGTACTGGGCCTATGGCGCGGGGCGCGGCACCCGGCGGATCCGCATCGATCTGAAGGCCCGCGAGGGGCGCGAGGCCTTCCTGCGCCTCGTCGGGCAGGCCGACGTCGTGCTCGAGAGCTTCCGGCCGGGCGTCGCCGACCGACTCGGAGTGGGATACGCGGATGCGTGTCGTGTGAACGAGCGCATCATCTACTGCTCGACTTCCGGCTACGGGAAGACGGGCCCCGCCTCGAGCTGGGCGGGCCACGATCTCGATTACCTCGCGATGGGCGGCTTCCTGCACACGAGCGGCCGCCGCGCAGACGGCGGCCCGGCGCTTCCGGGCGCCACCATCGCCGACGGCGCGGCCGGCGGCATGCACGCCGCGATCGCGATCCTGGCTGCGCTGCTGCGGCGCGCGCGCAGCGGGCGCGGCGAGTTCCTCGACGTCTCCGTCGCCGAGGGCGTGCTGTCGCTGATGGCGCTGCTCGTCGACGAGCACCTCGCGACCGGCGCCGACCCCGGCCCGGGTCACGACGTGCTGAGCGGTCGCTACGCCTGCTACGGCGTCTACGGGACGCGCGATCAGAAATGGCTCGCCGTCGGCGCGATCGAGGCGGCCTTCTGGGCGAATCTGTGCCGTGCGCTCGGCCTCGAGCGCTGGATCGCGCACCAGTACGACGATGCGCAGCAGGACCGGATCCGCGCCGATCTGTCCGCTGCCTTGCTTGCCCGCGACCGCGACGCCTGGGTGACGGAGCTCGCGCCCGCGGACACCTGCGTCGCGCCGGTCCTCTCGATATCCGAGCTGGCGCTCGCTCCCCAGTTCCAGGCGCGCGGCGTCATCGGCGAGGTCGAGCATCCGCAGCACGGCCGCTTCCGGCAGCTCGCGCCGGTGCTGGCCGGCGCGTCGCGACCGGCCTCCGTCCCGCACCTGCGGGGAGCGGAGGCGAGTGACGCCGTGCCGCTGCTGCGCGCGGCCGGCTACGCCGCGGGCGAGATCGAAGCCCTGCTCGGCGCGGGAACCGTCGCCTAGCAAGCAAAGCGCGCAGCGAGCCGCAGGCGAGCGGAGTGAAGCGAACCTGCAGCGAGAGGAGGAAACGTGTCCGAGGTGGTCAGCGATCTTCCCGAAGCCGTCGAGGCCTGGATCGGGCAAAGGCGCTACGAGCAGGTGGGCGAGTTCGACGTGGAGCGCGGCTACGTGCTCACGAGCTGTGCCTCCGTCGAGAACGGGAATCCGCTCTTCTGGGACGAGAAGGCGGCGGGCGACATCACGGGCGGCTGGATCGCGCCGCCTACGATGCTCTCGGTCTGGTTCCGGCCCCATCACTGGGCGCCGCAACGCAGCGGCGCTTCCCAGCCCCTTCAGATCCACTTCGACCTGAAGCAGGCGCTCGACCTCCCGGAGGCCATCATGACGGAGAACACCATCGTGTTCTACGAGCCGGTGCGGCCCGGCGACCGTCTCGAGACCTGCCAGGTGCTGCGCTCGGTCTCCCCGCCGAAGCGCACGAAGCTCGGCCTCGGGCGCTTCTGGGTGATCGACGTCGAGTACGTGAATCAGAACGGCAGACCGGTCGGCACCGAGAGCTACACGGGATTCGGCTACCGGAGGGACGTCTGATGGCGATGGCACCGAAGCTGCTGCTCGGCGACGTGCGGGCCGGCGATCGCCTTCCCGATCTCGCCTACGACGTCACCCCGACCACCGTGGTCCTCGGCGCGCTCGCGACGCGCGACTGGAGGCCGATGCACCACGACAAGGACTTCGCGCAGAAACGCAACGGCGTGCGCGACATCTTCCTCAACACGCCGAATCAGGCCGCCTGGTTCGAGCGCTACCTCACGGATTGGACGGGTCCCCACGGGCGCCTCGGCCGCATGCGCTTCCGCATGAAGGACTCCGTCTTCCCGGGCGACCTCATGTCGTTTCGCGCCAGCGTCGCCAAGGTGGCGCAGGACGCGAACGGTTGCGGCTGGGTCGACGTGGCCGTGACGCTGTCGGTCGGCGAGCGCATCTGCACCGAGTGCCAGGCGCGCATCGCGCTCCCGACCGATGCCGCCCACAACCCCTGGAAGCTCGAGGGCGACCGCTGGCGGCCGTGAGCCGGCCGCGCGCACCCTCAAGGAGGACGAGATGAACCTGAACTTCAGCGAAGAGCAGATCGCGCTGCGCGAGATGGTGCGGGGCCTCTGTGCCGAGCACTCGCCGCCGGCGGCCGTGCGCCGCATGGAGGACGATCCCAAGGGCTACACCGACGAGTTCTGGAAGCAGCAGGGCCAGCTCGGCCTGCTGGGTCTGCTGATCCCCGAGGAGTACGGCGGCTCGGCGCAGTCGCTGCTCGAGGCCGCGCTGGTATACGAGGAGTTCGGCCGCGCCCTCGCGCCCTCGCCGCACTTCCCGAGCGCGGTGCTCGGCGCCGGCGCGCTGCTCGCCGCCGGCAGCGAGAAGCAGAAGCGGGACTGGCTGCCGAAGATCGCCTCCGGCGAGGCGATCCTGACGCCCGCCTGGCTCGAGCCCCGGCGCGGCTTCGGACCGCGAGGCGTTGCGCTGCAGGCCGAGGCGTCGGGGGCTGGCTGGGTGCTGTCGGGCGAGAAACGGCACGTGCTTTTCGCGAGCTCGGCGACGCGCCTGCTGGTGCTGGCGCGCACGGGCAAGGCCGACGCGGATCTGAGCCTGTTCCTCGTCGACCCGTTGGCTCCGGGCGTCTCCCTCACGCAGCAGCGGAGCCTCGCCGCCGATACGCAATACGACGTGCGCTTCAGCAACGTGCGCGTGACCGCGGAGAGCGGCATCGGCGTGCAGGGATCGGGCTGGGCGACCTGGGACGGCGTGATGCACGACGCCATCATCCTGCTCGCCGCCTGGGCCGTCGGCGGCGCCGAGCGCGCCCTCGAGATCACCGTGCAGTACGCGAAGGACCGCGAGCAGTTCGACAAGCCGCTGGGCGCCTTCCAGGCCATCTCCCATTACCTGGCGGACGCCGCCACCCTGATCGACGGCGCGCAGACGCTCGTCTACGAAGCGGCCTGGGCGCGCTCCGTCGGGAAGTCGGTCGCGCGGCTGGCGCCGATGGCGAAGCTGTTCGCGTGTCAGACCTACCGCGACGTGACGGCGATGTGTCAGCAGGTCTGGGGGGGTGTGGGCTTCACGATCGAGTACGACATCCAGTTGTTTTTCAGGCGCGCCAAGCAGATGCAGATCACGTGGTGGGACACGAGCTATCTGGAGGAGCGGGTGGCGGCCTGCGTGCTCGACCCGGAGGCGCCGGCGTATCGGGCCGGGGTCTGACTTGGCGACCCGCCCTCCCCTCGCGGGCCTGCGCGTGATCGAGTGCTCGCTGCTCGGGCCCGGCGCCGTGACGACCCATCTCGCCGACCTCGGCGCCGACGTGATCAAGATCGAAGCGCCGCAGGGCGACTACATCCGCGAGATGACCTGGCCCATCGTGCAGGGCGTCTCGCTGCTGCACCTCCACGTGCACCGCGGCAAGCGCAGCGCCGTCCTCGACCTGCGCAAGCCCGAGGCCGTGGCGGTGTTCCTCGATCTGGTGCGCGGTGCGGACGCGGTGGCCGAGGCGATGCGCCCGGGCTCGCTCGCGCGGCGCGGCCTCGGCTACGCGCAGCTGCGCGCGGTGAATCCCCGGATCGTCTTCTGCAACGTCTCGGGCTACGGCATGACCGGGCCGTACCAGGACCTCCCCGCACACGGCATCGCCTTCGACACCTGGGCGGGTCTGGTGAACCCGGTCGTCGACGACGAGGGCTTCACCCAGATTCCCGAGCATCCCTCGATGGGGATGCATGCGGGGCCGCTCTTCGGTGCGCTCGGAATCCTCGCGGGAGTCCTTCGCGCGCGCGCGACCGGAGAGGGCTGCGAGCTCGAAATCGGGCAAGCCGACGCGGCGGCCTACATGGACTGGTACCGGATCGAGAGCTGGAAGGCCTACGAGCGGCCGGCCTCGGAGGTGACCGGCAACAAGGCGGATGGCTACGAGCGCCGCGCGCCGGGAACCGCCGGCATGAAGGAAGGCGTGCGCTACCAGATCTACGCGTCGAAGGACGGGCATGTGCTGTTCATGGCCTCCGAACAGGCGTTCTGGAAGAACTTCTGCGAGGCGCTCGGCCGCATGGATCTGTTCGAGCGTTGGCCGGGCTCGAAGTATGCCGACCATGCGCGCGGCAACCGCGAGCTGCAACGCGTGCTGCGCGAGATCTTCGGGAACCGCAGTTCGGCCGAGTGGATCGCCTTCGGGATCGAGAAGAACGTCCCGATCGCCCCCGTGAACACGCCGCAGACGATCGCGCGCGACCCGCAGTTCCAGGATCGCTTCCCGTGGTATCCGCACGCGCGCCACGGCGCCGACATGCTGCCCTTCCCCGTGAAGTTCCGCGGCGAGCAGATCCCGGCGCCGACGCAGGCGCCGAGCGTCGGCCAGCACACCGACCAGGTGTTGCGAGAGGTTCTCGGCTACGACGACGCGCGCATCCGCGAGCTGCGCGAAAAGGGCGCGCTGGGTTGATGGGCGCCGACGCCTCCGAGCAGCGCATCCTCGACGGCCGTGCGTGGTCCGACTTCTGCGACGCGCTGAAGCGCGCGGGGGACGTCGTCCTACGCGAGGGAACTCCTCGCGACGCCTTCGACCGCGCCGAGGGCTACCGCTACCTCTCGCGCCTCACGCGCGTCGCGCTCGAATCCTTCATCGAATTCGCCGACCCGCTGTTTCCCGTGCTGCGCCGTCCTGCGCACGAGACGGTGAAGATCGGCGCCGACAACCCGGACAACTACTACCAGAGCGCGGCGCTCTGCGGGGAGCACGACTACCGCGTCCGCGGCTCGCGCGGCAGCGTTCACTACCTCGGCTTCGGCACCTATGCAGGCGGCTACGGCTCCTCGGGGCGCCGCGGCCAGACCGGGTATCTCGACGCGAGCCAGCTGCGCATCGAACCCGACGGCCGCTTCGAGATGGTCCTGTCTTCCCGCGAGCAGCCCGGCAACTGGCTGCGCATGGAGCCGGACACGTCGCTCTTCATCGTGCGCCAGACCTTCCAGGATCGGAAGCGGGAGCGCATCGCGGAGCTCAGCCTCGAGCGCCTCGGTGGCGTCGGCGGACCGCAGCCGATCACGCCCGAGCTCGTGGACCGCGGCCTCCAGGCGGCCGCCGCCTACGTCGCGGGCACGGCAGGACTCTTCGCCGACTGGGCGGAGGGCTTTGCGAAGCGCCCGAACGAGCTGCCCCGCTTCGACCCCGCCATCGCCGCCGCCGCCCACGGCGATCCGAACATCCTGTATTTCCACGGCTACTGGGAGCTCGCCAACGATGACGTGCTCGTGATCGAGGTGACACCGCCCCCATGCGACTACTGGAACTTCCAGCTGAACAATCACTGGATGGAATCGCTCGACTACCGCTACCACACGATCGCGCTCAATCACGCGCAGGTGCGCGCGCGCCCGGATGGATCGGTGCGGCTCGTGGTGGCCCACTCGGACCCGGGCGTCCCGAACTGGATCGAGACCGCCGGACACCGGCGCGGCACGATGTGCCTGCGCTGGGTCGGCGCCCGGGAGCACCCCGAGCCGACCACCCGGGTGGTGAGGCTCCGCAACCTGAGCAAGAAAGTGTGACCGTCGTCACATTCTGCAGCCGGCCACCGGCCGATACCATCCCCATGAGTCCGGGGCCGCCAAGGGGCGCCACGGGCCAGCGATCCTCCACCTGGCAGGAGGTCGTTGCGACGCCGGAGCTGCGCTCGAGGCTGCGGCCGTCGCGATCGGAGGGGGGCTCCTGATTCCGCACGCCATGCGTGCGGCGAAAGGTTCCCATGCCCTCCCTCCGAAGATTCGTCTGGATCGTCCTCGCTTTCCTTTTCGCCGTACCCGCCTCGGCCGACACGTTCGACGCCTCGACGCGCGGCTGGTACTCGTACTCCGGCCAGCATACGGCCTCGAAGCTCGACACCTTCGCCGGACAGGGCGCGGGCACGGATCGCTATCGCGTGTTCTTCGTCTTCGACCTGGGCACGCTCACCCGACCCGTGGGCTCCGGGGTGCTACGACTCGAGCTCGCGGCGCTCGTCGGTCCCGACACGGCGGAGTCCTTCAGCGTCTTCGACGTCACCAGCAACATCGACGAGCTCGTCGCGACCCAGTCGACTCGCACTGACATCTACGCCGATCTGGGCTCGGGCGTCTACTACGGCATCGCCCGCGCATTCGCCTCCAACGTCGGCTCGATCATCGAAGTCCCGCTCGAGCCGGATGCCATCGCCGACATCAACCGCGCGGCCGGCGGACGCTTCGCCGTGGGCGTGTTCCTTGAAACCGTGCGGCTCCCGATCGGCACCGAGGGCGTCCGCTTCAGTCTCGCGGGAGAGCCCCGCGTGCACCAGCTCGTGCTCACCGATGCTCCCGCCCCGGTCTACTCGCTCTCGCTCGGACCCGAGGTCGCAGCCGTCGTGCCGCCGGCAGCACATGGCGTCGACGCTCGGCTGGTCGGCGAAGCGGGCGCGCCGATCCCGGGCGCGTCGATCGACTTCTCGGTCATCTCGGGGCCGAACACCGGAGCCTCCGCGAGCCTCGCCACCGACGAGAACGGCGCGGCCAGCTTCGCGTACACCAGCGACGTCGACGGCGTGGACCGGATTCGGGCCTCGTTCAGCGACGGCACTGGCCTTCCGCTCGAAGCCGAGGCGCTGACGTTCTGGGATGCCGATTGCAATGCGAATCAGGTCCCCGACACGTGCGATCTCGCGTGCGAGGGCTGGGGCGGCGAGTGCGCAGCCTTCGCCAGTTGCGGGGGCAGCGTCGATGCGGACTCGAACGGGCTTCCCGACGAGTGCCGCGCCCCGAACGCCCCGCCCGACTGCAGCCAGGCGTCGGTCCAGCCCGCGCTGCTGCACCGAGCCGACCACCGATTCCATGAGGTCGCGGTGAGCGGCGTGACAGACCCTGACGGTGACGAGATCCGTCTCAGCGTCGACGCGGTCTTCCAGGACGAGCCCGTAGACTCGTTCGCTTGCGGCGCCGGAAAGCCCGACGCGATCGGAATCGGAACCGACCACGTCGAGGTCCGCGCCGAGAGCCTCGAGCGTGGCGACGGCCGCGTGTACCACGTGGACTTCAGCGCCGACGACGGGCGCGGAGGATCCTGCTCGGGGACCGCCGTCGTTTGCGTGCCTCGCTTCGGCTGGCGCCGCAGGGACGGCTGTGTGGACCAAGGGCCGCTGTACGACTCGTCCGTCTTCAAGGAGCGGAAAGGCTTTCGCATGGGATGGCGCATGCACGGCCGCGACTGAGGTTCCAGAGCTCGCGCTCGCGATCGACCGGGTAGTGAAGCTGTGCGAGTTCGTGCGGCGCTAGGGTGCGAGCGCGGGCGCTGCGGCGGAAGCGCGCGGAGCCTCGAGGCTTCCGAGAAACTGCACGATCGCCGGATTCACGATCTCCGGCCGCTCGTAGTTCGGCGTGTGCGCGGCGCGCTCCACGGGGAGCAGCTCCGCCTGGGGGATCGCGGCCTGCACCTTCTGGCTCGTCTCGAAGGGGATCACGCTGTCGGCCCTGCCCCAGACGAGCAGGACCGGGATTCCCGTCGCGCCGACCTTTCGATAGCTCGCTTCGAGCGTCTGGAGCGGCATGTTGCGAAGCGTCGAAAGCTGCGCGGCCTGGAAGCCCGCGAAGGCGAGCTGCAGCTCGAACTTGCGCGAGAACCCCGGGAGCACGGATTGATCGTGGAAGTTCCCGGCCATCCCGGCTCGGATCACGCGGTCTCCGACCAGCCGCATCAGGTACTCGCCCAGCCCAGGCAGCTGCACGAGCTTCGCCATGAACGGCAGGGGCAGCGGAAAGCCCGCCGGATCGACGAGGATCAGGGCGTTCACCCGCTCGGGGTGGCGCTCGGCGAAGATCACCGAGATCGCGCCCCCCATCGAAACACCCGCAAGTGTCACCTGCGTCCGGAGCTCCAGTCGTTCGATGAGCTGCAGGAGCTGGCGATCGAAGAGGCCGGCGTCGTAGCGAACGGACGTGGGGCGGTCGGAGAAGCCGCGGCCGTAGAGGTCGTAGCGCAGGGTCCGGTAGCCGGCCGCCGTCAGCGCGGGAATCGTGAAATCCCAGATCATGTACGGCGTCGAGAACCCGCACACGAAGACGATCGTCGGCGCTCCCTCGGGCCCGGCCAGCTCGTAGTGCACGACGCCATCGCTCAGCTCGACGTAGGCGCCGCCGGTTCCCGCGCGCGCGCTCGCGTCGAGCGTGCGGGTTTCGACGTGGGGAACCAGGAACGGAAGCGCAACGAGACCGGCGACGACGAGCAGGGCGCCGACTCCGAGCCCGAAGTGCCGCGAGCTCACGCGTTCACGGATGTTTTGCATCACACCGACGGGCGTCGCGGGGCGAGCCGGTACGCCGCGTCCCCTCTCATCCAGCGCGTCAGAAACGCGAGGCCGTGAGCGTCACGTCGGCGCGCGACCACGCCTGCGCGAAGCGCTGCTCGACCTGCGCCGCCTCCCGCGGCTTCCCCTGCGCCCGCAGGCTCACCGCGAGCCCGTAGAGCGACCAGCCGTTGTTCGGATAGGTCTCCAGGTCCTTGCGGTAGACCGCCTCGGCCTGCCCGGAGAAGCCCGCCTCGAGCAGCACCTGACCGAGGGATTGACGCACGGGGTAGTACCAGTCCGGCGGCTCCATGTAGGTGAGCGCGTCCTGGAGCTTCACGGCCGTCTCGAGTTCCTCGACCGCGCGGGCGTAGCGGCCTCGCTTCGCGTCGATCTCTCCCGCCAGCGTGTGCGAGGCGATGCCGAGCAGCTGCGATCCCTTGTTCACCTGCGTCGCGAGCCGATCCGGCGGCAGCGCCTTCTCGATCTGCTCGAGCGCAGCGAGCTCGGCCTGGGCCGAGGCGGTCTCCCCGGTGCGCAGGTAGGCGATGCCTCGCGCGTAATGCCAGACGCCGGTCGCATAGACGAGACTTGCGGGCGGAGCCGGCTGCTTCAGGATGTCTTCCCACTTCCCGAAGCGCAGGCGCGCGAAGAGCGGTCGCGGGACGAAGCCCTCGAGCATCGGCATCTGCGGGATCATCTCGATGTGGATCTTCTCGATCAGCTTGTCCGCCGCGTCGATCGCGCTGGCGCTGCGCCCGTCGAAGGCCGCCGCCGCGTAGATGAAGTCGATGTTGTGCGGGTAGTACATCATGGCGTACGCGCCTTGCACGTTCTGCTCGCGGATGTACTTCTCGTCCACGGCCACCGCACGCACGTTGGTGTCCGCCGCGTCGCCATAGCGACCCGTGCGGATGTAGATGTGCGAGGGCATGTGCACGAGATGGCCCGCGCCCGGCGAGAGGCCACCCAGCCGATCCGCGCTCGGCAGCGCGCGATCGGGTGTATTCGAGGCCTCGACGGCGTGGATGTAATAGTGGTTGGCGCCCGGGTGCTCCGGATTGCGCTTCAGCACCGATTCGAGCGTCGCCACGATCCCGTCGGTGCCGGGCTGCGCCTTGCCGTCGTGCGTCCACAGATTCCATGGGCGCAGGTCCATCACTGATTCCGCGTAGAGCGTGGCGGCGTCGAGGTCGTCGGGGTAGCGCTGCGACAGCTCCCGCATGGCGTCCGCATACGCCTCGTCGAGCGAGCGGCGGTCCACCGGTGTGTCCTCCGCGTAGCGTGTCGCGATCGCGGCGACGTAGCCGCGCTCCGCCTCGCTCACGCCCGCGGCC
>Ga0210377_10002412_pt1 | contig 16425 bp, 10 predicted proteins | sample PLM4_65_b1redo_FD_155480 | JGI IMG/M metagenome (GOLD analysis project Ga0210377, IMG submission 155480) | Groundwater sediment microbial communities from an aquifer in East River, Colorado, USA - PLM4_65_b1 redo | ecosystem: Environmental > Terrestrial > Soil > Riparian zone | place: USA: East... | reverse complement strand
GCACGCTGGCTGCGCCACCCGCGAGCGCGCTCGCGAGCGCCGTCAGGTTCGCGCGCGTGCGCTCGGAGATCCGCTCGCGCATGGCCTTCGAGGCGGCGAGGATCCGAGGCAGCGCCCGCTGCACGGGAGTGGCCACCGAGAGCGACGTGTCCGCGATGATCGCGAGCCGCTCCAGCGCGGCCGCGGCCTGCTCGCGCGGCCCGCAGGTCGCCCCCCAGCCGAGCTTCATCTGGGGCAGCGCCGCGAGCTTCGAGAGACCGGAGAGCACGAACGCGAGCGCTGCCCGCTCGCCGTGCGCCGAGCGAGCACGGCCGGGGGTCGAGCGAAGCGGGAACTCGGCGAAGACCTCGTCCACCACCAGCGCCAGGCCGGCCCGGGCGCAGAGGGCATCGATCTCGGCGAGCTCGCCCTCGCCCAGATAGGCACCGGTCGGATTCCCGGGCGCCGTGCAGATGACGGCCCGCGCGCGGGGCTCCGCCCCCACGATGTCGCGCAAGGCGGCGAGGTCGACGAACCAGGCGCCGTCGTAGCGGAGCGGGTACGGGACGAGGCGCACGTCGGCGATCGCGGCCAGGTACTCGAGCAGCGGGTAGCCGGGGCGAGGCACGAGCACGGCGTCCCCGGCATCGCAGAGCAGTGCAAACAGCTGTGCAAAGGCCTCGCTCGTGCTCGCCGTCAGCCAGACGGCGGAAGCCGCGCATGCACAACCGCGCGCGCGGTAGTAACTTGCTACTGCCTCGCGCGCCGAGAGCAGACCCAGCGGCTCCGGTTCGTAGGCGGCGCTCTCCGCATCGAACAGATCTGCGTAGAACGAGCTTGGATATCTGAGGCCGACTGCGGTCGGGTTGGTGATGGTGAGATCGACGACGTCTCCCCCGACGGCGCGGCGATCCGCGAGCGCGCGCGTGAGCGCGTTCGGTGTCAGATCCCAGTGCGTGCGGCGAGAGAACGTGCGGCGCGGGTGCACTTCCGCGCAGCTTAGCCGCAGCCCGGCGGCAGCGCGCGCGCAAGGGGTCGAGAGCACGACATGACGACGAGAGCCCGCGCGCCACGCGTCGAGCCGGAGAGCCACTCTCCAGCGGCGGGAGATTCTCGCCCCCAAGCCGGAATCGAGCCGATGCTGCCGTCGCTGCCACTCCCAGGATCGAAGTCCGAGACGGCGCTGCCGCAGCTCCGCCGCGATCGCGCGCGCGAGCCGCGCGGATTCCGCGTGCGCTGGCGCTGGGTCTTCCTCGCGCTGTTGCTGGCGGCGATCGCGGTCGGCGTGAAGCTCGTGCTGGACGAGCTGCGCACCTCCGAGTTCCAGGCGCGCGAGCTCGCGCGGCTGGCGCGCGAGGCGCAGTTCGCGGTCGAGGCCGGTCCGAGCCCGAGCATCCGGTTTCCGAGCATGGGCCCCTACGACCGGAGGCTCGGCTACGCCAGCTTGCCGGACTTCGTCGCGCGGCTCAGCGCGTCCGGCTTCGAGGTCGAGTCGCAGGCGCGCCACTCGGCACGGCTCCAGGGCCTCGAGGACTGGGGGCTGTATCCCGTCTATCACGAGAAGGACCGCGCCGGCCTGCGCATCGTGGGCCGCGACGGCACCCTGCTCTTCGGCGCGCGCTATCCCGAGAACGTCTACGCGCGCTTCGAGGACGTGCCGGAGGTCGTCGTCGACGCGCTGCTCTTCGTCGAGAACCGGGAGGTGCTCGACACGCGCTATCCCAAGCGCAATCCCGCGGTCGAGTGGGACCGCCTCGGCCGCGCGGCGCTCTCGCAGGTGCTGCAGGTCGCAGGCGCCGACACCGGCAAGGCCGGCGGCAGCACGCTCGCGACGCAGATCGAGAAGTTCCGGCACTCCCCGCAGGGGCTGACCAGCTCGCCCGTCGAGAAGCTGCGCCAGATGGCCTCGGCCAGCCTGCGCGCGTACCAGGACGGCGAGAACACCACCGCGGCGCGGCGGCGCATCGTGCTCGACTACGTGAACTCGATCCCGCTCGCCGCGGCGCCGCCGTGGGGCGAGGTGATCGGGCTCGGCGACGCGCTCTCGATCTGGTACGGCGTGGACTTCGCGCAGATGAACGACGTCCTGCGCAGCGCGACCGATCCGCGTTCGCGCTTCGATCTCGAGACCCGCGCGCGCGCGTACAAGCGCGTGCTCTCGCTGGTGCTCTCGGCCGGGCGGCCCTCCTACTACCTGATCCAGGACCCGGCCGCGCTGCAGGCGCGCACCGACACCTATCTGCGTGTGCTGGCCGCGGAGGGGATCATCCCGCTCGACCTGCGCGACGCGGCGCTCGCCGCCGATCTCGACCTGCGCCGGCGCGGCGCGGACTCGGCCGCGGTGCCGCCCGAGGACCGGAAGTCCGCGAGCGCGGTGCGCGCGCGTCTGGTGGCGCTGCTCGGCCTCTCCGACTACTACGCGCTCGATCGCATCGACCTGGACGTCGAGACCACCCTCCTGCCTTCGGTGCAGGAGGACGTCACGCGCCAGCTCCGCGAGCTGCGCGACCCCGAGCGCGCGCGCGAGGCGGGCTTCCTGACCAAGAACCTGCTCGAGCACGGCGATCCGGCGAAGCTCGTCTACAGCTTCTCGCTCTACGAGCGCGGCGACACCGAGAACCACCTGCTCGTGCAGGCGGACAACCTCGACCAGCCGCTCGACGTGAACGAGGGCGTGAAGCTCGACCTCGGCTCCACGGCGAAGCTGCGCACCTTGTCCACGTACCTCGAGATCATCGCCGACCTCCACTCGCGCTTCGCCGGCGAGCACGTGCAGACGCTGAAGGCGATCGAGCTCGAGCCGCAGGATCGCCTCACGCGCTTCGTGGTCGATCAGCTGATCGCCAAGCCCGGCATGCCGCTTCCCGAGCTGCTCGAGGCGGCGATGTCCCGCCGCTACTCGGCGAGCCCCTGGGAGACCTTCTTCACCGGCGGCGGCGAGCACCACTTCGGGAACTTCAACAAGGACGATGACGAAAAGGAGATGTCCGTCCGCGCGGCGTTCACGTACTCCGTGAACCTCGTCTTCATCCGGCTCATGCGCGACGTGGTGAACTACTACATCCACCAGGCGCCCGGCTCGAGCGCGGCGCTGCTGAAGGACCCGAAGGACCCGCGTCGCGAGAAGTACCTGAAGCGCTTCGCCGACCAGGAGGGACGGATCTACCTGGAGAGCTTCTGGCGCAAGTACCACGGCAAGCTCCCCGGGGAGATCCCCGCCGCCCTGCTGCGCGGCGTGCGCATGACGCCGAAGCGCGTCGCGATGGCGCTGCGCGCCGCGCGGCCCGACGCCTCGTTCGAAGACTTCGACGCCGCGCTGCGCGCGCAGCTGCCCGAGGCGAAGCTCACGCCGCAGATGCGGCAGTCGCTCTACGACAGCTACTCGCCCGCGCGCTACACGCTCGCGGACCAGGGCTACATCGCCGGCGTGCACCCGCTCGAGCTCTGGCTCGTCGGCTACCTCGGCTCGCATCCCGACGCGACCCTGCGGCAGGTCTTCGAGGCCAGCGCCGACGAACGCATCTCCGTGTACCGCTGGCTGTTCAGCCGCCACCGGAAGGCCGCCCAGGACCGCCGCATCAAGAGCCTCCTCGAGATCGAGGCGTTCCTCGAGGTGCAGCGCAACTGGCAGGCGCACGGCTACCCGTTCGACTCGCTCGTGCCGTCGCTCGCGACCGCGATCGGCAGCGCGGCGGACCGGCCGTCTGCGCTGGCCGAGCTCGCGGGCATCATCGCGAACGACGGCGTGCGCAAGCCGGCGATCCGGATCGCTCGCCTGCGCTTCGCCGCCGACACGCCCTACGAGACGACGCTCGCGCCCACGCCCACGGAGGGGACGCGCGTGATGCCCGCAGCGGTCGCGCACGCGATGCGCGAGGCGATGGTCGGCGTCGTCGAGCACGGCACCGCCGTCCGCGCACACGGCGCGCTGGTCGCGCCCGACGGCCGCGCGGCCGTGGTCGGCGGCAAGACCGGCACGGGCGACCACCGCTTCAAGGTCTTCGGGCCCGGCGGAAAGCTGCTCGAGTCGCGGGTCGTGAATCGCACCGCGACGTTCATCTTCGTGATCGACGGCCGCTACTACGGCGTGATCACCGCGTTCGTCCACGGCCCGGAAGCGGCGAACTTCTCGTTCACGAGCTCGCTGCCCTCGCAGATCTTCAAGACGCTCGCGCCCACGCTGTCGCCGCTGCTCGGCAGCGAGCCGTCGGCTTCAGTGCTTCCGCGGATGGGTCGCGTTGTGCTTGCGGATGGCGGCGAGGATCGCTTGTGAGCCGCCTTCCATGAGCTCCGCCTTGTTCGCGGAGACGAAGTCGGCGGAGCGCTGCAGCGGGGCGATCATGCCGTTCACGCGCGGGATGACGTAGCGCGCGAACAGGTCGTAGCTGCGCTTCATCGCCTCGTGATTCGCCCAGTCGTGGGAGAACGCGAGGAGGGTGCCGAAGCCGCCGGAGACCTGCTGCAGGTGCGCGATCGCCGCGACCGCGTCGTCGGGCGTGCCGAAGATCGCGCCGCCGCGCCGGTCCATCGCGCGCGCGAAGCCCGCGGGGTCCTCGACTCGCTCGGCGCCGGGCCGGCCGAGGATCTCCACGTTGTACGCGTTGTGCCAGTGCGCGACGCCCTCGGCCACCTCGCGGAGCGCCTGCTCCTTGGACTCGGCCAGGTGCCACGGCATGACGACGCGCCAGCTCGCGCGGTCGACCGTCTTCGCGTTCTCGCGCGCGTAGGTCTCGGCGAATCCCCACTGGGTCGGCAGCGCCTGCAGGCCTTCCTCGCTGTAGCTCGCGACCGACAATACGCCCACGCCGTACTTGCCCGCGCACGACATGCCCGCGGGGCTGATCGACGACGCGACCGCGACCGGGATCTCCGCCTGCACCGGCTTGATCTGCAAGGTCGCCTCGTGCAGCTCGAACCAGTCGCTCTTGTGCGTGATCGGCGCGTCCTCGCGCAGCAGCCGCAGGATCACGCCCAGGCCCTCGTCCATGCGCTCGCGCAGGAGGCCCGGCGGAATTCCATGCGTGCGCGCGTCGGACGGCAGCGCGCCTGGACCCACGCCGAGCATGGCGCGCCCGCGCGTCAGGTGGTCGAGCTGAACGATCCGGCCCGCGACGTTGTACGGATGGTGGTACGGAAGCGAGACCACCCCCGTGCCCAGTGCGATGCGCTGCGTGCGCTCGCCCGCCGCGGCGAGGAAGAGCTCCGGATGGCCGATCGTCTCCCAGCCTCCGGAGTGGTGCTCGCCCACCCAGAACTCGTCGTAGCCGAGCTCATCGAGCTGCTCGGCGAGCTCGAGATCGCGGCGGAGCTGCAGAGTCGGGTGCTCGCCGATCGGGTGATGCGGGGCAAGGAAGGCGCCGAACTTCATGCGCATGGGCATCGCGCGACTCTACCACGGAGCGCGATAGACTCGCCGCGTGCCGCGCATCGCCGCAGTCCTCGCCGCCCTCATGCTCGCGTGCGCGCGTCTGTCGGGACCCGAGCCCGCCGACCTCGTGCTCCGTCACGGCTCGGTGTACGTCGGCGACGCGGCGGGAACGCGCGCCGAGTCGCTGGCCATCCGCGGCGGGGTGATCGCGTACGTCGGGGACGAGCGCGGGGTCGAGGCGTTCATCGGCCCGGACACGCGCGTGCACGAGCTCGCGGGAAAGCTGGTCCTCCCCGGCTTCCACGACGCTCACGTGCATCCGCTGGCCGCCGGTCTCGAGGCGCTGCGCTGTCGCCTCGGCGGAATCACCGAGCTCGGGAAGCTCGAGGCGCGCATCCGCGAGTGCGCCGCGGCGCAGGCCACGCGCGCCTGGGTCGAGGGCGGCGGCTGGGAGCTGCCGGTCTTTCCGAACGCGAGCCCGTCGAAGGAGCTGCTCGATCGGTGGGTGCCCGACCGCCCCGCCCTGTTCGGCAGCGCCGACGGTCACTCCGCGTGGGCGAACTCGCGCGCGCTCGCGGCCGCGGGCATCACGCGCGCGACACGAGATCCCGCGAACGGCCGCATCGAGAGCGATCCGCGCACCGGCGAGCCGTCGGGAACCCTGCGCGAAGCCGCGATCGCGCTCGTCGCGCACGCCGCGCCGCAACCGACCGCGGAGGAGCTCTCCGCGGGTCTGCGCCGGGGACTCGAGGAGCTCGCGAAGGTCGGCGTCGTCTGCGCGCACGAGGCCAACGCCACGCCCGCGTACTGGGACGCCTATCTCGCGTGGGAATCGAGCGGCGCGCGCGGACCTCGCGTGCGCGCGGCGCTCGCGCTCCCCGCCGACTACGCGGCGGTCGATCCGCTGCCCGCATTCGACGCCGCGCGCAAACGCGCGCACGGCGAGCGGCTGCGCGCGCATGCGGTGAAGCTCTTCCTGGACGGCGTGATCGAAGCGCAAACCGCGGCGCTGCTCGAGCCGTACGTCGGGAGCGACGATCGCGGACCGGCGAACTTCACGCCCGAGGCGCTCGACGCGCTGGTCGGTCGGCTCGATGCCGCCGGCCTCCAGGTCCACATGCACGCGATCGGCGACCGCGCCGCGCGCATGGGCCTGGACGCGGTGGCGCGCGCACGCGCCGCGAACGGCGCGCGCGACGCGCGACACACGATCGCCCATCTCGAGGTCGTCTCGGCCGACGACCTCCCGCGTTTCGCGCCGCTCGGCGTCGTGCCCAACGTCCAGGCGCTCTGGGCACAGGCCGATCCGTACATCACCGAGCTCACGATCCCGAAGCTCGGCGACACGCGCAGCCTCGACCTCTACCCGATCGGCTCGCTCTTCGCGGAAAGCCCCGTCGTCGCGGCCGGGAGTGACTGGCCGGTGACCTCCGCGAACCCGCTGGCCGCGATCGAGGTCGGGGTCACGCGCCGCGCGGAGGACTCTGGTACGGGCCCCGGCTGGCTGCCCGAGCAGCGCGCGAGCCTGGTTCAGATGATCGCGGCGTACACCCGCGGCGGCGCCTGGCTCGACTTCGAGGAGCGCGAGCGGGGCACGCTCGAGGCCGGGAAGCGCGCGGACCTGGTGGTGCTCGACCGGGACCCGTTCGCACTCTCCCCGGAGCAGATCTCGGACGCACGGGTGCTCGAGACGATCGCGGACGGCGAGACGATCTGGGTCGCGAAATGAGCGACGAGCCGGCGGTCGAAGTCTCGGGCCTCGCGAAGACCTACCTCGTCCCGGTGCGCGAAGCGGGTGTGAAGGCGGCTCTCGCGAGCCTCTTCCGGCGCGAGACGAAGCGCGTGGTCGCCGTCGACGCGATCGACTTCCGCGTGGGCGGCGGCGAGATCGTGGGCTTTCTCGGTCCGAACGGCGCGGGCAAGACCACGACGTTGAAGATGCTCTCCGGCCTGCTCTTCCCGAGCGGCGGCCGCGCGCGCGTGCTCGGCTTCGAGCCGTGGGCGCGCGAGCGGGCCTTCCTGCGCCAGATCACGCTCGTGATGGGGCAGCGCAACCAGCTCGTCTGGGACATTCCGGTGGTCGACTCGCTCGAGCGCAACCGCGCGATCTACGGCGTCGATCCCGCGCGCTATCGCCGCACGCTCGACGAGCTCGTGTCGCTGCTCGAGCTCGAGACGCTCCTGTCGCGGCCGGTGCGCAACCTCTCGCTCGGCGAGCGCATGAAGTGCGAGCTCGCGGTGGCGCTCGTGCACGAGCCGCAGATGCTGTTCCTGGACGAGCCCACGATCGGCGTCGACGTCACCATGCAGCGGCGCATCCGCGAGTTCATCGCCGGCTACAACCGGCGCACCGGCGCCACCGTCCTGCTCACCAGCCACTACATGGCGGACATCGAGGCGCTCTGCCCGCGCGTGATCGTGATCCACCACGGAAAGCTGCTCTTCGACGGCCAGCTCGCCGCGCTGGTCGCGAGCTTCGCCTCGCACAAGACGGTGACGGTGGAGCTCGCCGAGCCGCGCGAAGACCTCGACGCCTACGGCGAGGTCGTCTCGCACGAGGGGCTCCGCACGGTGCTGCGCGTGCCCAAGGCCGAGACGCCGAAGCTCACGGCGCGCCTGCTCGCCGATCTGCCGGTGCTGGACCTCGCCGTCGAGGATCCGCCGATCGAAGAGGTGATCGAGCGCGTCTTCGCCGCGCCCGCCAACTAGACGCGCACTCTCAGACGTGCAGCCGCGGCCGGCGCTCGCGCCACGGACGTGCGACCTCGAGCTGCGACGCGAGCCGCAGCAACGTGGCCTCGTCGCCGAAGCGCCCGGCGAGCTGGACCCCGACGGGAACGCCCTCCGGCGTCGAGTGCATCGGCAGCGAGATCGCCGGTTGCCCGGTGGTATTGTAGAGCGCCGTGAACGGCACGTACTCGAATACCTGACGGGTCCAGCCGATCGCCGAGAGACCGGCCTTGTTCTGGTCGATCTCGCCCAGCGGCGCGGGTGGGCGGGCGATCGTCGGGGTGAGGAACGCGTCGACCTTCTGGAAGAACGGCGCCACCTCGCGCGAGACCGTGTTGTGGTGGTCGAGCGCCATCAGGAGGTCGAGCGCGCTGAACCGCTTGCCGTCCTCGTAGCACGCCCAGGTCACCGCCTCGACGCTCTCCGGTGTCGGCTTGCGGCCGAGCACCGCGGAGACGCCGTCCATCGAGAGCGCGGTGAAGGCGGTCCAGATCACGTGCACGGTGTCGAGGAAGCGGTCCCAGTCGTAGCGCGGCGCGTCCTCGACGAGCTCGTGGCCGAGCGACTCGAGCAGCTTCGCGGTCTCCTGCACCGCGCGCTCGCACTCGGGATCGACGCGCCGTCCCGAGGCTGGCCGCGTCGCGAAGGCGATCCGCAGCTTGCCGGGCTTCGCGCCGACCTCCTCGCGGTACGGGCGCGCCGGCGGCACGCACTGCGACGGCGCGCCGAGGTCCGGCCCGGCCACCGCGTCGAGCAGCGCCGCCGTGTCGCGCACGGTTCGCGAGACCGCGAACTCGATCGCCAGGCCGCACAGCGGATCGGCGTAGTCCGGTCCCGAGGGAATCCGGTCGCGCGTCGGCTTCAGGCCGACCAGCCCGTTGCACGACGCGGGAATGCGGATGGAGCCGCCGCCGTCGTTCGCGTGCGCGACAGGAACGATCCCGGCCGCGACCGCGGCGCCCGAGCCGCCCGACGAGCCGCCGGCGCTTCGCGTCGGGTCCCAGGGATTGTGCACGGGACCGAACAAGGTGGTCTCGGTGGTCGGGTTGTAGCCGAGCTCCGGCGTCTGCGTCGTACCGACCAGCACGAGCCCCGCGCGGCGGAAGCGCGCCATCAGCTCGGTGTCCTCCTTCGGAACGAAGCCCTGCGCGAGCTTGCAGCCGCTGTCGAGGCGCACGCCCTTGGCGTGCAGCACGAGCTCCTTGATCACGAACGGCACGCCGCGGAACGGGCCCTCGGGCAGGCCGCGTCCGATCGCGGTGCGAGCTTCCTCGGGAAGGCGCTGCAGCACCGCGTTCAGCTTCGGGTTCACGCGCTCGACCGCCGCGAGCGCCGTGTCCGCGAGCTCCTGCGGCGTGACCTGCTTCTTCGCCACCAGCTCTGCCAGCCCCAGACCATCGTGCTTCGCGTACTCGTCGATCGAGATCATCGCCGCTTCCCTTCCGCCGGATGCACTCGAGCTCCGTTGTATCGCGATTGCTCGGCCGAAGTAAACTCGCGCGCATGAGCCTTCCGCGTCTCAGCGCGTGCATCACCTTCGACTTCGACGGCTACTCGTCCTGGATCGGCACGATGAAGTCGCGCAACCCGAGCATGATCTCGCGCGGCCAGTTCGGCGCCGTCGCGATTCCGCGCATCCTCGACCTGCTCGATGCGCACGGCGTGCGCTCGACCTTCGCGGTGCCGGGGCACACCGCTTACGCGTTTCCGCGCCAGGTCGCGATGATTCGAGACCGCGGGCACGAGCTCGCCCACCACGGCTGGGTGCACGAGAACCCTGCGAACTTCGACGAGGTCGGCGAGCGCCGCGTGATCGAGCGCGGGCTCGAAGCGCTGCAGCGCGTCGCGGGCGTGCGCCCCACAGGCTACCGCTCACCCGCCTGGGACTTCAGCGAACGCACGGTCGACCTGCTGCTCGAGTACGGATTCATGTACGACTCGAGCTGCATGGGCGACGATACGAGTGCGTACTACCTGCGAACGGGAGACGCGTGGTCGGTCGACAGCGCCTTCCACTTCGGCCCGACGACGCCCCTCGTCGAGCTTCCGGTAGCCTGGTCGCTCGACGACTTTCCGCCGTTCGAGTTCGTGCTGGGCACGAACGAGGGCCTCAAGGCCGCGTCCGCGGTCGAGGAGAATTGGCGCGGCGACTTCGATTGGGCGCACGCGCACAGCCCGGGCGGCATCTTCAACCTGACGCTCCATCCGCAGACGATCGGCCGCGGGCACCGCATGGCCCTGCTCGATCGCCTGCTGGGGCACATGCGCGAGCGGGACGGCGTGGTCTTCGAGACCCTCGGCGCCTACGCCGAACGGTGGCGGGCAGCGAATCCGCTCGAGAGCTGGAAGGCCGGCCACCCCGATCTGACCGGCGCGCTCGCGCTCGAGCCGTGAACCGGTTCACGCGCCAGCTCTACGCGGCCTTCCTGCGCGTGGCGATCGCGATCGAGCTGCAGTATCGCGCGTCGAGCGTGATCTGGCTGCTGGGCATCGTCATCGAGCCGGTGATCTACCTCGCGGTCTGGTCCGCGGCTGCGCAGGCGCAGGGCGGCGAGATCGGCGGCTTCGGCCCGCGCGAGTTCGCGGCCTACTACCTGGTGCTCACGCTCGTGAACCAGATCACGCAGGGCTGGCACATGTGGGAGTTTCAGTACCGCGTCCAACAGGGACAGTTCGCGTTCCTCTTGCTGCGGCCCGTGCATCCGATCCACGGCGACCTGGCGGAGAACCTCGCGCACAAGGTCGTGATGCAGGTCGCCCTGCTTCCCATGCTCGGCGCGCTCGCGTTCGTCTTCGAGCCGCGCTTCGCGGTCGAGCCGTGGGCGCTCGCGCTCTTCCTGCCCGCGCTCGCGCTGGCGTTCGCGCTGCGCTTCGTCGTCGAGTGGACGCTCGCGCTCGCCTGCTTCTGGACCACGCGCATCATGGCCGTGAACCAGACCTACTTCGCGGTGCTGTTCTTCCTGTCGGGGCGCGTCGCTCCGGTCGCGCTGCTTCCGTCGGGCGTGCAGTGGGCGGCCGACGCGCTGCCCTTCCGCTGGATGATCTCGTTTCCCGTCGAGCTCGCGCTCGGCCGCCTCTCGCCGGCACAGGTCGCGACGGGCTTCGCGGCGCAGGCGGTCTGGATCGGAGTCGCATCGCTCCTGCTCACTGCGATCTGGCCGCGCGCCCTGCGCCGCTTCTCCGCGGTGGGGACCTAGGCGCCGTGCGCTCGCTCGGGATCTTCTGGGTCTTCGCGAAGCTCGGCTTCCAGAACGAGGCCGCGTACCGCGCGAACTTCTGGGTGCAGATCTTCGAGTCGCTGCTGAACGTCGGAACGGCGCTCTCCGCGGTCGCGGTCATCTTCGCGCGCACGGACACCATCGCCGGCTGGCGCGCGCCGGAGCTGATCTCGCTGCTGGGCGTGTACTTCGTGGTGTACGGCGCGATCCAGGTCGTGATCTCGCCGAGCCTCACGAAGTTCATGGAGGACGTGCGCTCGGGCGCGCTCGACTTCACGCTCACCAAGCCCGCGGACGCGCAGCTCCTGGTCTCGATGTCCGAGGTGCGCGTCTGGAAGCTCGTCGACCTCGCGCTCGGGCTCGCGATCCTGGCGAGCGGTCTCTCGCGCATCTCCGCCGAGGTCGGCGTCTGGGAAGCGCTCGGCTTCGGCGTCGCGCTCGTCGCGGGCGCGGTCACCGTCTACAGCTTCTGGATGGTGCTCGCGACCTGCGCGTTCTGGTTCGTGCGGCTCGAGAATCTGCTGATGATCTTCTGGAACGTGTACCAGGCGGGGCGTTGGCCCGTGGACGTGTATCCGCGCTGGCTGCGCTGGACGCTCACCGGACTCGTGCCGGTCGCGCTGGCGGTGACGGTCCCCGCCGAAGCGCTCGCGGGCCGGCTCTCCGCCGCGAATCTCGGGCTCGCGTGCGCGGTGGCGCTCGCGCTCGCGATCGGCTCGCGCTGGTTCTGGAAGATCGGCCTGCGCCACTACTCGGGCGCTTCGGCGTAGGCGCCGTGGAGCCGGGCGGGATGCGAGAGAGGCTCGTCGGCGCGCTGGCGCCGGCGCTCGGCCTCGCGCTCTTCGCCGCGGCGCTCTGGGTCCTGCACCGCGAGTTCGCGCACTACGACCTGCGGGACGTCGTCGGTCACCTGCGCGAGATCAGCGCCGTCCAGCTCGGGCTCGCCGCCGCGCTCACCGCCGTCTCCTATCTGCTTCTCACCGGCTACGACACCCTGGCAATGCGCTACATCGGGAAGGCGCTCGCCTGGCCGCGCATCGCTCTGGCCTCGTTCGTCTCCTACGTGTTCAGCCACAACCTCGGGATCCTCTCGCTCGACGGCAGCCTCGTGCGCTACCGGATGCTCTCGAGCTTCGGGCTCGCCCCGAGCGAGATCGCGCGCGTGATCGCGTTCGACACGATCACGTTCTGGCTCGGGTTTCTCGCGCTCGGCGGCGTGCTTCTCGTGCTGACACCGCTCGGCGTTCCGGAGTCCTGGCACCTCGGCGGGACGACGACCCGGCCGGTCGGAATCGTGCTCGCGCTGGCGCTCGTCGCGTACCTGGCGGCGAGCTTCGTGCGGCGCGCGCCGCTGGTCTTCCGCGGCTTCACGCTCTCGATCCCGAGTCCGGGCATGACGCTGGCGCAGGTCACGATCTCGTCGGCGGATTGGGCGTTCTCCGCGGCGGTGCTCTGGGTCCTTCTGCCCGCCGCACCCGGGCTCTCGTTTTGGATCTTCGTCACCGCGTACCTGCTGGCGGTGGTCGCGGGGCTGGTGAGCCACGTGCCCGGCGGCGTGGGCGTCTTCGAAACCGCGCTGGTCCTGTCGCTCGCGCGCTATCTGCCCGGCGACGTCGTGCTCGGCGCCGCGCTCGCGTACCGGCTCGTCTACTACCTGGCGCCGATGGGACTCGCGCTACTGCTCTTCGGCGGCTACGAGCTGGCACAGCGGCGCGCCGCGCTCGCACGCACGCAGGACGTCTTCGCCGCCTGGGCGCCCGAGCTCGTGCCGCGCGCGTTCGCGGCGACGAGCTTTGCGGCGGGCGTGATCCTGCTCGTCTCGGGCGCGACGCCGGGCGAGCCCGGCCGAATGGATCAGCTCGAGCGCCTGCTGCCGCTGCCGGTGCTGGAGCTCTCGCACTTCCTGGGAAGCCTCGCAGGGGTGGCGCTACTGCTGCTCTCGCGCGCGCTGCAACAGCGGCTCGACGCCGCGTACTACGCGGCGCTCGCCCTCCTCGCCGGCGGCTCGATCGTCTCCTTGCTCAAGGGCTTCGACTACGAGGAGGCGGTCGTGCTCGCGGCGATGTTCGCTGCGCTGCTCCCCTGCAAGCGGTTCTTCACGCGCAAGAGCTCCCTGATCGCGCAGTCCTTCTCGCTCGCCTGGACCGCGCGCGTTCTCTTCGTGCTCGCGGCCACCGCGTTCCTGGTCGCCCTCGCGTACCGGGAGGTCGAGTACTCCGACGAGCTCTGGTGGCAGTTCGAGCTCTCCGCGCACGCGTCGCGCTCGCTGCGGGCGCTGGTCGGCGCGATCGGGCTCCTCGGCTTCGCGGCCCTCATCGGATTGTTCCGGCCCGCGCGCGCACGACCGAGCCTGCCCACGCGCGACGACATCGAGCGTGTGCGCCCGCTCGTGGCCGCGGCACCGCGCAGCAGCGCGCACCTCGCGCTGGTCGGCGACAAATCGCTCCTGCTTCACGAGGACGGCAGCGCGTTCCTGATGTACGCGGTGCAGGCGCGGAGCTGGATCGCGATGGGCGATCCGGTGGGGCGCGCCGAGGCCCGCCGCGAGCTCGCCTGGCGCTTCCGGGAGATGGCGGATGAAGGCGGCGGCCGCGCGATCTTCTACGAGGTGGGCGCCGAAGAGCTGCCGCTGTATCTCGACCTGGGCCTGTCACCGCAGAAGCTGGGAGAGGAAGCGCGCGTGCCGCTCGCCGACTTCTCGCTCGCGGGTGGCGGGCGCAAGGCGCTGCGCGCCGCCCACAATCGCGCGCTGCGCGATGGCTGCTCGTTCGAGATCCTCGCGCCCGCGGCGGTGCCCGCGGTTCTCGACGAGCTCGAAGCGATCTCCGACACCTGGCTCGCCGCCAAGCGCACGCGCGAGAAGCGCTTCTCCGTCGGCCGCTTCGATCGCGCGTACCTGTCGCGCCTGCCGCTGGCGGTCGTCCGACAGCGCGACCGGATCGTCGCGTTCGCGAACGTCTGGCCCGGCGGCGAGAAGCACGAGCTCTCGATCGACCTGATGCGCCAGGCCGACGACGCGCCCGCCGGCGTGATGGACTACCTGTTCTCCGAGCTCATGTCCTGGGGCCGCGCGGACGGCTACGCCTGGTTCAGCCTCGGGGTCGCGCCGCTTTCGGGGCTCGAGACACGCCGCTTCGCGCCGCTCTGGAACCGCGCGGGCGCGCTGCTCTTCCAACACGGCGAGCTCTTCTACAACTTCCAGGGACTGCGCGCGTTCAAGGACAAGTTCGATCCCGTCTGGGAGCCCCGCTATCTCGCGGCCCCGAGCGGCCTGACCTTGTCGTTCGCGCTACGCGACGTCGCCGCGCTGATCGCCGGCGGGATCGCGGGCGTGGTGGCGAAGTGACGCGCGCGCTGCTGGTCGCCCTGCTCTGCGCCGTTGCCGCAACGCCGCCGCAGACGCTTCGCTTCGGCCGCTTCGGCGACGTGCGTCTGGTTCGAGACGACGCGGAGCCGACGCAGGTCGTGCTGCTCTTGGCTCCGGACGCGGGTGCGCTGGCGCAGGACCTCGCCGCGCGCGGCGCGCTCGTGATCGCGATCGACCCCACGCCCTACCTGAAGGCGCTCGCCGGCGGGTCGGACGGCTGCGCGTACCCGGCGGGCGAGCTCGAGGGTTTGTCGCAGTTCGTGCAGAAGACGCTCGCGCGACGGACGTACAGCGTCCCCTTCCTGATCGGAGTCGGGCCGGGGGCGACGCTCGTGCGCGGCGCGATCGAGCAGGCGCCGCCGAACACCTTCCGCGGCGCGCTCACGCTCGACTTCGATCGCCGGCTCACGCCGCCGCTTCGCTTCTGCGCCGCACACGGATCGGTGTCGAGCACGATGCCGGTCTGGCGCGCGATCGACGGCGCCGCGGACCGCGCAGGCGAGGCGCGACTCGCCGCGGCCTTCGCCGAGCTCGTGGCGGACGGCGCTCCGCCCCGGCCCGCGCTCGCAGACGACGTCTCCGATCTGCCGCTGGTGTCGGTGGCGCCGAGCGGACCGCCATCGGACGCGGTGGCAGTGATCCTCTCCGGGGACGGCGGCTGGGCAAGCCTCGACCGCGAGATCGGCGACGCGCTGGCCACGCGCGGAATTCCCGTGATCGGCTTCGACAGCTTGCAGTACTTCTGGACGCGCCGGACCCCGGAGGAGAGCGCGGAGGCACTCGCGCGAGTCCTCCGCCACGCGCAGTCCGCGTGGCCCGGCCGAAGATTCGCGCTGATCGGCTACTCGCGTGGCGCGGACGTGTTGCCGTTCCTGGCGAGCCGGCTGCCGAGCGAGCTGCGTGAACGCGTGGCGCTGGTCGCACTCGTGGGTCCGGAGCGCAGCGCGGAGTTCGAGTTCCACATCAGCGACTGGCTGAGCTCGGACCCGCGCCCCGACGCACTGCCGATCGCGCCCGAGGTCGCGAAGCTCGCCGGCACGCGCGTGCTCTGCGTTTACGGACGCGACGAGTCCGAGAGCCTCTGCCGCGACCTCGCGCCCGACCTCGCGGTTCGCGACGAACGCCCGGGAGGTCACCACTTCGGCGGCGACTACGCGGCGATCGCCGCGCGCATCGCGCAGGAGCTCGCGCGCTAGAAGCGGTCCCCGAAATCCCGACCGAGCCCGGCGCACGGATTCGGCCCGAGATCGAGGCGCGAACGCGCAGGCGTATCTCGTCGATACGGCGAGCGTTCGCAACGACGAGCTCGGGCCGAAGACGCGTGCCCGGCGACGGGAGCGGGTTTCGGGGACCGCTTCTGTAGTACCGTGACGTCGAGCCGAGCGAGGGAGATGCGCATGACGTCGCCGTGCGAGGGGCTGAAGGTCGTCGAGGTCGCGAACTGGGTCGCCGGGCCGGCCGCCTGCGCGATCTTCCGCGACATGGGCGCCGAGGTGCTGAAGGTCGAGCCGCCCGAGGGCGACGCGCTGCGCGCGTTCAAGATGCGGAACCTCGGCTACGACACCGACCTGAACACCGCCTTCGAGCTCGACAACCGCGGCAAGCGCTCGCTCGTGCTCGACCTCGAGAAGCCGGCGGCGCGCGGCGTGATGGAGCGGCTCGTGCGCGAGGCGGACGTCTTTCTCACGAACCTGACGCAGCCGCGGCGCGAGAAGTACGGGCTCACGTTCGATGCGCTGTCGGCGACGAACCCGCGGCTCGTG
>Ga0210377_10002411_pt1 | contig 16425 bp, 11 predicted proteins | sample PLM4_65_b1redo_FD_155480 | JGI IMG/M metagenome (GOLD analysis project Ga0210377, IMG submission 155480) | Groundwater sediment microbial communities from an aquifer in East River, Colorado, USA - PLM4_65_b1 redo | ecosystem: Environmental > Terrestrial > Soil > Riparian zone | place: USA: East... | reverse complement strand
CGGCCGACACGCTCGGCGCCTGCGAGCGCGCGATCGAGATGGCTGTGGCCTACGCAAAGCAGCGCGTCCAGTTCGGTCGCGCCATCGCGACGTTCCAGGCCGTGAAGCATCTGTGCGCGGAGATGGTCGCGGAGCTCGAGCCGGCGCGGTCGCTGGTGTGGTACGCGGCCCATGCGTTCGACGAACGGCCCGACGAGGCGGCGCGGCTCGCGGCCCACGCGAAGGCGCACCTCGCCGAGATCGGCACCGCGATCGTGCGCACCGCGACCGAGGTGCACGGCGGCATCGGCTTCACCAGCGAGCACGACCTGCACCTGTGGTTCAAGCGCGTCGGCCTCGACCGCCAGCTGCTCGGCGGCCCCGAGCTCGTGCGTGCCGAGGCGGCGGCGCTGCACGGCGGGTAGACTCGCGCCGCGCTCTACCCCACCCAGACCACGGTCCACTCGCGCAGCTCGCCCCGGAAGTGTTGCGTCGCGCCATCGAGGAGCATGATGCCCGCTTGAACGGATTATCCGCGCATCAGCCGCTCAGACCCTCGAGCGCGCGCAGCAGCTCGTCGGGCTCGTGCTCGAGGCCGATGAAGCGCTGGGCGATCTGACCCTCGCCGTCGATCAGGAAGGTCGCGACGAGATGATCGATCTGGCCGTCGGGACGGCGGACGGAGCCGACGCCGTAGGCCTGCACGACGTCGGCGACCGTCTCGGGCGGCCCGGTCAGGAACGACCAGCCGGTCAGGTCCGCGCCGCGCGCGAGGCCGTAGGCTCGCAGCGTCATTGGCGTATCGCGAATCGGGTCGAGCGAGATCGAGACGAAGCGGGTGCGCGCGCGCAGCGCCGGCGGGAGCGAGCGCTGGAGCGTCACGTGGGCGCTCGTGAGCATCGGACATGGGCCCTGACAGCTCGTGTAGACGAAGTCGAGCACGACGAGCTTGCCGCGCAGGTCGGCGAGCGTGAGCTTGCCGCCGTTCTGGTCGACGAGATCGAAGTCCGGCGCCGGATCGCGCGCTTGCGCGAGATCCGAGAAGCCGCCCGACGCGCCGGCGCTGCCGGCCTCGCCGGTCACCGTCGCCGCGATCACGCGGTAGGTCTTGTCCGTGTGTTCGACGCGGAAGTCGATCACCTGCCCCGGCGCGAGCGTGGCGAGCAGCGCGCGATCGGGCACGTCGAAGCTCATGGTCATCGCGGGCATCAGGCCGGGGATCTCCTCGTGCTCGATCACGACCTGGCCGTCGGCCGGCAGCACGTCGCGCACGATGCCCTTCGCCGCATGCCCATGCGTGGCCGGATTCTCGCCGCAGGCCCACAGCGCCGACGCGAGCAATACGAATGCGATCACGCAGACACGCACCGACGACATGCGCGGGAAGCTAGCCGAGCTCGGCCTGGAAACCCGCTTCGAGCTCGGGGAGATCCGAACGGAACGCGCGCTGGAACGCGCGCGGCAGATTGCGCGTGCGCACGATCTCCTCGACGAGCACGCGCAGCGCGCGCTCACCGGAGATGCGCGAGAGGAACTCGAGCATGCCGTAGGACTGGAGATAGGCGAGCGCCGCCGCATCGGGCCCGAAGCCCGTGAAGCTCGGCGTCGAGAGCTGCCCGAGCGAAAACAGCCTGCTCTCCCGGCGGTAGTACGCGAGCACCGCGAGCTCGCGTTCGGTCAGATACCGCTTGCCCGCGGCGCGCGCTTCGAACCACTCGGCGAGCCCTTCGTTGAGCCAGGCCGGCAGCACCGTCGAGGGCATCGCCGCGTCGAGCGCCGCGTGCACCAGCTCGTGGTGCAGCACGCGCGAGAGCGCGATGCCGAGCACGCTGTCGCCGCGCACGCGGATCACGCCGTGATAGAAGCCGGCGGCCTGGAAGCGGAAGAGCCCGGAGAACTGACGATCGAAGATCGCCGGATCGTAGATCACGACCTCGATCGGGCGCGGCGGCTCGAGGCCGAGCTGCGCCTGCAAGCGGTCGTAGGCGGCTTCGAGCTCGACGAGCACCATCTGCTCGAAGCGACGCGAGCCCCGCAAGCCGCTCGACTCGTCGATCGCGACGTCCTGGTAGAGGACGAAGTGCGAGGAGCTGCGCTTCTCGAACTTGCCGTCCGCGCCGCGAGCGGCGGCGTCGCCCGCAAGCCAGCATGCGGCCACGACGCACAGCGCGCTGGCGTTACTCCATCGGATAGCGGATCTCCTTCGAGATGCGGTCGACCGCGGCGAGCGCCTCGGGCGGGAACTTCGCGTCGGCCGCGGCGAGGTGCTCGGCGAGCTGCTCCGGCGACGTGACGCCGATGATCGCCGAGCCCACGAATTCGTGCGTCAGCACCCACGCCACGGCGAAGGTCACGGGCGACATCCCCAGCGCCTTCGCCAGCTCGACGAAGCGCGCCGTCGAAGCCAGCGTGCTTGGATTCACAAAACGATCGGTCATCGCGCGATTGCGCGGCGCCCCCCCGCGGTAGCCGGAGAAGCGCGCACCCGCGGGCCAGGCCCCATTCTGATACTTGCCCGAGAGCACGCCGCCGCCGATCGGGCTGTAGGCGAGCAGGCTCACCTGCTCGCGCTTGCACACGGCTGCGAGCTCGTCCTCGAAACGCCGCGCGTTCAGGCTGTAGTTGTTCTGGATCGTCTCGTAGCGGACCGTGCCGTTGCGATCCGCCATCCACAGGCTCTTGGTGAGCCCGTAGGTATCCTGGTTGCTGCAGCCGATGGCGCGCAGCTTGCCCTGCTCGACGAGGCGGTCGAGCGCCTCGAGCGTGTCTTCGATCGGGACGTACGGATCGGGCCAATGCGTCTGATAGAGATCGATGTAGTCGGTCTGCAGGCGCATCAGGCTCGCCTCGACCGCGCGCTCGATGTGGTGGCGGTCGAGCGCCGTCTGATTCGAGCGCACGGGGGCCTGGAACCAGCCCCCGCCGCGGCCGGCGACTTTGGTCGCCAGGATCACCGCATCGCGCGGACGCCCGGCCAGCCACTTGGCGCAGATCTCCTCGCTGCGGCCGGCCCACTTCGGGTCGGGCGGCACGGGGTAGACCTCGGCCGTGTCGATGAAGTTGACCCCGGCGTCCCAGGCCATGTCGAGGCAGCGCAGGCTCGTCGACTCGTCGGCCATGCTGCCGAAGGTCATCGTGCCGAGGCAGATCTCGGGAACGACGAGGCCCGTCCGGCCCAGGCGTCGCGTGCGCACGCGGCTCTCGCTAGGCCTTGGCGCTCGGCCGCGAGGAGACGGCCTCGTACCAGCGCGCCAGGTTCTTCTGCTCGGGCTGGATCCCGATCTTCACGATGCGGCCGAAATCGATCCCGATCAGCAGCGTGATGTCGGCGATCGTGTAGCGCGGGCCCGCAATGAACTCGCGCTTCGCGAGCTCGCTGTCGATCCATTCGAGGCGCCGGGTGGCGTGGGCCCGACACACTTCGCCGTACTCGGGCACCTGCGGGATGCGCCCCTTGAAGAAGGCGTGCGTGTTCTGGAACGTCTGCATGATCGGCCGCGCCACTTCGAGCTCCGTGCGCCGGCTCCACATCTCGACGATGGCGCGGTCCTTCGCGTCGGTGCCCATCAGCGGCGGATTCGGCTGGATCTCTTCGAAGTAGCGGCAGATCGCGACCGATTCGGCGATCACCGTGCCGTCGTCGAGCTCGAGGATCGGCACGCCGCCGAGCGGGTTCTTCGCGAGAAACGGGGCCTCGCGGTTCTCGGCCTTGCCGATGTCGACCTGCACGGTGGGAACGCTGATGCCCTTCTCGGCGAGAAAGACGCGGACGCGCCGCGGGTTCGGCGCGAAGGTGCTGTCGTAGAGCTTCATGGGGGCCTCGGCTTCAGTTGAGGCCGGGAATTGTATCCGCGTCGGCGGGAAGGCGCACGGAGAAACGCGTGCGGCGACCCGGCTCGGATTCGACCGTGATCTCGCCGCCGTGCTTGCGCACGATGCCGTAGGCGAGCGAGAGGCCCAGCCCCGTCCCCTCCCCCACGGGCTTCGTCGTAAAAAAAGGATCGAAGATCTTCTCGAGGATCTCGGGCTCGATGCCTCCGCCATCGTCCTCGACGTCGACCACCACGCAGTCGCCCTCGGCGCGGGTCGCGAGCCGGATGCTGCCGGTCGTCCGGATCGCCTGGCTGGCATTCATCACGAGGTTGAGGAAGACCTGCTGGAGTTCCTGCGGCACGCACGTCACGGGCGGGAGCACGCCCCACTCCTTGTGAACCGTCGCGTGCCCGCGCAGCTGCGGCACCGCCATGCGCAGCACGCCGTCGAGCAGGACGTTCAGATCCGCGGCTTCGCGCCGCCGGCTCCCGGCGTGGGCGAGGCCGCGCACGTCGCGCACGATGGCCGTGGCGCGATCGACGCCTTCCAATGATTCGTCGATCAGCTCCTCGCCCTCGGCGAGCAGCGCCGAGGCGAGCCCCGGGTCGTCGCCTTTGCCGAGCGAGCCGCCGAAGGCCTCGAAGTGCTCGCGCAGGAGCGAGAGGTTCGCGCGCGCGAAGGCGAGCGGATTGTTGATCTCGTGCGCGATTCCCGCCGCCAGCTCGCCGACGGCCGCGAGACGCCCGGAGAGCAAGAGCCCGTGACGCAAGGATGTGATTTCTGCGAGATCGCGCACGACCAGCACGCGCCCGATGGCGGAGCCACGTCGGTCGCGCAGCAGCGTCGAGGCCACCGCCACCGGGGTGCGACGGCCGCCGAGCGTGCGCAGCTCGCACTGGCGGTCGGAACTCGTCGCCAGGTCCGCCGCGGCCTCGGGCGGCTCGAGGTGGTCCGTGAGCCGCAGGCCCGTGAGCTGCGCCGGTCGACACTCGAGCAGCCGCGCGAGCGCGCCATTGCCGCCGCGGACGCTGCCGTCGAGCCGCAGCATCGCGACGCCATCCGGGAGCGTCTCGAGGATCTCACGGGCGAAGTCGCCGGGCGCGAGCAGCGAGTAGCCGTAGCGATAGAAGCTCCAGAAAATCGTCGCGCCGAGCACCACGAAGGACGCAGTCCCGAGGCGCGGCACCTGCACACCCAGATAGGGCAGCACGCCATCCGTCATCGAGGCGATCGAGAGCGGCGCGAACAGGCCGATCATCACCCAGACGGCCTGCGCGCGCTCTCCCGGCGAGGCGGAGCGGCGAAACGATCCGAAGCCGATCCAGAGGGCGACGCTGACGCACGACATCGTGAAGGTGTAGAAGAATGGATAGGCGGGGCCGAGCGAGTAGGCCCAGCCCCAGCTCACGCGCTCGACCGACGGGTGGATCCAGGGCGTCGTCCAATCGAGGATCAGGAAGGCCGCCCCGATCGCGTAGAGCACCGGCATCGCCTGCCGCGTGCGCGGCGCCGCGGCATCCGTGAGGCCGAGGAAGAGGTGGAGCGTGAGCGGACCGATGCACACCCAGCCGAACGCCGAGGCCCGCACCAGCCACAGCACGGCGTCGGGGTCGCTGCGCGTGTTCCAGAGCACCTCACAGAAGGCCCAGAAGCCCGCGCCGCTCACGATCAGCGCGGCCAGGCGATTGCGGGAATCGGCGAGATTCCGCGCCAGGAGCCCGCTCGCGAGCATCGCCGAGACGACGCACGAGACCAGCGGGATCAGGACGTAGTGATGCACGCGGCGCGTTCTCCCCGCCGAGCCCATCGGCGGCCGTGGAGACGCGCTTGATGGGAGCTACATCGCTCCGAACGTGAAGTAGGTGAGAGCGGCCTGTCCGGCGACACGCAGGAGTTGCATGAAGGCCTTCGCGGTGCTGTCGTCCCGGGGCACGTCCTGCGGGCAGCGGTCGAGCTGGCGACCCCTGAGCAGCGCGAGGTGCCCCCCCAGGCGCTCGCTCCACAGCTCGCTCTCGAGCGCATTCGCGCGATCGGCCATGCCCTGGAAGTGATCGATCTGACGCCGCAGCCGTGCGCACTCGGCGGGACCGGCGGCGCCGGCGCCAAGCGGCGCGAGCAGGCTGGCGGCAAACGCCGCCACGGCGAGCCACTTCGTCACGCATCCCCCCTGGCCGCGGAGCGGACCCCCGCGGACACCCCCCTATCGGCGGACCGGGGAGGCGGGTGAAGGGAGAAAATCGGTCCTCAGCCCCCGGCCGCGATGTGCTGGGCCGTGCGGTGCGCGAGGGCCATGCCGGTCCACATGGGGTTCACGGAGGGGCACTGCGGGAAGACCCCCGTGTCGGCGATGTAGAGGCCGTCGAGGTCGTGGCAGCGGCCGAGCTCGTCGACCACCCCCCGGCGCGGGTCTCCGTGCATGCGGGTGGTGCAGAAGGCGTGGTTGCTGGCGGTCACGAACTCGCTGGCCCGGAACCTGCGCGTCCGCAGGATCTCGGCCTCCGCGAGCGAATGCAGCTCCTCCGGAACGCCGTGCACCCCCGGAATCACGACCTTCGCTCCGGCTGCAAAGAAGATCCGCGCGAGCGTGTGAAGGGCGTGGGCGAGGATCGGCACGTCGTCCGGGTGGAAGTTCCAGGTGAGCTTCGGGTCGAGCCCGCGCCGGCGGGCGCGCACGGAGCCAAGCGAGCGATTGCAGCTCGCGATCGCGTCCCACACCGCGGAGTGCGGCGCGAGCGCCAGCCGCTGCTTGAGCGCGAGCCCGGCGCCCGGCATGCGCACCGCGAGCACGGCCGGAGGCGCCCACAGCGTCTCGAGCTTGAAGCCGTTGCGCAGGAAGTGGAGCGATTGATAGCCCTGCGTGGCGCCGAACTGCGGGTGCACGAGCTCCGGAAAGACGCCCACGATCGCGACGCCCGGATGGAACTGGAGGTTCGCGCCCACCTGGCCGGAGCCGTTCGCGAGATCTCCGCTCTTCTGGAGCAGCACCGGGGTCGCCATGCAGCCTGCGGCGAGCACCACCCGGCGCGCGCGCACGCGGACTTCGAAGCTCGGCTTGCCTGAAAAAGGCTGGACCACGCGCCCGGCGATGCCCGTCGCGCGGCGCCCCTCGACGAGCACCTGCTCGACGCGCACGGAGGTGAGCACCTTCGCGCCACCGCGCAGCGCCGCCGGGACGTACGACACATCCATCGACTGCTTCGCGCGCGAGCGGCAGCCAGTGAAGCACTCGCCGCTGCCGCGACACCCACGCACGTTGCGCGAGATCGGCTCGGACGGAATGCCGAGCGCGTCGCAGCCCTTCTTGAAGAGCAGGTTTCGCTGACCGAGCACGTTCTCCGGTGTCGGGGCGATGCCGAGGAACGCGCCGACCGCATCGTAGTGCGGGTCGAGATCCGCGCGTCGGGTGTGCGGGAGCTCGAAGTCGCTGCACCAGCGATCCAGCACGAAATCGGGAGCGCGCACGCAGATCGCCGAGTTCACGAGCGAGCCGCCGCCAAGACAAATGGCCTGCATGGTCGGTATCACCGTGCCGAGCGTGGTGCGCAGCCCACCCTCGCGCATGTTGCGTGCCATCGAGAACGGTCCATCGAGCTCGTAGTCGGCCGGCGTGAAGGGAGGCCCTTCTTCGAGCAGCACCACCCGCTGGCCCGCATCGGTGAGCTCCTTTGCGACGACGGCGCCGCACGGGCCGGAGCCCACCACCACGACGTCCGCCTCCTCGCGCACGTCGCGGTCGTAGTCGGCGAAGACGCGCAGGTCGACGTCGGCCGCGCTCACGCTGCGCCCTCCCGGTAGGCGGGGTGCAGCGGCGCATCCAGCGGGATCGGCGTGCCGTCGCTCGGCGGCGTGAGATCGGCGGGCGTGAGCCGGATGCTGGCGCGCGAGGCGCCGATGCGCGGATACCAGAGATCGACCTCGCAGATCGGCGTGCGGATCTCGTAGGGCGCGAGCCCGAGCTGGCGCAGCACGGCCGGGTACCCGAAGTAGCCCATCGTCAGAATGGCGCGCAGGCTCGCAAACACGAGCCGGCGCGGAAACAACCGGCTCGTGCGCCAACCCTCGAGCACCGCGGCGCGCTGCTCGAGATCGAGCTCCGAGAACCGCCGCCGTCCGCCGCGGCCCGGCGCCGGGAAGAAGAGCGTCGCGTGCTCGATCAGGAAGAACAGCAGGTGCATCAGCAAGCGCATGCGCGGCTGCGCGGCCGCCATCAACCGATCGGTGTAGCCTGGAAGATCGGCGTCGAGGCCGGAGGGCGGAATTCCGCCTCCCGCCGGGAAGGTCGCCTCGGCCGCGCCGGCGACGAAGGCGGCCTCGGAGCGAGCGAGCACCGCCATCTGCCGCGGCGGGCGGGGATAGCCGAGCAACACCCGCGAGACCGCATAGCCGAGCGCAACCACGCCGAGAAGCGAAATCCACATCGGCGGGAAGGATAGCCTCGGTTAGCCGCGCAAGGCGGCGAAGCCGCCGCGCAGCGAGCCGCAGGCGAGCGAAGTCATTCGGGCTCAGCGGCGAAGCCGCCGCGCAGCGAGCCGCAGGCGAGCGAAGCTCGGCCAAACCTGCCGCAGGCGAGCGGAGTTACTCGGACCCATTCGCTTGCTACGGTGATGTCCCACCTGATGCACCCGCTGCGGCGCCTCCTGCCCTACTACCGGCGCTATTGGCTGCCGTTCACGGCGGGCAATGCGCTGCTCGTCGGCTCGCGGGGGTTCGAGGCGGCAATTCCTGGTTTGCTGGGCGCGGGCATCGACCGCATCGCCGCAGGCCGGCCCGCAGGGCTCGCGATCGCAGTCGGAATCCTGACCTGCGTAGCCGGGCGCTTCGCCGCGATCCTCGTCGGCCGCCGCGCGATCCGCCGCATCGGCGTGGCCGTCGCCTACGACCTGCGCAACCGCCTCTACGCGCACCTCGAACGCCAGGGTCCGGGATTCTTCGCCCGCTATCGAACGGGCGATCTGATGGCGCGGGCGATCAACGACATCGGCCTCGTGCGCCAGCTCGTCGCGCAGGGGACGCGCACGGCGCTGGTGCTGGGCTTCTCCGGGTTGATCGGGCTCGCCTGCATGTTCCACGAGTCGGCGGCGCTCACGCTGTGGATCCTGCCGCCGCTGCCGCTGGTCTTTGGTGTCGCCTGGTGGCTCTCGGGCCGTCTGCGCGCGGAGTCCATGGGCGTCCAGGAGGGCTTCTCCGAGCTCTCGGAGCGCGTGCAGGAGAACCTAGGCGGGATCCGCACGATCCAGGCGCTCACCCAGGAGGAGGCCGAGATCCTGCGCTTCGCGGCGGTGAACGACCGCTACGCCCGGCGCAATCTCGAGCTGGTGGCCACCAGCTCGCGGCTCGCCGCCTGGATGCCGGGCCTGGGGGCCTTGTGCACCCTCACGGTCCTGCTGGCGGGCGGTCAGCTGGTGCAGACCGGCGAGCTCAGCCTCGGCGCCTTCACCGCCTTCCTCTGGTACCTCGGCATGCTGCTGTGGCCGGTGCGCGAGGCCGGCAACGTCGTGAATCTCTTCCAACGCGGCTTCGCCGGCTGCGACCGGCTCTTCGAGCTGCTCGATACGCCGCCCGAAATCGCCGACCGGCTCGCGCCGGATGCACCGCGCGAGCTCGCGGGCCGGATCGAGATCGCGCACGTCACCTGTCGTTACCCGGGCTCCGCGCGCCCCGCGCTCGAGGACGTTTCGCTCAGCCTCGCCGCAGGCGAGCTGGTCGGAATCGTGGGCCGCGTCGGCGCCGGGAAGTCGACGCTGCTGCGCCTGCTGGTGCGACTGCTCGAGCCCAGCACGGGCGAGATCGTGCTCGACGGCGTCGCGCTCGCACAGCTGCCGCTCGCGGTCCTGCGTTCGCGCATCGCGCTGGTTCCGCAGGAAGCCTTCCTGTTCTCCGAGAGCCTGCGCGAAAACGTGGCCTACGACGACGCCACGCGCGCGCCGGCCGAGGTCCGCGCCGCGGCCGAGGCCGCCGATCTGTGGGACACGCTCAGCGCCTTTCCCGAGGGCCTCGAGACGCGGGTGGGGGAGCGCGGCATCACCCTCTCCGGCGGGCAGAAGCAGCGCGTGACGCTCGCGCGCTCGTTCGTGCGCGACACACCCGTGCTGCTGCTCGACGACGCCTTCTCGAGCCTCGACGCCGCGACGGAGTCGCGCGTGCTGCAGCGGCTGCGCGAGCTGCGGCGCGGCCGCACCACGCTCCTCGTCTCGCACCGCGTCTCGGCCGTCCGCGAGGCCGATCTCATTGTGGTGCTCGAGGCCGGCCGCGTGCTGGAATCGGGAAGCCCCGCCGAGCTGCGCGCGCGGGGAGGCGCCTTCGCCGAGCTCGAGCGAGCGCAGGGCCGGCGCGAGCGGCTGCTGCGCGAGCTCGCCGAAGAGACGGGCGGGGAAGCGGCGTGACACCGGGAGAGGATCACTCCGTCTTCGATGCCGAGCTCGGGGGGCGGGGCTTTCGCGGCACGCTCGTGCGCCGGTTGCTCGAGCGCGTGCGGCCCTACCGCGCGGCGGCGTTCGCGAGCGCGGCCTGCGTGCTGGTCGCGTCCTCGTTGGCGGTGCTGATGCCGGTGGTGACGACGCGCGTCGTGATCGACGGCCTGCTCGTTCGGGGGGGTGGGATCGCCGCGCCAAGCTTTGGTATGCAGGCGGCGGCCGATGCCGTGCGGCGCGCCACCGGAGCCTCGCCCCTCGTCGCCGCCGGTTTGCTCTATGCCGGACTCGTCGTCGCCTGGTGCGGCTTCGGCCACGTCCATCGCGTGCTGCTCGCGCGGGCCGCGCTCGGCGCGCTGCGCGATCTGCGGCGCGATCTCTTCACGCACCTCCAGGGGCTCGCCCCCTCTTTCTACGACAAGGTCGCGATCGGACGCGTGATGACGCGGGTCACGAACGACGTCGAGGTGCTCTTCGAGCTGCTGCGCGGCATGGGATTGCTGGCGGGCGAGCTGGTTCCCTTCGCGCTCGCGCTGGCCTTGATGCTCGCCGCGGACCCGCCGCTCACGGGCCTGCTGCTCATCGCGGTCCCCATCGTGGGGATCGCCACGGGTTTGTTCCGGCGCGCCACGCGCAGGCTCTACTCCGCGGTCCGCACGTCGGTGTCGCGCCTCAACCAGAACCTTCAGGAGAACCTCTCGGGCATCCAGATCGTGCAGCTCCACCGGCGCGAGGCGGCGAACCTCGAGCGCTACCGCGAGATCAACCGCGCCAATCGCGGCCTCGAATGGCGCGCGATCGATCTCGAGGTGGCCTACGCGAACTTCGTCGAGAGCCTGGCCCCCGCCGCGCTCGGGGTGATCCTGTGGTTCGGCGGCCGCCAGGTTTCGTCGCGCGAGATCACGCTCGGAACGGTGGTGCTCTTCGCGCAGTGGGTCGACCTGCTCTTCCGTCCGATCGTGGCGGTGGGCGAGCAGTACAACGTGCTGTACCGGGCGATGGCGAGCGCCGAGCGCATCTTCCAGCTGGTCGACTGGGACGAACGGGTGCGCGAGCCCGCCGCGCCGCTCGCGCTCCCACCGCGGCTCGCCGGGCGGGTCGAGTTCCGCGGCGTCAGCTTCGCCTATGGCAGCGGCCCGCGCGTGCTGCACGACGTCTGCTTCGCAATCGAGCCCGGCGAGACGGTCGCGATCGTGGGAGCGACGGGGTCCGGGAAATCGACGCTCGTCCGGCTGCTCGCGCGCAGCTACGACTTCGAGACGGGTACGATCGAAATCGACGGCGTCGATGTACGCCGCTTCGAGACGCGCGCGCTGCGCAGGCGCCTCGGCCTGGTGCTGCAGGACTTCCACGTCTTCGCCGGCAGCGTGCGTGAGAACATCCGGCTCGGCAGCCCCGCGATCGACGACGCGCGCGTCGAGGCGGCGGCCCGCTGGGTGCAGGCCGACCGCTTCATCCGGGCCTTGCCGCAGGGCTACGCGAGCGAGCTCGGCGAGCGCGGCGCGAACCTCTCGCACGGCGAACGCCAGCTGCTCGCCTTCGCGCGGGTGCTCGCGGCCGACCCCGAGATCCTGATCCTCGACGAGGCCACGGCGAGCATCGATCCCGAGACGGAGGCGCAGATCCAGCAGGCCCTGCGGCGCATCACCGCGGGACGCACCTCCATCGTGATCGCCCACCGGCTCGCCAGCGTGCGCGAGGCCGACCGCATCGTGGTGCTCGACCACGGGCGGGTGCGCGAGATCGGCACGCACGAGGAGCTGCTCGCACACGGCGGCCTGTATCACACGCTCTACGAGCTTCAGCTCAGCGACGACGCCGCCTGATCGCCCCCTTCGGAGCGCCGCCGCGCGGCGCCGGCTTTCGGGCCCCGGCGCGGGCGACCCGCGCCACCCGGACTTCGCTCGCCTTCGGCTCGCTGCGCGCTTCGCTTGCTATGCTGGCGCCTGTCGCGAGAGGCAAGCCGCCGGATGCACTGCCCGCGTTGCGAGCACGAGAATCGGGAGGACGCGCGCTTCTGCCGCGGTTGCGGCACCGCGCTCCCGATGGCCTGCCCCCGCTGCGCGGCCCCCAGCGAGCCCGACAGCGCCTTCTGCGACCGCTGCGGCGCTCCGCTCGCGGCCGCGGGCGCCGCTTCCCGGGAAGGCGAGGCCCGCGCCCGCGGCCCCGTCTCCTACACGCCGAAGCACCTGGCCGAGCGCATCCTGCGCACGCGCGCCGCGCTCGAGGGCGAGCGCAAGCATGTGAGCGTGCTCTTCGCCGACCTGGTCGATTCGACCTCGATCGCGGGGAAGCTCGGTCCGGAGGAGCTGCACGCGGTGATGGACCGCTGCTTCGCGCTGCTGCTCGACGCAGTGCACCGCTACGAGGGCACGGTGAACCAGTTCACCGGCGACGGCATCATGGCGATATTCGGGGCTCCGGTCGCGCTCGAGGAAGCGCCGCGCCGCGCCGTGCTCGCGGCGCTCGGCATCCAGCGCGCGCTCGCGCCTCTGCGCGAGGAGCTCGCCGCCTCGCACGGCGTCGATTTCCGCATGCGCATCGGCATCCACTCGGGCGTCGTCGTGGTCGGCCGCATCGGCAACGACCTGCGCATGGATTACACCGCCGTGGGCGACACCACGCACCTCGCCTCGCGCTTGCAGGCGGCCGCGCCGCCCGGGGGCGTGCTCGTCTCCGAGGCGACGGCGCGGCTCGTCGCCGGCTTCTTCGAGACCCGCGACCGGGGTGATCTTCCGCTCAAGGGCATCTCCGGGTCGCGGCGCGCATTCGAGGTGCTGGCGGAGCGCGAGGGCGGCGGGCGGCTCGGCTCGCTCGCCGAGACCTCGCTCACGCCGCTCGCCGGTCGCGAGCGCGAGCTCGGCCTGCTCGCCGAGGCCTTCGCGAGCGCGCGCGACGGGCGCGGGCGCGTCGTGTTCCTGGTGGGCGAGGCCGGCATCGGCAAGTCGCGGCTGCTCTACGAGTTCCGCCGCGCTCTGGGCGCCGAGCCGCACGGGTACGTCGAGGGCCGCTGCGCGTCGTTTGGCACGCACACGGCCTTCCTCCCGATCGTCGACGCGCTCCGGCGCACCCATGGCATCGAGGATCGCGACGACGAGGCGGCCGCGATCCAGAAACTCGAAGTGGGCGTGAACGAGCTCGGCGCCGACTTCGGCTGGACCCTCCCCCTGCTGCGCTCACTGCTCTCGCTCGCGCCAGGCGACGAGAGCGTCCTCGCGCTCGACGCGGCGACGCGGCGCAGCGAGACGTTCCGGGCGCTCAAGGCGCTGACGCTCGCGGCGGCCGCGCGACGCCCGCTGGTGTTCGTGATCGAGGACCTGCACTGGATCGACCCGGAATCCGAGGAGTGCCTCAGCTATCTCTCGGAGGCCGTCGCCGGCGCGCGCATCCTGCTGGTCTGCTCGCACCGCCCCGGCTACCGCCACCCCTTCGGCGATCGCAGCTATCACCTGCGTGTGACGGTCGAGCCCCTCTCCCAGGCGGAGACGGCGGAGTTGGCGTGCGGCGTGCTCGGAGGCGCCGAGGTGCCGGAGGCGGTGCACCGGCTCGTGGCCAGCAAGGCCGAGGGCAATCCGTTCTTCCTCGAAGAGGTCACGAAATCGCTGCTGGAGGATGGGACGCTGCGCCGCGAGGACGGCCGAATCGTGCTTGCGCGCGGCGAGGACGCGATCGCCGTGCCCGACCGCATCCACGACGTGCTGATGGCGCGCATCGACCGGCTCGCGGACGAGCCGAAACGCGCGATCCAGATCGCATCCGTGATCGGGCGCGAGTTCGTGCTGCGTCTGCTCGAGCGCATCCACGAAGTGGGCGACCAGGCCAGCGCGCTGGTCGAAGACCTGCGCGCGGTCGAGCTCGTCTACGAGAAGGCCGTGCACCCAGAGCTCGCCTACATGTTCAAGCACGCGCTGACGCACGACGTGGCCTACGCGAGCATTCTCGGGCAGCGCCGCAAGCAGCTCCACTGCACGATCGGGCTCGCGATCGAGGAGCTCTACGCGGACCGTCTCGCCGAGCACTACGAAACGCTCGCGCATCACTTCGAGCGCGGCGAGGATTGGGAGCGCGCGCTCGCCTACCACGAACGTTCGGCGGACAAGGCGGCCGACGGCTTCGCGAGCCGCGCGGCCGCCTGGCACTGCCGGCAGGCGCTCGCGATCGCCGACCGCCTGGGCGAGACCGTCGCCGCCGAGCGCCGCGGCGCGCTCGAGGAGCGCCTCGGGCTCGTCTGCATGTACCTGAGCGAGTTTCGCGCCTCCGGCGATGCCTTCGCGCGCGCCGCCGAGCACGCGCGAGCCGCACCCGCCCGCCGCGTGGCAAACCTGGCGAACGCCTCGCACAGCTACGTCTGGGGTCACGCCGGCCTGCCCGCCGTGCAGGCGGGCGACGCCGCGCTCGAGCTCGCGCGTGGGCAGGGCCTCACCGGCGGCGAAGCGCATGCGCTCGCCGTGATCGGCTTCCGCCGCGGCGTGCTCGGCGAGAGCGAGGTGTTCAGGCAGCACCTCGAGCAGGCGCGGCAGCTCGTCGGAGCGACCGGCGACCCCGGCACCTCCGCACTTCTCCACCTGCTGGTGGCGGAGGTCTCCGAGTGGCGCGCCGACTACGCGGCCGCGCTCGCGCACGGCGAGCGGGCGCTCGCGATCGGCCGGGAGCTGCGCCTCGCCCATCTCGTGATCTGGTCCAACTGGTTCATGGGGAAGGCGGCCTGTTGCCTTGGCGACTACGGCCGCGCGCTGCGCCTGCTCGGGGACGGGCGCGACCTCACCGAACGCATCGGCGACCGCGCCTGGAACACGAGGCTGCTCAACACGCTCGGATGGTGTCATGCAGAGATCGGCGACCCCGTTCGTGCGCGCGTCTTCAACCAGAGCGCGGCGGAGGTCGCGAGAGGGATTGGCGACGCCGAGATCATTGCAAACGCCGAGATCAATCTCTCGCTCAATCACCTCGCGCTTGGCGAGCCCGCGCGGGCGCACGAGGGGCTCGAGGCGATCGCCGCCGCAGCGTCCCCGGAGTTCCCCTTCATGCGCTGGCGCTATTCGATGCACCTCGAAGACGCGTTCGGTCGCGTCGCGCTCGCGCGCGGCGAGCCGGCCGATGCGCTGGCGCGCGCGGAGCGCGAGATAGAGGCGGCGCGCCGCCACGCCGCGCCGAAGCTCGAGGCGCGCGCGCTGGCGCTGCGCGTTCAGGCCCTCGCAGCGCTCGAGCGCCGCGACCAGGCGCTCGCGGCGACCGGCGATCTGCTCGCGATCGCCGAGCGCATCGGCTACGCGCGCGCGAGCTGGCAGGCCCTCGCGCTCGCCGCCGAGCTCGAGCGACGCGCCGGACGGCGCGTCCGCGCAGCGGCGTGCGAAACGCGGCGCGCGCAGGTGGTGGAAGCGCTCGCGCGCTCGCTGCCCGACGCCGAATTACGACGCGGGCTGCTCGCGTCCGCGGCGACGCCGTCGCTCTGACGTCGGAGCGCTACCCGCCGATCCGCGGCGCCTTCGCCGCGGCGTCGATCGCGGCCTCGACCGCCGCGCGGGAACGTTCGAGCGTATCGTCCTGGAACGCGAGCGTCGGAAGGTACCCGGGGGCCGCCCGCCAGGGCGGCTCCTGCTCGCGCACGGGCCACACGCCGAACTCGTGCACACCCGTGCGCCCCTCCGGCTCGCCCTCGCACAGGTGCGCCATGCGCAGCGCGTAGCGCGCGGTCCACTCCGGATCGCGGCCCCACCAGGCGCGCTGGAAGAGCGGGAAGAGCGCGAGCAGAGCGTCGTAATCGTGCTCGGCGGCGAGCAGCAGATCCGGGATGCGGCTGCGCAGGCGCGAAGCCAGCGCGCGGATGCCGTCGTAGACCGGGTGATCCGCGTCGTTGACCCAGACGTGGATCGTGTCGAGGAAGACGCCGTCGAAGCCGTAGCGCAGCGCGAGCGCTTCGATCTGCGCGGCGAGATCCTCGCGCCAGGCCGGATGCCCGGGATTGAGCCACGCCTGCCAGCCGGTGTCGTGTGCGCGCGCGAAGTCCCAATCCGGTTGGTTGCCGTGGAAGCGGTTGCGCGTCGCGCTCTTGAGCACCGCCGTGGGATCGAGATCACGGAAACGGGGCAGCTCCGCATTCACGCAGTTGCCGCCGAACATCGGCATCAGGTGCACGCCGAGCGCGCGCGCGCCGTCGCAAAGCGCCGCGAAGCCCGCTCCCCCGCCCAGCTTCGGCTCCGGCCGGTAGTCGCCGTATTGCCAG
>Ga0210377_10002409_pt1 | contig 16429 bp, 15 predicted proteins | sample PLM4_65_b1redo_FD_155480 | JGI IMG/M metagenome (GOLD analysis project Ga0210377, IMG submission 155480) | Groundwater sediment microbial communities from an aquifer in East River, Colorado, USA - PLM4_65_b1 redo | ecosystem: Environmental > Terrestrial > Soil > Riparian zone | place: USA: East... | reverse complement strand
ATGCACGTCGAGTCGGGTATGGTCACGGTCACGGAATTTGTCCGTGCAGTGGCAGTGCGCGGCACGACCGGCATGTTTATCGATCCGCATGAGATCGCCAACATCTTCGGGCTCAAAGGCGTGAAGTTGATGGTGGACGAAGCGCAGCAGCAGCCCATCCATGTCTGGGTGCAGATGCCTTCGTGCGTACCGTCCGCTCCGGGGTTTGAGACGCCCGGTGCGCAGATCGGTCCGAAGGAAGTTGCGCAGGCGATGAAGTGGAAAGGCATCATCGGTCTGGGTGAGATGATGAACTATCCCGGCGTGGCGGCGGGCAATACGAACTTGCTCGAAGAGATGTCTATTACCCATGCACACGGCAAGACCATCGGCGGGCATTATGCTTCGCTCGATCTCGGGCTTCCGTTTCACGGTTACGTGGCGGGCGGGGCGGAAGATGACCACGAAGGTACCCGCATGGAAGATGCAGTGATGCGCGTGCGGCAGGGCATGAAACCCATGTTGCGCTACGGCTCCTCGTGGCATGATGTCGCTTCGCAGGTGGGCGCCATCACTCAATTCGGCATGGACCCGCGTCGCTTCATGCTTGTCACCGATGATTCGCACGCGCAAACGCTGTCCTACGAGGGACACATGGACCGCGTCCTGCGACACGCCATCGAGCTGGGATTGAATCCCATGACGGCGATCCAGATGTGTACGATCAACACCGCCGAACATTTTGGTGTTTCAAAGGAAATGGGCATGATCGCCCCCGGTCGCTGGGCGGATGTGGTTCTTGTCGAAGACTTGAAGAACTTCAAAGCAGAGATGGTCATTGCCAGGGGACAGGTGATCGCAGAAGGTGGAAAGTGGAAAGTGAGTTTGCCGAAGTTCAGTTATCCTTTGTGGGTGACGAACTCCGTCCATTTGACGAAACCGTTGGAGGCAAGTGACTTTGTTTTGAAGGTGCCTTCTCTTTCTCGCGCTGCGAAGTCCTCGAAGGGGGAGCGGAGCGCTAGCGAAGTCGAAGCGGGTCGGGTGAGGGCGAACGTCATTGGCGTGATCGAAAATCAAGCTCCAACCCGACATTTGACGTTCGACGTTCAACCCGAAGATGACGAAATCAAAGTTGATATCGAACGCGACATCGCCAAGATTGCCTTAGTCAAACGTCACAGCGGCATGAGCGGTATGATGGTGGGGCTGGTCAGCGGTTTTGGCTTCACTGAAAAATGCGCCGTCGCTTCCACGGTCGTGCATGACTCGCATCAGATGATCATCGTCGGCACGGATGAGGAATCGATGGCGGTGGCAGGCAACAGCTTGGCGCGAATCGGTGGGGGACAGGTCGTCGTCAAAGGTGGCAAGGTGATCGGTCAAGTCCAGTTGAAGATCGCCGGATTGATGTCCACCGAAAAAGCGGATGTCGTGGCGAAGAAAGTCGATTCGGTCTTGCAGGGTTTTAAATCGTGTGGTTGTATGCTCCATAATCCGAATATGCAGTTGGCGCTGTTGGCGCTCGTGGTGATCCCTGAGTTGCGCATTTCGGATAAGGGGCTTGTGGATGTAACACAGTTTAAATTTGTTCCAGTAGTGGAGGGATGATGGCTAATTTTCCGTTCCAACGTTTGCAGGTTGATCTTGCCGCGTTGATCGCGCGTACTCCTGCGGGTCAGCGTTTGATCTCGGAGCCCGACCTTGCGAAGCAAATGGGCGTTTCGCGCGCCACGCTGCGTGAAGCGATGCGCACCTTTGAAACGCAGGGCTTGATCCGCCGCCGTCAGGGCTCGGGTACCTATGTGGTGGGCAAGGTGCCTGTCATCGACGCGGGGCTGGAAGTGTTGGAGAGCGTCGATACGATGGCGCGCCGCTTGAATTTGCAGACCACCGTCAGTGACCTGCATATCGATCAGGTGGAGGCAGATAAGGATTCCTGTGCCGGATTGGGAGTCCCGGAAAAGACCCGCCTCACACGCATCCGACGCGTGATCCGCGCCGACAGCCGACCGGTCGCTTATTTGATCGATACCCTGCCCGCGGACACCCTCAAACCGAGCGAACTCCCGAACGGATTCACCGGTTCTGTCCTCGACTATATGCTGTCCCGTGGCGACAAGTTGACCGTCTCGCGTGCCGCCATTAGCGCCACCAACGCCACTGCTGAAGTGGCGAAGGCGCTCGAGATCCAGCGCGGCGATGTGCTGCTGCAATTCCTCTCGCAGCTCTATACCGATACCGGCAAGATCGTCGATTACACGGTGAGCTATTTTATTCCAGGTTATTTCAATTTCCATGTGGTGCGGCGGATTGGAAATTTGTAGCAAGAAAAGTTTTGCCACAGAGATCACAGAGAGAATGAGATTTGGTGAGTGATGATAGTGGTAATGGCTTTTGGACTTTGGTATTGAAAGATGATGATGCGATCTTTGCCGCAAAAGAGATTGCCGGAACAGGATGATCCTCTAACGCGCAGGATTATTGCCTGTGCCATTGAAGTGCATAAACGACTTGGTCCTGGTTTGTTGGAAAAGCTTTATCAGGAAGCCATGGTCATTGAAATGGAATTGAGTGGCTTGAAGGTAGAAAAGAATGTGAAAGTGCCTGTGGAGTACAAAGGCAGATTCATCGGAGAATATTTCATCGATATTCTGGTGGAAGATAATGTTATTTTGGAATTGAAAAGTGTTGAAAGACATGAACCAATTTTTGAAGCACAAATCTTGTCCTATATGAAATTGACTGGAAAGAAGATTGGTCTGCTGATTAACTTTAATTCAAAAATGGTCAAAGATGGCATCAAACGCTTTGTCCTGTAATACTTAGAAACTCAGAGCTCTCTGTGTTCTTCCCCCGGCACTCCCTGGCACCTCCCGCCAGGGCAGGTGTGCGCCCGGGGCAAGTGTGTGGCTAAATTATCATATGAAGAGGTAAACGTGTCAGTTCAAGAAATTAAAAAGAAAGTCGAACAGAATCGCGAAAACATTATCAACTTTATGCGCGAGATCTGTGCCATCCCCAGCATGGATGGGCAATTGAAGGAAGTGGGCGAGCGCATCGGTGCAGAGATGACGAAGCTCGGTTTCGAAGAAGTCCGCTTTGACAAGATGGGCAACATCATGGGGCGCATCGGCAAGGGCAAGCGCACTATCGTCTACGACTCACACATTGATACTGTAGGCATCGGCGATCCCGCTTCCTGGAATTGGGATCCGTTCAAGGGTAAAGTCGAGAACGGTATTCTTTATGCACGCGGCGCGTCGGATGAGAAAGCATCCACGCCGGGCATGGTGTATGGGCTGTCGTTTGCGAAGGAACTCGATCTGCTCGAAGATACAACCGTCTGGTATTTTGGCAACATGGAAGAATGGTGTGACGGCATCGCCCCCAACACCTTCGTGGAAGTGGACCCCAAGATCAAGCCCGATTTTGTCGTCATCGGCGAGCCGACGAAGATGCAGGTCTATCGCGGGCACAAGGGACGTGTGGAGTTGAAAGTTACCTCTACGGGCAAATCGGCACACGCAGCCTCGCATCATCTCGGCGACAGTGCGCTGTACAAAATGCTCAATGTGATCTCTGGCATTCGTGATCTGGATGCACACCTGCACACTGATCCGTTCCTTGGCAAAGGCACGATCATGATCACCGACACGCGCATCAGCACCGCCTCCATCAACGCCGTGCCGGATGGCTTCACCGTTTTCATCGACCGCCGCTTAACGTTCGGTGAATCGAAGGAGCAGGCTGTGCAACAGGTTAAGGATTTGATCCCCGGCTTTTTGCGCGACCAGATCACGGTGGAAGAACTCTTCTACGATGACGCGTCCTACACCGGCTTCGTCTTCCCCGTCGATAAATATTATCCCGCCTGGGCGCTCGAAGAGAAACATCCCATCGTGCAGGCAGGTATGGAAACGGTCAGGCAGTTATGGAACGAAAACCGTCCCACCGGCAAGTGGAGCTTCTCCACGAACGGGACGTACTGGGCTGGCAAGGCGGGCATCCCATCGATCGGGTTTGGTCCTGGCGATGAGATCTACGCTCACACCGTGCTTGATCAGGTCCCACTGGATGAAGTCGTCGCCGCGACAGAGTTTTACGCCTTGTTTCCGAAGATGTTGAGTGAGAAGGTGAAATAAGCCGTTGGTCGAGTAGGGCGGGTGATCGTTCCGCCCGTATCGAGACCAACAATTAACAAGAGGTAACTTGTAACAGGTGGTCTCGATACGCCTTCGGCTACTCGACCACCGATAAAGTGAGATAGCACCCTTAGAAATCGAATCCATTACCGGCTGAGTTTGAAAAGCCAAAGAAGGAATCATAGAAGTACAGGAGAATTTGTAGTCGTCTACTCTTTTCACAACTGAATAGGAGGTTCGTATGCGTAGTTTCGCTGGTCGTGATATTCTCTCCCTCAAGGAATTTGAGCGGAATGAGTTCTTCCACGTGTTTGATGTGGCTCAGAAAATGGAGCCCATCGCGCGCGCGCGCAGGAACGTGGATATGCTCAAAGAGAAGACCCTGGTGACTGCCTTTTATCAGCCTTCGACGCGCACTCGTCTGGCTCACGAATCCGCCATGCACCGCCTCGGCGGTCATGTAACGGGATTCTCCGATGCCAAGATGACACGTGCCGGTGACTTCTATCAGGAGTCCATCAAGGATACTGTGAAGATGCTGGAGTACTATGGTGATGTGATCGTGATGCGCCATTTCCAGCAGGGCGCGCCGCATGAAGCCGCGAAGTGGGCGAGCATTCCCATCATCAACGGCGGCGATGGCTGGGGCGAGCACCCCACGCAAATCCTCACCGATCTCTATACCGTGTTACGCGAGAAGGGTCGCATCGATGGGTTGAAGTGGCTGGCGGTCGGTGATATGCGCATGCGGACCATGCACTCCCTCGGTTATGCCCTGAGCCAGTTCGATTGCCCGATCACCTTCGTGGCTCCGCCCGAGATGGGGCTCACCGAAGACTTCAAGAAGGAACTTAAACAATACAGCGTGAACTTTCAGGAAGCCGACCATGTCGAGAAGGCAATTGCCGAAGCCGATGTAATCCTGGTCGAGCCGGTGGTGCAGCCTGATTACACCAAGTCCCGTGATGAGCGCACCGGCGAACTCAACCTGACGCCCGCCAATTACAAGATCACGCGCGAATTGCTGGAGACGAAAGCCAAATCCGATGCCATCCTGTTGCATTCGCTCCCGCGTATGGATGAGATCCCCACCGACGTGGATATCACCAAATGGTCGCGTTACTGGCAGGAAGCCTTCAATGGTGTTGTGATGCGCATGACATTACTGGCGCTGGTGCTCGGCGCCATGGAATAAATTGGTTATATAGTTTCGTAGTTGGGTAGTTTTGCAGTTGAGTTGAAAAGGATGCGATTGTCATGGCGAAGATAGAACGATTTGAGGATTTACAAAGTTGGTAGAAGGCACGCCAACTTGCCAATACAGTTTATGACCTGACTGAGAAGGCTAAATTCTCAAAAGATTTTCGCTTATGTAATCAAATTCAAGATGCGGCAGGATCTGTCATGCACAATATTGCTGAAGGCTTTGATGCTGGGACGAACCCGGAGTTCATAAGGTTCTTAAAGATGGCAAGGCGTTCAGCGAGCGAAGTTCAATCCGAACTTTATCTTGCGCTGGATCGTAAATATATCACTGACGAAGAATTGAACGTAACTTATTCACTTGCTGTCGAAACCAAACGATTGATAAATGGCATGATTGGATATCTGAGAAGATCATCTTTATAACGGAACTACCTAACTATCCAACTAACAAACTAAGGAGCTAAAATGACAACGATCTTCAACGACCTACGCAGACGCTACGGCGCGGCCAGCGCGGAACAGAAATTGATTGTCCTGCGCCGTGAGTTATTGAGACCCATCGTCACGGTTGAGTCTTCCGCACATTTATTGCAGACCGAAAGCGATAACATTTGCGAGTGCCTGCCTGAGGAAGTCAGCGCCGATGAATTCAAGAACACTGTGAAATGGCTGACAGAAGCGGCGCGTGACCTCCATCAAATTTTGGATGCACTGACCGAGGACGTTTCCAAAGTCCCAGACCAACACGGCAGAGATTAGCCGCTCGCTTCATTCCAAGCTGGAGGTTGATACCGTTTAGGTACAACGTACACACGGAGACAGGTAAACAGGTAGGCACGTATCCCGTGTTTACTTGTTTACCTGTATACCCTTCTACTTTACAAACCATGAAAACTATCGAGATACGCCGACACTCCATCCGTTCGAAACCTGGTGACCATTTGAATCAATCGGGTGTATCCCTCGCTCGCCTGGTAGGGCAGAACCTGGGTCCGTTTGACCGCGTGGTCACGTCCACGCTGCCGCGCGCTTTTGAGACTGCCATTGCCATGGGCTTCGCCGTGGACGAACAGAGCGCCTTGATGAGCTCCTACAGCAATGATGTGGAACGCGAAGCGCCGTGGCCCCAGTCTTGTGCGGGCTACGCGGAAGCTATCCGCAAGGGAGGAGCCGCCGCGAAATATGCGGACCAACTTGTGGCACTCTACACCAAGCTTGCGGATTATCTCGCTGAGGGACGCGCCGCGCTCGTAGTTAATCACGGCGGCATCGTGGAAATGGGCGCGGTGGCATGTCTGCCGGATGCCGATCATTTTGCCTGGGGCACACACTTCGAATGTTGTGAAGGCGTGCGCTTGTTTTATGAAGATGGAAAATTTGTGAGTGCTGAAATTTTGAGAGTGTCAACATAATATCGTTGGTCGAGTAGTGGCGCTCGCGCTGAGCGGAGCGAAAGCGCAGACGAAGCGTAGCGCCACGTATCGAGACCAACAGATACGAGTGAATAATTGATTGTAAGTGTGTGGTCTCGATACGTCCTTCGTTATCACTCAGGACTACTCGACCACCGTTTGAAACAAAAATAACATACAAAGGAGTATTACAATGCAAACCAATTTTCGTGGTCGCGATTTCATCGGCGACCTCGACTTCACGAAAGAGGAAGTCGAAACCGTTTTGGAAGTAGCCTGGGACCTCAAACGCAAGCGCGCCCTTGGTGAACCGCATCCCTACCTGCGCGACAAGGTGCTGGCGATGTTGTTCTTCTTCTCGTCCACCCGCACACGCGGATCGTTCGAAGCGGGCATCGCCCAACTCGGCGGGCATGGTGCGTTCATCGATTCCAATACCACCCAGATCTCACATGGTGACACTCCCGTGGAGATCGGCGAGATCTTCGGTCGCTATTTCGACGGCATTGCCATCCGCCATTGCGACTTCGGCGATGGCAACAAATATTTGAACGCTGTCGCCAAGTCCAGCCGCGCACCGGTCCTCAACATGCAATGCGACATTTACCATCCTTTCCAGTGTTTGGCTGATCTCATGACCATCATGGAAAAGAAGGGCAAGGACTTGCGTAAGAAAAAAATCGTCGTTTCGTGGGCATACGCCGCTTCCTATCTCAAACCGGTATCCGTTCCGCAATCGCTCATCCTCCAGATGCCGCGCTTCGGCATGGATGTGACCTTGGCATATCCGCCCGAGTTCAAGCTCATGCCCGATATCGTTGAGCAGGCAAAGGAACAGGCGAAGATCGCCGGTACCAGCTTCGAGATCATCGACAGCAAGGACGGCATGACCGAAGCCTGCAAGGACGCCGATGTGATTTACGCCAAGTCCTGGGGTCCGCTGCTGACCACCAACGACAAGACCGAAGGCAAGAAGATCCAGGATATGTACAAGGATTGGCTCATGGATGATGCCAAACTTGCTGTCGCCAGGAAGGATGCCATTTATATGCATCCGCTTCCCGCCGACCGCGACGTCGAAGTCACCAGCAAGGTGCTGGATGGTCCGAACTCCGTCGTGTTCGATGAAGCCGAGAACCGCCTGCACGCGCAAAAAGCTGTGATGGCGCTGACAATGTCGTAGCATGTCGTTGCGAGGAGCGTTTTTTGCGACGAAGCAACCCCCAAATTGTGGGGAGATTGCTTCGCTACGCTCGCAATGACATTCATGAAAAAGGAGATTTATTAATGACAAAACTCGCTGTAGTCGCCATCGGTGGAAATTCGCTCATTGCCGATAAGACACATCAGACGGTGGAAGACCAGTATCAAGCCGCTAAAGAGACAACTTTCCACATCGCCGATATGGTGGAACAAGGCTGGGATGTGGCGATCGGTCACGGTAACGGTCCGCAGGTTGGGTTTATTCTTAGGCGTTCCGAGATCGCCGCGAAAGCGGAAGGGATGCATGAGGTCCCTCTGGATGTCTGTGGCGCGGATAGCCAGGGAGCCATCGGGTATGCCCTGCAACAAAATCTGCAGAACGAACTCTATCAGCGCGGCATCAAGAAGAAAGTGGTGACCATCATCACGCAAGTGCTGGTGAACAAGGATGACCCCGCCTTTCAAAAACCGTCCAAGCCCATCGGCGGATTCATGGATGCAGATGAAGCCAAACGCCGCAAAGAGGAGCAGGGCTGGTCGGTCGTCGAGGATGCAGGACGCGGCTGGAGAAGAGTCGTCGCCTCCCCGTTGCCCGCAGAGATCGTCGAGTTGGAGACCGTCGAAACACTGCTCGAACGCGGCATCATCACCATCACGGTGGGCGGCGGCGGCATCCCCGTAGTTGACCCCGGCGATGGCAACTACCAGGGCATCGCGGCAGTCATCGACAAGGATTATGCCTCCAGCCTGCTGGCACAAAAAATACATGCCGACCTGTTCGTCATTTCCACGGCTGTCGAAAAGGTTGCCATCAACTTCGGCAAGCCCGACCAGAAATGGCTCGATAAGATGACGCTCGCGGAAGCCAAGCAATATCTCGCCGAAGGCACGCATTTTGCCAAGGGCTCAATGGCTCCCAAGATCCAGGCGATCATCTGGTACATGGAGAACGGCGGCAAGCAGGCACTGATCACGAACCCTGAGAATATCGGTCGCGCCCTCAAGGGTGAAACCGGCACATGGATCGTCAGCGAATAAAAGATGCAGGGGCGGGCGCCTGTTCAGGATGCCCGCCCTCCCTTATTGGTATTGCAGGAGAAGATCATGGCGCTTCAAGCATCGACTGTATCCGTCCCGCGCGCGAATGGCAAAGGGGTGATGGAATCATTCCTTGTCCAACCTGAAGGTGCGGGACCTTTCCCCGGATTGATCGTCATTCACGAGATTTTTGGCTTGAACGATAACATTCGCGGCATTGCGAGTCGGTTTGCCGAAGAGGGCTATGCCGCACTGGCAGTGGATTTGTTTGCGAATCGCAACCGCGCCTTCTGCATGTTGCAGGCATTTCATGGCATGTTGTTCCGCCCGTTGAATAATCCCTTGTTATCTGACTTGCAGTCCGCCTTTGCTTTTCTTCAAAAGCAACCCGGCGTGGATGCAAATCATATTGGCGCCGTTGGCTTTTGCATGGGCGGCGGGTACGCCCTGCAAATGGCAGTCACCACACAAGGCATGAAGGCTGCCTCTGTCTTTTATGGCGCTGCGCCGAAGCCGCTTGAAGCCTTTGCAAAATCCTGTCCTGTTGCTGGAAGTTACCCAGATAAGGATTTGACAACTCAAGGTGCGCGCGAGCTGGACGCTGCGCTTGAAAAATATAATATCCCGCACGATATCAAGTTTTACGAGAATACTCAGCATTCTTTCTTCAATCAGCAGCGCACCCCCTTTGAAGTGGAAGCTTCTAGGGACGCCTGGCAGAGAATGTTATCTTTCTTCAGTGAACATCTCCATTAACTCGGTATCTTTATGAAGAGACTGCATCCCATACTTATTCTGCTGCTTGTCACCATAATCGCCTATGGGGTATTAACACCGCAATTGGGCTTTTACTGGGATGATCTGCCCATGTCATGGATCCGCTATGAGCTGGGGACGGAAGCGATGAAGCAATATTTTTCCACGAACCGTCCGGTCTGGGGATTGCTTTATCAGATCACCACACGCCTGCTTCCACAGGTGCCATTCTATTGGCAGATCTTTGCGCTTGTGTGGCGCTGGCTTGGCGCGGTTATCGTGTGGGCGATTGCCCGTGAGTTGTGGAGGGACAAGCCTGGTTTTGCGTTGAGCCTTTCTTTGCTTTTTCTTTTATATCCCGGTTTTAATCAACAATGGGGGGCGTATCTTTATAGCCATTTTTTCATTGTCCTTTTCTTTTTCCTTCTCTCCATCTTTTTCATGTTGCGGCGGCAGACCATCCCAGCATTGATCTTTTCCGCGCTCAACCTGTGGATGATGGAATATTTCTTCGTGCTGGAACTGACACGCCTGGGATTCATATGGGTTTCCCTGCGCTACACATACCCAAACCCAAAGGAACGCCTCCAGCCCAGCCTCAAACTGTGGACTCCCTATCTGGCGTTATTTGCGCTGGCAGTGTTATCCCGTTTATTCATCTTCAATAATCAGGTATATGGTTTCAGCCTGATGTCACAGTTGAAGACTGATCCATTTGCGACCTTATTTTCTTTGCTACAGGATTTCCTTGTCAGCCTCTGGAAGGTCACTTTCGCGGCGTGGGGACAGGTCTTCACCGGGCTGGACGCCTCCACCCATGGGGTCAGGACGATCGCTCTGTATGTGGCTGTCATGCTGGCTGTATTTGCCCTTGTACTTGTTTATTTTTTTAGACAAAACCGGGAAGATAGCGGGCAACGAGATGCCTGGCATGCCGTTGGGCTGGGTTTGTTCATGCTCCCGTTTGCGGGCGTGCCGTTCTGGGCGACCGGGCTTAAGATCGATCTTGCGCACCCTGCCAGCCGATTTACATTGCCATTCATGCTAAGCATAAGTCTCATCCTGGCGGGGTTGCTTGCATTAATACCGCGCGAGAAATGGCGGTATGCCATTCTGGCTGTGCTGGTCGGTCTGGCGGCCGGACGTCAATTTTTGTGGTCAACCGATTACCTGCGCAGTTGGGAATCACAGAAGGATCTCTTTTGGCAGATGAATTGGCGCGCGCCGGGATTAAAGCCCGATACGCTTGTGTTGATGAACGAGGAATTATCTTTCTATGCCGATAACTCGATCAGCGCGCCGCTCAATTGGATCTATGCGCCTGACTTCTCAGGCAGGCAGATCCCCTATGCGTTGTTTTATCCAACGAACCGTCTGGGCGGATCGTTATTATCCCTGGAGCCGGGGTTTCCTGTCAATTTCCCTTACATCGCAGGTGACTTTAAAGGCAATACATCAGATGTGGTCGCGTTCTATTTTGACCCGCCTGCCTGTTTGCGGTTGCTCGACCCGGTTTTGGATGTGGACAACCGCTTCATTTCGGACGAGAGCCTGATGCGTCAAGCCGCGACCTTATCCAACACTGACAGGATCCTCGCGGCGCAAGAGTCGATGATGCCCTCCATCTATGGACCCGAGCCTGCGCATGGATGGTGTTACTACTTTGAGAAGGCTGATCTGGCGCGTCAGTTCGGTGATTGGGATACGGTTACCCGTTTGGGCGATGAAGCCTTTGCATTAAACGATTATCCTAACAACCCGCTGGAGCGCTTTGTATTCATTGAAGGCTATGCTCACGAAGGGAAGTGGGAGCGCGCGATCGAATTATCGAATACCTCTTATACGGTATCGAAGGATTTTGTGAGGCCATCCCTCTGTCGGCTGTGGGGACGAATCGAAATGGAGACAACCGGCGGCGTGGAAAGCGATGCGTTGACTGCCGAAGCCGAGTCGAAACGAAGCGAAGCACTATCCAAAGCAATGAATACGTTTGCTTGTAATCCGTGAATCATGAACAATGTTCTTGCCATTTGTCATACAAATACCCTACAATAGAAGTGCTTAGGTGTCATGATAGAATAAAAATTGTACAGACAAATATCTCCGTTCATGTTGAAAGGAGGCGCTCTCAGACTGAGAAACATCTTGCTGATCGTATTGCGTTGAGCTTCAATAATCTAAAGAGGAGTAGAAATGCGTAAGACACTTTTGCACGTTGTAATTGCGTTGACAGTCCTTTCGATGGTTCTGTCAGCATGTGGTGCTTCTGCGCCGGAGGAAGTGGGTGGCTTTCAAATTCCGGCAGTCGAAAAAGGCAAGTTCAATGTAGCCATGGTTTTGATCGGACCACATGACGATGGCGGTTGGTCACAGGCACATTACGAGGGGCTTCTGTACATTCAGGAGAATGTGCCTGATGTGCATATCGCTTATATCGAGAATGTTCCCGAAGGCGCCGATTCGGAACAGGTCTTCCGCGCGTTGGCTCGCAAGAATTTTGACCTGATCTTCGGTACCTCCTTTGGTTTTGGCGACCCAATGGAAGCTGTAGCAGCTGAATTCCCTGAGACGATGTTCATCCACTTGACGGGCATTAAATCCAATGAGACGAACTTCGGCAACCTGATGGGCGCGATGGAAAATATGAAGTATCTGGCGGGTATGCTCGCCGGTGCGCGTGCCAAGAAAGACGGCAACCCGAAACTCGGTTACATGGCAACCTTCCCGATCCCTGAGGAAATCCGCCTCGGTAATGCCATTGCGTTGGGTATGAAGAAGACCTGCCCGGAATGTACGATGGATGTGCGCTGGATCAATACCTGGCACGATCCTGTGATCGAAAAGGAAGCTGCGGCTTCTTTGTTCGATGCCGGTGCGCAGGTGGTGTTCACCGGTGCTGACACTCCCGCGGTTGCCGATGTGGCACAGGAAAAGGGCAAGTGGGGCGTGACCTATGACTGGTACGGCTCATGCAAGGTCGAGCGCTGTCTCACCACTCCGTACTGGGTCTGGGGACCCGTTTATGTTGACATCACCGAACAAGTGATCGCCGGTACCTACAAACCCGGCTGGCAGTATTTTGATGCTGATACCGGCGCGTTGGGCTTGTATGGCTTCATGGAAGGTCAGGAATTGACCTCCGGTGTTGCGGATCTTGATCCCGCACTGATCCAGGAAGTCCGCGATACACTTGCCGCGATGAAGGCTGGCACGTTCACCCGCTTTGATGTGTTCACCGGACCCATCAATGACAACCAGGGTAATGTGGTTCTGCCTGAGGGTCAGAGCCTGCAACAGGTTGACCTCGATGCCTTCCCGGAATACGGTCTGCCTTGTACCGTCCCGGTTTGTATGAAGTGGTGGGCTGAAGGCATCACCGCTGAATTGCCACAGTAACATTTGATCGATGAGTGGGGCAGGACTGTGTGTTCTGCCCCATTTTTGTATAATATTGTGGCGTCATTGCGAGGAGGGCTTTAGCCCGACGACACTTGCACCTGGTGCAAGTGCAGGTGAGCAATCCCTTGATTGAGTTGGAGATTGCTTCGCTCCCTTCGGTAGCTCGCAATGACGGAATAAAGCAGGAGGCACACCTTGACTGAATCAACACCCTCCAATCTGGTTGTGGAAATGAAGGGCATTGTCAAGCGCTTTCCCGGCGTGCTTGCCAATGACCACGTGGATTTTGAACTTCGCGCGGGAGAGATCCATGCTTTGCTGGGGGAGAACGGAGCTGGTAAAAGCACATTGATGAACGTGCTGGCTGGCTTGTACAGGCAGGATGCAGGCATTATTAAAGTCAAAGGCAAAACGCTGGAATTTTCTTCTCCGCGCGATGCCATCAAGGCCGGGATCGGCATGGTACACCAGCACTTCATGCTCGTTCCTTCACAGACCGTCACCGAGAATATTCTGCTCGGGCTTGATGAGCCGCGTTTCTTTATGCGTTTGCAGGAGTACGATAAAAAGATCGCGCATCTCGGCGATCAGTTTGGGCTTAAGGTTGACCCGCGCGCGAAGATCTGGCAGCTCTCTGTCGGTGAGCAGCAGCGCGTGGAATTGTTGAAGATGCTCTATCGCGGCGCGAACGTGCTTATCATGGATGAGCCGACGGCGGTGCTTGCGCCGACCGAGATCGACGGGCTATTCGATACTCTTCGTGCCATGATCGCGCAGGGCAAGTCCGTGATTTTCATCAGCCATAAATTGCAGGAAGTGACCGCCATCGCGGATCGTGTCAGTGTGCTGAGGCATGGTGTATCGACCGCTTCGGGCGTGCCAGCCAAAGGTGTGAGCCGGCAGGAATTGGCGAAGTTGATGGTTGGACGTGATGTGGTCTTCTTTGTGGATAAGAAACCCTCCAAGCCGGGCAAGCTGGTTTTGGATGTCAAAGATGTTCATGCCGAGAACGATAAAGGTCTGCCCTCCCTGCGTGGACTTTCATTGAATGTGCGCGAAGGCGAGATCGTGGGTATTGCCGGTGTGGCGGGTAACGGTCAGATCGAACTCTCACAGGTCATTGCGGGAATGCGCCTATGCAAACAGGGTGAAGTGTTGTTGAACGGTGACAAGGTCAGCAACCGCGACACCTTGTTCGGCATTGAGCACGGCATGTCCTATGTGCCCGAAGACCGCACGCACGTGGGCAGTTCTCCCAACTTGAGCGTGACCGACAACGTCATCATGAAGAACTATCGCAAGCCGCCCATCTCGAATGGCAGTCTGCTGGATATGAACGCCGCGACGAGTTTCGCCAAGGAACTCAAAGCTGCCTAATGACATCATCGTGCCGACAGTAATACACCGGTGCGACTCCTCTCCGGCGGGAATTTACAGCGCGTGATCCTGGCGCGTGAAATATCGGGACATCCCAACTTCATGGTGGCGGTTCAACCTACCCGTGGGCTGGATGTCGGCGCTATTGAAGGAGTCCACCGCCTGTTGCTGACCCAGCGCGAAGCGGGCGCGGCGGTCTTGTTGATCTCTGAAGAGTTGGAAGAATTACTGGCATTAAGCGACCGTGTCTACGTGATCTACGAGGGGAAGATCATGGGGGAGTTAAAGATCGAATCAGCGGACCCAGACCAAAGTCTGATCGAGGCGATCGGTCTGATGATGACGGGCACACCGTTGGAACAAATCCAGAAAGAGGGAGTCGCGTCCCATGACTGAATCCACATTGGCAAAGAGACGCATGGCGTATCGAATCAAGCTCGAACCGCGGCTGGAAGAACCATCCACAAAACTTACATTGGGTGTGACGGTAGGCGCAGTGGTGCTGGCATTGATCTTGGGCGGGATCCTGATCGCTGTGGTCGGAGGCAACCCCTTTGCATCCTATGCACACATTGCGAAAGCTTCCTTCGGCGATATCGGCGTATTGTCCGATACCATCGTGAAGGCAACGCCGATCATCCTCACGGCACTGGCATGTTCCATCGCCTTCCGCATGAAACTATGGAACATCGGCGCAGAGGGACAGTTCATCATGGGTGCGTTTGGTGCAAGCGCCATTGTGCTTGCTCCGGTGCTGCCTGCCGAAGCCTCACGCTGGTTGTTCATTCCGGTGATGGCAATGGCAGGCATGGCGGCAGGCGCGATCTGGGGTCTCATCCCCGGCTATCTCAAGGCGAAGTTCAACGTGAATGAGATCATCAGCACCTTGATGATGAACTACATCGCCATCTCATGGGTGAACTTCTGGATATTCGGAGTATGGTCCGAAGGCGGTTTTCAGATGAGCCCGAAGTTCCCTGATACAGCCTGGCTGCCGCGCCTGAGTGAATATGCAAAAGCGATCCCATTTTTCCGCGGACTGACAACACATGCGGGCTTGATCCTCGGCATCATTGCTGCGGTCATTTTGTGGTTCATTGTGTATCGCAGCCGCTGGGGGTATGAGATCCGTTTGATCGGTGACAACCCACATGCCGCGAAATATGCGGGCATCAACATCACGCGCAATACTGTGTGGGTGATGATGCTTTCCGGCGCGCTGGCAGGTCTGGGCGGGATGAGCGAAGTGGCAGGTGTTGTGCATCGTTTGCAGACCGCGCCTATTGCAGCGGGGTATGGCTTTACGGGCATCATCGTGGCGTGGCTGGCGAAGTTGAATCCGCTGGTGATCATCCTTGTTTCGGTCTTGTTCGGCGCATTGATCCTTGCTGGGCGTGAAATACAACCTTCCGGTGTACCGAAAATGATCCAGGGTATCATCCTTGTTTGTCTCATCGCGAGTGACTTCCTTCTGCGCTACCGCGTTCGACTTGTGAAAGGTGAAGAGGAATAGATTTTTATCACGAAGGGTCACAACGGTGTACAAAGGCTTTTTTTGAATTTCCTTTGTGCCCCTCACCTGCACTTGTGTGCGGTGCAAGTGTCGTCTCCTTTGTGGTTGAAAAAGTAATCTTCGGAGAAATCATCTATGGACTTTGTCATCATTCTTCAAGCAGGCGTTGCCAGCGGAACGGTTTTGTTATTCGCGGCGTTGGGCGAAGTCTTCGCCGAACGCTCAGGCGTGCTCAATCTCGGCGTGGAAGGCATGATGCTCATCGGCGCGATGTCTGCCTTCAGCGCGACCATTGCCACAGGCAATCCGTGGATCGGTGTACTGGTCGCGATGATCGTGGCCGGGCTGCTCAGCCAGATCCATGCCTTTGTTGTCATCACCCTGCAGGCCGATCAGGTCGTCAG
>Ga0210377_10002408_pt1 | contig 16429 bp, 16 predicted proteins | sample PLM4_65_b1redo_FD_155480 | JGI IMG/M metagenome (GOLD analysis project Ga0210377, IMG submission 155480) | Groundwater sediment microbial communities from an aquifer in East River, Colorado, USA - PLM4_65_b1 redo | ecosystem: Environmental > Terrestrial > Soil > Riparian zone | place: USA: East... | reverse complement strand
CTGGCAAATAAAGAGGTCCTCGTGACCGCCGGCGAGCTCGTCATGGCCGAATGCAAGAGCCGGGGGGGCAAGCTCCTTCCGGTGGACAGCGAGCACAGCGCAATTTTTCAGTGCCTGCACGCCGGCGCGAACAAAGACCTCCGCAAGCTTATCCTGACGGCCTCGGGCGGACCGTTTCGGAGCTTTTCAAAAAAGGACCTCGCAAAAGCGACCCTTGCGCAGGCGCTCAAGCACCCCAACTGGAGCATGGGCAGGAAGATAACCATCGATTCCGCCACGCTCATGAACAAGGGGCTCGAGGTAATCGAAGCCCGATGGCTTTTCGATATGGAGCCGGACAGGATCAAGGTGCTCGTACACCCGCAGAGCATCGTCCATTCCATGGTGGAATATGCCGACGGCGCGGTCGTGGCGCAGCTCGGCATGCCCGATATGAAAGGGCCGATCGCGTATGCGCTCTCGTACCCCGAGCGGCTCGACAACGTATCGCCGGCGCTCGACCTTGCCGCTGTGGGCACGCTCACCTTCGAGGAACCCGACCTGGAGCGGTTCCCCTGCCTGGCCTATGCTTTTCAGGCGCTCGAGGCGGGGGGCAGTATGCCGGCGGCGTTGTCGGCGGCGAACGAAGTGGCGGTCAAATATTTTCTGGACGGGAAGATCGGCTATACGGACATTGCCCGGGTGATCAAAGCAACGATGGACGCCCATACGCCGTCGCCGATCAGGACCGTTGAGGACGCGCTCAAGGCGGACCTGTGGGCGCGGCATGAAGCGGAAAAAATAATTGCGGAATCCGGAATGCGGAATGCGGAATGAAAAACGGAGAATGTCCTCTCCCCAGCGGGGAGAGGGTTGGGTGAGGGGGCCGGTTCCATCCGGCATAATAAAAGAGGAGCTTAAATGACGCTGATTTATTTTTTGATCGTAATAGGCATTCTCGTGTTCGTGCACGAGTTCGGCCACTTTATCATGGCGAAGCGGGCAGGTGTGCGCGTCGAGAAATTCTCGCTCGGCATGGGGCCGAAGCTCTTCGGCTATAAGAAAGGCGATACGGAGTACGTCATCTCGGCGCTCCCGCTCGGCGGCTACGTAAAGATGGCCGGTGAAAATCCCGATGAGGAGCCGACCGGCTCGCCGGACGAGTTCCAGTCGAAGACCGTGTGGCAGCGCGCGCAGATCGCTTTTACCGGGCCCCTCACGAACATTGTGCTCGCTTTTATCGTAATGCCCTTCGTGTTCATGGTCGGTACGTACACGCTGGGGCCGGCAAAGGTGGGATACGTGGAAAAAGGTTCTCCGGCGGAGAGCCAGGGCTTCATGGTCGGCGATATCATAGAGAAGGTCAACAGAAGAAATATCACGGACTGGGAGAAGGCCGAAATGCTGATCGCCGTTAACCCCGATACGGACCTGGCGGTGGAGATCGACCGGAACGGAGAAAAAAAGACACTCGCGCTCCGGCCGCGTCTGGATCCCGAGCAAAAGATCGGGACCTCCGGCCTCTATCCGGACTTTCCCGCCGAGGTCGGCAGGTTGAGGCCGGGGTATCCCGCGGAGAAATCGGACCTCAAGGTGAACGATAAGATCATCGCCGTGGACGGAAAGCCGGTATATTACTGGAACCAGTTCTCTTCCGCCGTGAAAAAGAGCAACGGCAAAAAACTTACGCTCACGGTAGAACGCGGGGAAAAACAGATGCCTATATCGGTCACCCCGGTCGAGGACAATGGAAAATACGTCATCGGCATCGAGCCGGTCATACGGATGATCTTCAAAAAGTACGGGTTCGTCGAGTCACTGGCCCTGGGGTTCGATAAGACCATCGAGTTTATCGATCTCACGTTTATCACGCTCAAGAAACTGCTGACGTTCAACATTTCGATCAAGACGCTCGGGGGCCCGGTGCTGATCGCGCAGATGTCGGGCAAGGCGGCTTCAGCCGGGCTTTCCTCCTTTTTAACGTTCCTGGCGATGATCAGCATCTCGCTCGGCATTCTGAACCTGATGCCTATCCCGGTCCTGGACGGCGGCCTTATTTTGTTCCTCATTATTGAAGCGATCAGGAAAAAGCCCTTAACGCGTAAAACAATGGAAATAGCGCAGAGCATCGGCGCAGCCGCGCTCATCACCCTGATCGCCGTGGTGTCGTACAATGACGTTGTGAGGATGTTCTTTAGCAAATAAAGCACCAAATCGCAAGCGCCAAATACCAAATAAACTCCAAGCTCCAAAATTCAAACGAAAAAATGTTTCGGATTTGGATATTGTGTTTTGGGATTTATTTGAGATTTGGTGCTTGTTATTTGGAATTTCTATCAGTATGGACAATTCAATTCTCCGTAAAAAAACAAAGCAAATCACTCTCGGCTCCGTCAGGATCGGCGGCGGCGCGCCCGTGGTTGTTCAGTCCATGTGCAACACGGACACCCGCGACGCGGCGAGGACGCTCGAACAGATCAGTCGGCTCGAACAGGCGGGCTGCGAGATCGTGCGGCTGGCGGTCCCTGATGAAGCAGCAGCGAAGGCGCTGGGCTCGATCAGAAAGGGAACGAGGATCCCGCTGATCGCCGACATCCATTTCGACTATCGTCTAGCGCTCGAAGCGGTGAAGCAAGACGTTGACGGGCTCAGGATCAATCCCGGCAACATCGGCGGAAAGAGCAAGGTTTCCGAAGTGGTGCACGCGTGTAAAGAACGGGGCATTCCGATCCGCATCGGCGTGAACGCGGGTTCGCTCGAAAAATATCTGCTCGAAAAGTATAAGCATCCCACACCCGAGGCCATCGTTGAGAGCGCCTTCGGGCATATTCATATCCTCGAAGACCTGAACTTTACGGACCTCAAAGTATCGCTCAAAGCCTCGGACGTACTCACCACGATTGCGTCCTACCGGTTATTCTCGGAAAAGTCGGACTATCCGCTCCACATCGGCATCTCGGAAGCAGGCACGTTATTTTCAGGAGCGATCAAGTCGAGCGTCGGCCTCGGTATCCTGCTTTCCGAAGGCATCGGAGACACGATGCGCGTATCGCTTACGGCGGACCCGGTCGAGGAAGTTCGCGTTGCTTATGAAATTTTAAAGTCGCTCAAGGTCCGCCAGCGCGGGGTGAACATCATATCCTGCCCCACCTGCGGCAGGACGGAGATCGACATCATCGGCCTGGCCCAGGAGGTGGAGAAACGGCTCGCCCATATCAGGGAGCCGATCACCGTCGCGGTCATGGGCTGCGTGGTGAACGGACCGGGCGAGGCGCGCGAGGCCGACGTGGGAATTGCCGGCGGCAAAGGCGTGGGGCTGTTGTTCAAGCATGGCGAGATCCTCAAGAAGTTCGACGAGAAAGAACTGGCGGACGTGCTGGTGAAGGAAGTGGAAGAGATAGTAAAGAAGCAAGTAAACAGTAAGAAGTAGGGAGTAAACAGCGGAAAAAAATTTATCTGCCTGCTGCATACTTCGTACTGTATTTTTTTTGACCGGAGGTTCATAGTGCGTTATTCCCATCTCTTTATTCCAACGCTGAAGGAAGCGCCGTCGGAGGCCGAGGCTGTGTCGCACAAGCTCATGGTGCGGGCCGGCTACGTGCGCCAGCTTGCGGCCGGGCTCTACATCTACCTCCCGCTCGGCCAGCGGGTGATGAACAAGATCAACCAGATCATCCGGGAAGAGATGAACGCCATCGGCGGACAGGAAGTGACCATGCCGGTGCTGAACCCTGCCGAGGTCTGGCAGCAGACCGGGCGGTGGGACGCGATCGGCGACGAGATGTTCAGGCTCAAAGACCGCGGCGGCCGCGACATGTGCCTCGCCATGACGCATGAGGAGACCATGACGTGGCTGGCGGCGCACGATCTCCGGTCTTATCGCGACTTGCCGCAGATCTGGTACCAGGTCCAGACCAAACTGAGGGACGAGGCGCGGCCCAAGAGCGGCATCCTGCGCACCCGCGAGTTCACCATGAAAGACTCTTACAGCTTCGATTGCGACGAAGCGGGCCTCGACAAGTCCTATCAGCTCCACCTTGAAGCGTACAAAAAAATTTACAGCCGGTGCGGCATCAGGTTCTACGTGGTCCAGAGCGACACCGGCATGATGGGCGGCTCCATGGCGCACGAGTACATGGCGCCCTCCCCGGCCGGTGAGGATGACGTGGCGCTTTGCGACGGCTGCGGCTACGCGGCGAACGTGGAGCTGGCGTTGTCCGTGCCGAAGAAACCCTTGTTTCCCACAATGCAGTTTGAAGAAGTGTCTACACCTGAAAAACGGACCATCGAGGAGGTGACGCGCTTCTTAAAGGTCACGCCGGACATCCTTGTCAAGTCCATCCTTGTGATAGGTGATAACGGACCGGCCCTTGCTCTTGTGCGCGGCGACCAGATGCTTCATGAGAAAAAACTGGCGAAGCTCATCGGCCCGCACCGCCCGGCGCAGAAGGAAGAAGTGAAAGAGCACCTCGGCGTGCCTGCCGGTTTCATCGGGCCCATGGGCCACAAGATCAGAAAGATCGCCGATCCATCCCTCAAGGAAGGGTCCTTTATCGCCGGAGCAAACAAGGAAGGATATCACGTAAAGGGCGTGAACGCGGACAAACATTTTGCGGACGCAGAGTTTGTTGACATCCATGCCGCGGCCGCGGGCGATGCATGCGTACAATGCGGCAAACCGTTGCGGATCGAGCGCGTGATCGAGATCGGCAATATCTTCAAGCTCGGGACAAAGTATTCCGTTCCTCTCAAAGCGAATTATCTCGACGAGAGCGGCGCGGAGAAGCCGATCATCATGGGCAGCTACGGCATCGGACCGGCCCGGATCGCTGCGGCGGCCATAGAACAGGGGAACGACGAGAACGGCATGATCTGGCCGCTTGCGATAGCGCCCTACCAGGTTATGGTCCTGCCGGTGAACGTGAAGGACGCGAAGTCCATGGAGGTCGCGGAAGAACTGTATGCCGCACTGGAAGAAAAAGGCTTCGAGGTCCTGATGGACGACCGGGACGAGCGCGCGGGCATCAAGTTCAAGGACGCGGACCTTATCGGCATCCCCTACCGCATCATCATCGGCGAGAAGAACCTGAAGGACGGCCTGGTGGAAGTGAAGGAGCGAAAGACCGGCCGGGTCGAAAAAATGAAGATCGAAGAGGCGGTGGAGAAAATAGCGAAGACGCTGGTGCTGGAAGGATAAAAACAGTGCAGAGTTCGGAGTTCGTAGTTCATAGTACAACGGCATTGAGGGCGGCGATAAAAAAAGTTCAAAGTTGGGAGTTCATAATTGGCTCAGGGTTTGCCATAGGGGGGCTGAATTTCGCTGGGCGGAACAGGTAATTGTGGTTGATAAAATCCGCAATGAGCTCTTGAAATAAAAAAACTTGAATTTAGCCGGTAAAGCTCCTATAATCCTGATTCATGGAGGTTGCGCTTAAATGGAAGAGATCGTCAAACTTGCCCTGACCCCGCAGCAGACTTCCGAAATTAAAAAACAGATCGGATTCGAGCTCCGGGAAATCTATCTCACGAAGCGCTCCCTCAATAAGCTTCGGGTTTTTCGTCTCCGCTTGAATGAAGAACAGCAGCAGGTCATGGAAGAGCAGCTTGGCCAGAAGGTCAAGGAGCTGACAGTGACCCGCTCGGTGGCGACGAGGATCCTCTAGGGCCAAGTCAACTTTTTTATAAATAATTACGGGGTTCCTTCTCGTTTACCTTGTTTTGTTATTAATTATATGCTCGAAAGGAGGTGAATCTTCATGAAAAAATATATTGCAATCATTTTGGCCTTCGTATTTGTGTTCGCGGTTGCCCTCGTTGGCTGCGAGAAAAAGCAGGAGGCCCCGAAACCTGCTGAACAGCCCGCAATGACGCCGGCAGCTCCCGCACCGGCCCCGGCCCCGGCAGCTCCTGCCCCGGCCCCGGCAAAGCCAGCCAAGAAGTAAATTTATGTTGTCCTCAGAAACGCGAACTATATCGACTTGGCCCCCTTTTGAGGGGGCCTTTTATTTGGGACCATACGGCTTCATAAATTTTCCTCAGTAGCGCTGTGCCGCGGCGAGAAGATTTTTTTGCTAAAAATTGCGCTTTAATCTATGATAATCCCATATGACCAAGCTCACGACAGACTTTCTCTGTGAGATCCTGCTCAAGGCGGGGAAAATATCCCCTGAGCAGGTCCGCGAGTTAAGGTCCAAACAGGACGTGCAGCGGATGAAGCTTCTCAAGGCGAGGGGCGAGACCCTGCACCGCGGCAGGATGCGCATCGAAGACGAGGTCTCGGCCATTGAGGCCGCCGCGTCGCTCAATTTTGAGGTCCCGGGCGCTCCGGGCCAGGTCCTGACTGAAGACATCATCACCGAGGCGGTGGCCAAATTCGCAGGGCTGCCGTTTATAAAGATAGACCCGCTTAAGCTCAATCCCGAGGTCACCACGCAAATCCTCTCTCGGGCTTTCGCGCGCCGAAGCGTTTCAGTCCCCCTTGAGCGGGATGACGACAAGTTAACACTCGCTGTTGCCGATCCCTACAACCTGGAAGTGATCGAAAATATCGAGCGCATGGGCTACAAAGTCTCTCGCGTTGTTACGTCCAAGACCGATATTCTCAAGATCATCACCGAGTTCTACGGGTTCCGCTCTTCGGTCACCGCGGCGGCCAAAGAGATTTCCTCCGACGTCGATCTCGGCAATCTCGAACAGTTTGTCAAAATGAAAGCGGTGTCCGAGATCGAGGCCACGGACAAGCACATTGTGAACGCCGTTGAGTACCTGTTCCGCTACGCCTTCGATCAGCGGGCAAGCGATATTCACGTCGAGCCCAAGCGCGATACGAGCGAGGTGCGGTTCAGAATCGACGGCATGCTTCACACTATTCATAAAATTCCCAAGGCTGTCCACCCGGCCTTCGTATCACGCGTCAAGATGCTTTCACGCATGGACATCGCTGAAAAGCGGCGGCCCCAGGACGGGCGGATCAAGACCGAATACAAGAACCGTGAAGTGGAGCTTCGTATCTCCACCATGCCTACGGCTTTCGGGGAAAAGATCGTGGTCAGGATCTTCGATCCCGATATCCTCCTCCAGGACCTTGAGGAAATCGGATTTGCTCCGCGGGAGTATGAGCTTTTCCGTTCCTTCATCGCCAGGCCGCACGGCATCGTGCTTGTGACCGGTCCGACGGGAAGCGGCAAAACCACTACGCTCTATTCTGCGCTCAAGACAGTTGCCACGCCCGAGGTGAATGTGGTGACCATCGAAGACCCGATAGAAATGGTCCACGACGGATTCAATCAGGTAAGTGTGCAGCCCCAGATCGGCATTACCTTCGCCAGCACGCTCCGGACGATCCTCCGCCAGGACCCCGACATCATCATGGTGGGCGAGATCCGCGACCTTGAGACGGCCGAGAACGCGGTCCAGGCGGCACTCACCGGCCACCTTGTTTTCTCGACGCTGCACACGAACGACGCCTCAAGCTCCATGACAAGACTCCTCGATCTCGGGATGGCGCCTTATCTTATTTCCTCGACAGTCATCGGCGTAATGGCCCAGCGGCTGGTACGTAAAATATGCAAACATTGCGAAAAGACCTACGAATTGCTTCCCGAAGAGGCTGAAGCTGTAGGACTCGCCTCGGAAAAAGGCCGGAAGATCGTGGTAAAATATGGAGAAGGCTGTTCCCAATGTCGGGGCACCGGCTACATGGGCAGGACGGGAATTTTCGAGGTCATGGAAATGAACGAGAAGATACGGTCGATTGTCAAAGATAAGGGGGACGCCGAACTGATCAGAAAAGCAGCGATAGCCGACGGCATGGTCACCCTGCGCGAATCGGCGGTCCGCAAGATGCTGAACGGCGACACCACTTTTGATGAAGTGATCCGCGTGACGGGAGAGAAGGTGTTATAAAAATCCAAATGTCAAATCCCCAAGTTTCAAATAAACATATACTAACCAATGTTCGAAATTTGAACTTGAGATTTGAATGTCATTTGGGATTTGGATTTTGTCGTTTGGGATTTCACTTATGGAAACCATCATTACATTCTTGTTAGACCACTGGCTGCTCTTCGGTCTGTCCGGCGTAAGCGTGCTCCTTGCGGCGTTCTTTGCCGCGTCGGAGACGGCCATTGTGTTCGCAAACAAGGCGCGCCTCCGCGAGATGGCCGAAGCCGGAAATCAGCACGCTGTCGTTGTGCTCAGTCTCCTTGAGGAACGGGGCGGTTTGCACAGCACGTTGCTGCTCGCCGAAAATTTTTTCATCGTGCTCGCCGCCGCGCTCGGCACGGTGACTGCCATGCACCTCTTCGCCCAAACGATCGTTGCCGTGGTCGTTTCGACCGTTGTCTCGAGTGTCATCGTGGTCCTCGTGTCCAAGCTTGCTCCCAAGGGGCTCGCAGCCAGGAACCCCGACCGCCTTGCGCTCCTCGTGGCCCATCCCATGCGGTTCGTCGTGCGGCTCATCTCCCCTGTTGCCCGTCTGCTCGCCGCCGTGGCGGATTTCTTTGCCGGGCCCGGGCCGCAGGGCATGTCCTGCACGGCGGTGGTCACCGAAGAGGACATCAAAGCCATGATCAATCTCGGAGAAGAAGGCGGCTCGCTCAAGGAGGAAGAGAAGGAGCTGCTCCACAAAGTGTTTGAGTTTGGCGATACCCTCTCGGCGGAGGCCATGCGGCCGCGGACCGAGATCGTAAGCGTGCCGTCGAATTCAACGCTCCAAGACGTGCTCAGTCTCGTGTCCGAGTTCGGGTATTCGCGCTACCCCGTGATAGAAGACACCATCGATACGGTCATCGGCATCCTGTACATCAAGGACATACTTGTTGCCATGTCGGCCGGCGAAGTGAAGCGCGAGGACGGCATCCAGCGGTTCATCAGGCCGGCGTACTTCATCCCGGAGAACAAGCGGGTGAGCGAGCTTCTCGCTGAAATGCAGCGGGAACGGTTCCAGATCGCCATCGTCATCGATGAATACGGCGGGACTTCGGGGCTCGTGACGCTCGAGGACCTGATCGAAGAGATCGTCGGAAGCATCCACGACGAACTCGAAACAGCAGAGAAGGAAGTCGAGATCGTTGATGAGAAGAACTTTATGGTCTCCGGCCAGTCGGCCCTCGATGAGGTGAACGAGCTGCTCGGCGCGAACCTTCAATCCAAGGATTTTAATACCTTGGGGGGCTTCGTGTTCGGGCTCTTCGGCAGGATGCCGAAGGTCGGCGAGCAGCTCAAGTACAAGAACCTCAAGCTCGAGGTCCTGGAGCTCGATGGACGCAAGATCGACAAGGTGAAGATAACGAAGCTGTAGCAATGCGGAGTGCGGAATTCGGAATGTAATACCACCCCTCCCCTGCCCTCTCCCCTGAGGGGAGAGGGCAGGGGAGGGGGATTCAGTGAAAATCACGAAATTGTAATGAGTACTAGGTTCAAACGGTTTAAACGGCTTGAACTGTTTGAACCGCAGTTATCCTTATGGAGGTGTTGCAGTGCGGAAGAAAGTAACGGTTGTGGGAGCGGGCCATGTCGGCGCGACCCTGGCGCAGCGGATCGCCGAGGCCGAGCTGGCGGATGTGGTCCTCGTCGATGTCGTAGACGGCGTGCCGCAGGGCAAGGGGCTCGATCTCCTGGAGGCGGGACCGGTGCTCGGATACGATTCCCGGATCACGGGTTCGAACGGGTACGACGAAACAGCAGGGTCGGATATCATCGTGATCACGGCGGGTTTGGCGCGCAAGCCGGGCATGAGCCGCGACGACCTGCTCGCGGCGAACGGCGACATCGTGAAAAAGGTCGCCCAGGAGACCGGGCGCCGCTCTCCGCATGCGATCATGATCGTGGTAACGAACCCCATGGACGTCATGGCCTTTGTGGCCATGAAGGCGAGCGGGTTCAAAAGGGAGAAGGTCGTCGGCATGGGCGGTGTGCTCGACTCTGCCCGATTCAGGGCCTTTATCGCGCTGGAACTCGGCGTTTCCGTGGAAAACACGCATGCTTTCGTGCTCGGCGGCCACGGGGACAGCATGGTGCCGCTGCCGCGTTACTCTACGGTTGCCGGCATCCCCATCACGGAACTCATGAGCGCGGACCGGATCAGCCGGCTCGTCGAGCGCACGCGGAACGGCGGCGCCGAGATAGTCGCTTTGCTCAAGACGGGAAGCGCCTACTACGCGCCGTCGGCGGCAACGCTTGAGATGGTCGAGGCCATGCTTCTGGACAAGAAAAAGATCCTTCCCTGTTCCACCTGGCTCGAAGGGGAATACGGCGTCAAGGGCGCTTTCGCCGGCGTGCCGGTGAAGCTCGGCACAGCGGGCGTCCTGCAGGTCGTCGAGATCAAACTGAGAGCTGATGAACAGGCGGCGTTCATGAAGTCCGTGGATGCAGTGAGGGCGGGATGCGAGAAATTCATGTAGAAGAGATCAGGGACCACGTCGCCCAGATCTGCATCGATGCGGCGTACAACCTGAGCGACGACGTGCTCACGGCCTTTGACCGCGCGATCGAGACCGAGACCGCGCCGGGTGCCAGGGAGATCATCGAACTCCTGAAAGAGAACGCCCGCATCGCGAAGGATGACCATATCCCGATCTGCCAGGACACGGGAGTTGCCATTTTTTTCGTCGAGATCGGCCAGGACCTCCGCATCAAGAACGGTTTCATCGTGGATGCCATCAACGAGGGAGTGCGCAAGGGGTACAAGGAAGGCCACCTCAGGAAGTCCGTGGTGGATCCCCTGACGAGAAGAAATACCGGCGACAACACGCCGGCCATCATTTATACCGAGCTTGTGCCCGGGGACAAGCTCAAGATCTCTTTTATGCCCAAAGGCGCGGGGAGCGAGAACATGAGCGTGATCCGCATGCTGCGGCCCACCGAGGGCGTGGAGGGGATCAGGAACTTCGTGCTCGAGTGCGTGCAAAAGGCCGGCGCAAACCCCTGCCCGCCGGTGGTGATCGGCGTGGGCATCGGCGGCGATTTCGAGAAGGCCGCGCTCCTCGCAAAGAAGGCCCTGCTCCGTCCTGTCGGAAGCCCGAACGCGAGGCTGGAACTCGCTTCCCTGGAGGAGACCCTGCTCAAGGCCGTGAATAAGACCGGCATCGGCCCCGAAGGCCTCGGCGGGAAAGTGACTGCCATGGCCGTGCACGTCGAGAGCTTCCCGTGCCACATTGCGAGCCTGCCGGTGGCGGTGAACATCAACTGCCATGCGGCGAGGCATAAGACGATCATTCTCTGAAATGCGGAATTCGGAATGCACCCTGCACTCGCGCCAGGCACTCGTAAACGCTGGGTGCAGGCGGAATGCGGAATGAACCGGCAAAAAATGTTTGTGCCAATCTGAAATTGCCGTTGAAGGGTAGAACATGACCGAACCGATAAAACTGATTCCTCCTTTGACCGATGCAGCAGTCATGAAGCTTAAAGCCGGCGACCGCGTGGTTATCACCGGCGTGATATACACCGGCAGGGACATGGCGCACAAGTATATGGTTGAGGGACAGAAGAAGGGCGAGAAGCTGCCCTTCGACCTCAAAGGCCAGATCCTGTACTATACAGGTCCTACGCCTGCGCCGCCGGGCCAGGCCATCGGCTCGGCCGGGCCGACCACGAGCTACCGAATGGACAAGTACACTCCCACGCTGCTTGAATTGGGGCTCAAGGGTATGATCGGCAAGGGGCCGCGCGGCCAGGAAGTGAAGGACGCGATCAAAAAATACAAGGCCGTCTACTTCGCGGCCATCGGCGGCGCGGGCGCGCTCATCTCGAAAACGATCAGAAAGGCCGAGGTGATCGCCTATCCCGAGCTCGGGACCGAAGCGGTGATGCGCCTGGAGGTCGAGGACTTCCCCGCAGTGGTCGTGAATGACGTGCACGGCGCGGACCTGTATCAGATCGGGGTGGAGCAGTACCGGGAAACAGGGGCTGTTGAGGACGAGGCCTGCTGATAATTAAAAAAATTTGACTGGTTTTACGGGATATACAGGATAGATCAAATCCAGAATTTATCTTGTCAATCCTGTTATCCTGTCTAAGTATATTGTGTAAGGAGATTATTTCATGCCGATTAAGTCGAAGATCAGGACCATTCCCGATTATCCCAAAAAAGGCATCATGTTCCGCGACATCACCACGCTGATCAAAGACCCGGTGGGCTTCCGGCTGGTGGTCGACACGCTGACCCAGCGGTATACTCGTTCAAAGTACAGATTCGATACGATCGTCGGCATCGAGTCGAGGGGCTTCATCATCGGCGCCGCGATGTCGTATGCGCTTGGGAAGGGCTTCATCCCCATTCGCAAAAAAGGCAAGCTCCCCGCGGCAGTTGAATTTCAGGAATACGCGCTCGAGTACGGCACGGACAGGATCGAGATACATAAGGACGCTTTGAAAAAGGGCGAGCGGGTGCTGCTCGTGGACGATCTTCTCGCCACCGGCGGCACGGCAATGGCCGCGGCCGCACTCATCGAAAAACTCGGCGGCGTGGTCGTGGAGATGGCGTTCATCGTGGACCTGCCGGAAGTAGGGGGGCGGAAAAAACTGGAGAGTAAGGGCTATAAGGTTTTTGCCCTGACGGAGTTTGAAGGGGAGTAACCAAGGAATCAAATTCTACTCAAACCGGAAAGAAACTTTCTCGCGGAGGCGTAGCCTGCACTTGCCTGTGGCCGCGATATGGCAACAGCAGGCTACGCAAGCACGGCCATAAACGGAGATCGTGGAAAAAATCTTTCAAAACTCCGCGCCCTCCCTGGCGTTTTATTTCTTGTTATTGAGAACCTTTTTCATTTCACGATACGTCATAATGAATCCATGAGGCGAGGACCGCTCCTCGTCCCTGACCAGGTGGTAAAAATCGCACTTCCAGCAGCCTGCAAATTTCTTCGTTGATGTTTTCCTCATCTCGTCGGGGCACAGCGTATCGTCTATGGCCCAGCATGCCCTTCCGGCGTTTTCCCCGCCATGAATGCCGTGCAGTTCCTCATGAACGGAGGCGGGACACACGTCGGCGCCGGAGGCTTTCTGCCCTCCGGGATGGCGACCGCAATTCATATGCTCCCAGCAGTTCTTTTTTTTCATACAGACTCTATGTCCGGCATGTAATTTTCATGGCTTCCGGGAGACGTTCCACTACCGGAGTTTCAATTTCTGAGCTTATTAAGCAGAACTATCGACAACTGGAATTTCGCGCCCTCTTCCTGCCTGACCTGACGGTAGAAATCGCACTTCTCACAGTTCGAATATTTTTTGGCGAAGCTGCCTTGCACCTCTCCACGGCAATAGGTGCTTGCGATTACCCAGCAAGCCCTGTCGGCCTGATGCCCATCGTGAACTTTGTTCAGTTTGATTTCGGTTGTTACGGGACAAGCATCCGCGTCATTTTGTCCGTTCTTCAGCTCGCGTCCGCATTTATGGAATTCCCAACAATTCAGTTTCTGCATCTTTACAGCTTTTCCTTATAAAATTTTGGATAGTATATCTCGCTTACGTATCGCGAATTTGGTCAAGATCTCGATAAAAACAGTAAACATTATCAAAAAACGATCAGCAATGCAAATTAAATATAGTAATATATATATTAATTGTAATTTTACAACAGTTGCCGCGTGGTCGTGGAGATGGCGTTCGTTGTGGAGCTACCGGAAGTAGGGGGGGGAGAAAGTGGAGAATATAAGGCTATAAATTTTTTCCCCTCACGGAGTTTGAAGGGGAGCAGGGTTGAGGTTCAAGAGATTGTTCCTTACAAAAAAGGCATTGGCGTTAGGCAATGCCTTTTTGCTTCTACTCACTTATCGGTTTATCCATGAGCCACCAGGGAGTGTTCATTAACTTGGCGCCGTTGTCTTTGGAATAGAATGTGTGCATCGCGTCGTTGACGAAATATTTCCAGAAGGATGCTTCATAATCCTTGTTTAATATTTGAAACGCCCCCTTCTTCTCTTGTTCTTTCAGGAATGATCGATACGCATCCAAAGGCTCGACGCCGGCCTGCTGGAAAATGATGCGGCCCCCGTACTTCTCATACAAGGACTTGTTAATTTTCCACGTTTTGACGAAATGCAGCGCCATATTCCGTTTCATCGCCCGCATCTGATCTTCCATTCCCTTTGTTCTGTCCTCTGTTTCTTTGGTTGTCTTCAGTATGCTTTCGATCATGTGCAGCTGCGACATTTTCTCTTTTCTTTCCTTTTCAGAGAGGGACGCTGATATCAACTCAGCCGCCAACTTTTCTCTGTCCTTTTCAAACTTAACTTGCTGCTGCCTCCTCATTTCTTCCGTCTTCAGCACAAAGGCATCGAGCTCAGCATCCGTCGGCTCGATCTTGTTTTCCTTCGCGTATTGTTCGAGAAGCGTCCCGAAGATGAGCCCGTTCAACCTGTCCTTATCTTTAATGCCGATCGTCTTTCCGAGAACCACGGCAATTGCGTCGTTGTCCGCTGCTCCCGTCTTCGACCGGCTTGTCTGGGACATGGTCGGATTTGCGACTGCGGCGACAAGGGCCGCTACTATGAATATACGTTTCATAAATAATCTCCCTTCATGTATTGAACGTTTCGCTGTATGAGTAAGTTGTCCCGTTCAATGCGATTAGGTTAAGACTCGATAGAGTCTGTGTTAAATGTCCTTTTTCGTCATGCCGAACTTGATCCGGCATCCAGAGTCTACTGAAAAGTCTGGATTCCTGCCTTCGCGGGAATGACGGTCTTAAGTGAAACGGCAATTAAAATACAGACTCTGAATATATTGACAATTTATTTTGTATGATATTTATATGTTAGAAAGGCTATCAGTGCCCCTATGGTTCCCGCAGCTATTGGCATCAAATAAAACAGGAAGCGACCGGAATATTAAATTTACTCATTACCGCAGCACAGACTGAACCGAAAATTATGAAACCATTGAACATGATGATGAATAGTCTGATTTTCCGTGACTTGACCAATTGAAACTGCCAACGAGAAGATAAAATAATGGACAAGATAGAGAGAAAGACTATTAATATTATTGTAAGTATCATCTTCATTTTATCATCACGCTTGTGCGCATCACCAATCAACGAAGAGTTGAGCCGTTTTCAAGGCACGAACAACTCGTTAACGAAGTTATTACTTCAAATTGGCCTTAGAGGTTTTTGTACTTTCAAGAATATATGTACTCTTGCTCGAACTCCAGCGATATATTTCACGCTTCTCTTTTGAGGGGCAACACATTGGGTCTTTTGGTTGCCATATGCCGGAAGTTAGTATGACTGCTCCACCTGTGGTTTTTTCTATTTTGACACCAGCAAGGTCTTTCTTCTCGAATAGCTTTCTCATTGAGCCATTAACACAATCAAACGCTAAAACGGTGTCCCATGCTCCACTTCCCGTTTCATGGTTCGAGTGTAAAATGACCAGGCGTACTTCTTTGCCTGAGATAGGTTTGAGAATTTCATCCCTCGATATTGTGTGTTTCCAATCACAATGATCCGGCATTTCAGCGGAATCAGATGTACATGCTTCTCCATCGACAAATTTTATATTATTGATGGTAGTATTTTTCAGATCAAGACCGGCGATAGAAGTGCAAAGAAATTTCTCGGAAGGAACTTCAGCTTTTAATTTTGATACATTCCCGAAGAGCACGGTCAATACTATGACGGATAGAAATAAAAGGCGTTTCATGTTTGAGTACCTCATTTCAGCTCAGCAGCATATAAGAGAGCCGGGAAAATAAGTATGTTGAGGAAAAAAACTATTACCTTTTTTCTCGCGATGCTCTCTTTTAAGCAGTGAGGTTCTTCCCGGATTATTTTATTGAGGCTTCTACTGCATATAGTAGCCGGAGACCCGCCACTTCCCGTCTTTTTCCATCATGGGCGTGACCGTCTCTATTGCCGCTTTCTTGTTCTCAAAGGACGTCTCGAACCGGATGACAACATACTCGCCATCGGGTGCGCCGGGCAGTGAGGTCTTGTAGACTTTCATCTGCACTTTTCTTGATATGGTTTTGCCGAGAGGCTTGCGGACCGCCTGCACTGATTGCTCCCATTGCTCCGGCTTTACGGCATTTCTGAAGAGCTCAGCGGCTTCATTCCAGCTTGCGGCATATTTCCCTGCATCAACAGTTGCGAGCCATTTCTCGGCTGCGGAAACAGCAGCCGTTTCTTTTTCGGCATCATTCGCCATGGCAGCGCCGCCTGACAGAAGTAACCCAACTATAACCAGATATAGAATACTTCGAATCATTATTCTCTCCTCCTTAGCACTAGTCATGCTCCGTATGCTTGATCTTGCCGGGCATAATCCACCCGAAAATCAGGAATTCAATGACCATCCGAATCTTATCGAACATCGAATACTTTTTACAGGGTTCTTCGATGTGTTCATGAGTCTTTTCGAGATAATCCGTCAGCAACTCTTTGGCTGTTTCATATTGGTCATCCCGTACCTCAATCATCTTTGCAATTAAAAGACCGATTCGGGGA
>Ga0210377_10002406_pt1 | contig 16431 bp, 12 predicted proteins | sample PLM4_65_b1redo_FD_155480 | JGI IMG/M metagenome (GOLD analysis project Ga0210377, IMG submission 155480) | Groundwater sediment microbial communities from an aquifer in East River, Colorado, USA - PLM4_65_b1 redo | ecosystem: Environmental > Terrestrial > Soil > Riparian zone | place: USA: East... | reverse complement strand
CACCGCTCGCCGCCCTGCGCGAGGGGCTGCGCTTCGTTCTGACGACGCCGGTGATGGTCTGGTCCACGGGCCTCGACTTCGTGGCCACGTTCTTCGCCGGTGCCATGTCGCTGCTCCCGATCGTGGCCGACAAGGTGCTGAAGGTGGGGCCCGCAGGCTACGGCGCGCTCGTGGCCGCGCCGGCCGCGGGTGCCTTCCTGGGCTCGCTCTACACGGCGGCACGGCCGCTGCCCGACCGGCAGGGACGACTGCTGCTCGCGTCGATCGCCGCGTACGGCCTCGCCACCGTGGTCTTCGGGCTGTCGCGCTCGTACACGCTGACGCTCTTCGCCCTGGCGCTCACGGGCCTCGCCGACCTCGTCTCGACGGTGATCCGCCAGACGCTGCGGCAGCTGCTCACGCCCGATCGCCTGCGCGGGCGCATGACCGGCGTGAACATGATGTTCTTCATCGGGGGACCTCAGCTCGGGGAAGTGGAGGCGGGCCTGGTGGCTTCGGTGTTCGCCTCGGCGGTCACAGGCGTCACCGTCTCGATCGTCTTCGGAGGAGCGATGACCCTTCTCGCGGTGGCCATCGTCGCCGCCGCGACCCCCGTGATTCGCAGCTACACCCCCCCGCGGAGTTAGGGGGTTAGGGGGCTATTCCCCGGGGGGTTCAGGGGGGGCGGGATGCCCCCCCTCTAGCTCAGTCCAGGCCGCCTTGCTGTCGTTCGTTGTCCGCTTCCGTTGTCCGTTGTCCGTTTCCGTTGTCCGTTGTTCAGTCGTCCTTGCGCCGGTCCTTGCCAAACACCCAGGCCACCAGCACCCCGAGCAGGTAGAGGCCGATCATCGGCCCGGCGAGAGCCGTCTGCGTGACTGCGTCAGGCGTGGGGGTGATGATCGCCGACACGACGAACGAGCCGAGCACCGCCCACTTCCACATCCGCAGCAGGAACGGGGCGCTCACGAGGCCGAGCCGCGACAGCACGAAGATCACGACCGGGATCTGGAACACGAGCCCCAGGCCGAGCAGGAACCAGGAGTAGAACGACCAGTACTCGCCGATCCGCGGCATGAACTGCATGTCGGGGCCGCCGAACGTGTAGAGGAACTGGAACGTCAGCGGAAACAGGAAGTAGTGGCCGAAGAGCGCCCCGCCCGTGAAGAAGAACGTGCCCATGGCGATGAAGGGCACGGCCCACTTCTTCTCGTTCTTGTAGAGGCCCGGTGAGATGAAGCCCCAGATCTCCCACAGGATCGCGGGTGCAGCCAGGAAGATGCCGACGAAGAAGGCCATCTTCATGTAGAGCATCAGCGCCTCGGCTGGCCCCGTGAAGATGAACTTGTCCTTGAAGCCGGCCTGGCGCATCGGCTGGACCATGAAGGCGAAGATCTGCTCGCGGAAGCCCCAGCAGGCGCCGAAGCCGAGCGCCAGGTACACGCACGCCCGCACCAGCCGCTGGCGCAGCTCCTCGAGGTGCTCGAGGAACGTCATCTTGTCGGGATGGGGCCGGGCCATGGAGCGTCGGCTGTTTCGACTACTGGCGTTCCGTGGAGGAAGGCGGGCCCTCGCGGCTCACGGCTTCGGCGACGGGCGCAACGACCGGCGCGGGCTCCTCGGGCGCTGCCTCGTGCGTGGCCGCGGGCGCGGCCGCGGGCGGCGTTGCGCCCGTGGCGTCCGGAAGCGCCCGCGCCGGCGAGACCGGCTCGACCGAGGGCGGCTCGATGCGCAGCGAGTCGCGGATCTTCTCCGCCTCCACCTCGTTCTCGATCGTGCTGCGGAAGTCGTTCGAGGCGCGACGGAACTCGCCCATCATCTTGCCGAGGCTCTTGCCGATCTCGGGCAGCTTGCGCGGCCCGAATATGATCAAGGCCACCACGAAGATCAAGAAAAGCTCGGGCCCGCCCAGTGTTCCGAACATGCTCCTGTCCGGATCTTATCACCGCGCGTGCTACAGTTGCGGTATGCCCGAGAGGTGGCTCGGCAGCGCCGCCGGCGCCCTCGCCTGTCTCCTGCTGGCCGCGGCCGGGACGCGAGCCGAGGTTCCGATCGTCGAGCTCGACGGCGTCGTCCACGCAGTGAGCGCCGCCCACGTCGTCCAGGCGATCGACCGCGCCGACGCCCAGCTGGCGCCGCTGCTCGTGATTCGGATCGACACGCCCGGCGGCCTCGACAGCTCGATGCGCCAGATCGTCGACAAGATGCTCAACTGCCGCACTCCGGTCGCGGTGTTCGTGGGCCCCTCCGGCGCGCGCGCGGCCTCCGCCGGCTTCATCATCACCATCGCGGCCGACGTCGCCGCGATGGCCCCGGGCACCAACATCGGGGCCGCGCACCCGGTCGCCGGGATCGGCCAGATGGACGAGGTCATGTCCAAGAAGGTCACCTCCGACGCGGCCGCCTATATCCGCGGCAAGGCCGAGCGGCGCGGGCGTAACGTGGAGATGGCTGAGAAGGCCGTGGTGGAGAGCAAGTCCTTCACCGAGAAAGAGGCGCTCGAGCTCAAGCTGATCGACCTCGTGGCGAAGGACGTCGACGACCTGCTGGCCCAGCTCGACGGACGCGAAGTGAAGCGCTTCGACGGGACGAAGGTCACCCTGCACCTCTCCGGCCAGAAGACCGTCGAGGTCAGGATGGACTGGCGGCAGGCGATCCTGTCGGCGATCGCCCGGCCAGAGGTGCTGTTCCTGCTGCTGCTCGGCGCGCTTGCCGGCCTCGGCGCCGAGATCAGCCATCCCGGGCTGATCTTTCCGGGCGTGCTCGGCACGCTGTGCCTGATCCTGTTCCTGTTCGCGAGCCAGATCATCCCGGTGAGCGGGGCCGGCGTGCTGCTGATCGTGCTCGCGGTCGCCCTGTTCGTGGCCGAGGTGAAGGTCGCCTCGTACGGCCTATTGACGGTGGCGGGGCTCGTGGCGATGATCCTCGGCGCGATGATGCTCGTGGACTCGGAGCTGCCGGAGCTGCGCGTCGACCCGTGGACGCTCTTGCCGGTGATCCTGGTGTTCGCCGTCTTCACGATCTCCCTGGTGAGGCTCGTGCTCCAGGCGCAGCGCCGCAAGGCCCAGACGGGTCGCGAGGGCCTCGTCGCACAGCGCGGGCAGGCCGAGAGCGACCTCGCACCCGAGGGCTGGGTGCTGGTGCAGGGGGAGCGCTGGCGGGCGCGCTCTACGGAACGCGTGGCCGCGGGCGAAACGGTCGTCGTCGAGGCAGTCGAAGGGCTCCTGTTGAGGGTCCGAAAGGGGGCGTGATGTCACCCGTAGCGTTCGTCCTCGGCTTGGTCGTGTTCTGGGTACTGCTGTCGGTCAAGGTGCTGAACGAGTACGAGCGCGGCGTCATCTTCCGGCTCGGCAAGGTGCTGCCGCAGCCCAAGGGGCCGGGGCTCATCATCGTGGCCTGGCCGATCGACCGCATGGTGCGAGTGAGCCTGCGGACGGTCGTGCTCGACGTGCCACCCCAGGACGTCATCACCCGGGACAACGTCACCGTGAAGGTGAACGCGGTCGTCTACTTCCGGGTCATGGACCCGCTCAAGTCGGTGATCTCGGTCGAGAACTTCCTCTACGCCACCAGCCAGGAGGCGCAGACGACGCTGCGCAGCATCCTCGGCCAGGCCCACCTCGACGAATTGCTCTCCGAGCGCGAGCGGCTGGCGCTCCGGTTGCAGGAGGTGATCGACCAGCACACCGACCCCTGGGGCGTGAAGGTGACCCAGGTGGCGGTCAAGGCTGTGGACCTGCCGGTGGAGATGCAGCGGGCGATGGCGAAGCAGGCCGAGTCGGAGCGCGAGAAGCGCGCCAAGATCATCCACGCCTCGGGCGAGTTCGAGGCGAGCAAGCAGCTCGCCGAGGCGGCGGCCGCGCTCAACAAGGAGCCGGTGTCGCTGCACTTGCGCTACCTGCAGACGCTCGTCGAGATCGCGGCGGAGAAGAACTCGACGATCGTCTTCCCCGTCCCGATCGACTGGCTGAAGGCGCTCATGGGCCGGGACGCGGGTAAGCCGTAGATGGGGGAGACCGGACGGGACCCGCTCGACGACGAAGGGCTTGCGCTCCGCGGCGCCATCGAGGACACCTCGGTGCCCGAGCTGCTCAAGTCGGTGCTGGGAAGCGGCGAGACGGGTATCCTCACGTTCCGCAAGGGCGACGTCACCAAGAGCGTGCACCTGCACATGGGGCGCGTCGTCTACGCGCGCAGCAGCAACCCGGACGAGCGGCTCGGCGAGGATCTGCTGCTGCGCGGCAAGATCAGCGCGCGCCAGTACCTCGAGGCCAGCCGGCTGATCGCTCCCGGGCGACGGCTCGGCACGATCCTGGTCGAGCTCGGGGCGCTCGAGCCCGAGGACCTGATCGGGGCGATCGAGCACCACGTAAAGGAGATCCTGCTCGACGTGTTCACCTGGTCGCGCGGCGAGTACGAGCTGATGATGACCGAGCCCGGCAACGACGACGTGATCGCGCTCAACCTGCCGACCGAGGCGCTGATCCTGGAGGGGATGCGGCGCTCGCGCTCGTGGAGTGCCGTCTTCCGCGGCATCGGCTCGGACATCGACGCGATTCCGATGCCCACCGGCAACCAGGAAGCGCTGATGAAGCTCGAGCTCAGCGAGGACGAGCAGGAGCTCGTCGCCCACGCCAACGGCCGCGCCTCGATCGAGCAGATCTGCCAGGTCTCCTACCTGTCGCAGTTCGAGACCTGCCGGCTGCTGTGGGCGATGATGGTGCTCGGGGTGCTGCGGCGCGGCCAGCCGGGCGAGGCGGCGGCGCGCGAGGAAGACGTCGCGCAGCGCGAGGAGGAGCTCGACCTCGAGAGCATCGTCGAGCGTTTCAACCAGATGCTGAACCGGATCCACTCCTTCCTGCAGGGGCGCGTGGGTCAGGACGTGGACGCCTTCATGGACGAGGCGCAGGCGCGCGTCGCGGGACAGTTCGAGGCGCTCTTCTACGGCGTCGACATCAAGCAGTACGGGCGCGCCGACTACGACCAGCTGCTCGCGAACGTGGCCGACCTGCCACCGGACGAGCGCCGACGGCTGATGCTGGAGGGCCTCAACGAGCTCGTGACCGCGATCCAGCTGGGGGTCCGGGAGCGCCTGGGCACGCAGGAGATCGCGGTCGTCTCGGGCATAATCAAGGAGGCCTACCGCAGGCTGGGGGTAGGCTAGGCGGGGACGCGGAGCCGCGCAGGGGAGAGGGGTCGAAGTGGCGCAGGACGACTACTACTACGAGATCCAGCTCACCAACAAGCAGCTCGTCTTCTACTTCATGGCGGGCGCCGCGGGCCTGGTGCTGAGCTTCCTCGCGGGTGTCATGGTCGGCCGCGGCGTCGAGGGCTCGGCCATGGGCGCCGGCGAGCCGCGCCCCGTCACCGAAGAGCGTGTGGTCGCCGAGCAGTCGCCGGCCCCGGCCCAGGCGACGCCGGCTCCCGGCGACTTCACCTACCCGGGACGGCTCGAGTCCGACAAGCCCGAGGAAGGCCTCGACCGCTCGCGCGCCGCGAGCTCGGCGCCGGCGCCGGCAACCGCAAGCGTAACCACTCCGCCCGCGCAGGCGAAGGCGTTGCCGCCGGTGCCGACCCCGCGACCCACCACGAGCGCGGCGCCGGCCGCGTCGCAGGCGCCTTTGCCCGCGACGACTCCCGCACCGACTCCCGCGCCGGCCACGACGCGACCGGCCGGTCCGCTGCCGAAGGCCCAGCCCCAGACCGCGGCCGGCTTCGCGATCCAGGTGGGGGCGTTCAAGGACCGCGCGAGCGCCGATACCGTCGTGCGCAGCCTCAAGACGCGCGGTTTCCCCGCGTACGCGGTGGCGCCCGCCGGACGGGGGGGTGGGCTCTTCACTGTGCGCGTCGGCATCTACCGCGACCGCGCCGACGCGGAGGCTGTCCAGTCCCGCCTGAACGACGACAAGTTCAAGCCTTACATCATCAAGCAGTAGCGTGAGCGCCGCAGTCCCTCCCCGCGTCAAAGGCGCGGACCGAGAGGTCGAGGCCGGGGCCCTGCGCTTGCCGCCCTGGGCCCGCAAGGGGTCGCCCCTCGCTCCGGGCGCGCGCGACATGCGCGTGCTGCTGCGTGAGGGGTCGCTCCACACGGTGTGCGAGGAAGCCCGCTGTCCGAACCTCGGCGAGTGCTTCAGCCGTGGCACGGCCACCTTCATGCTGCTCGGCGACCGCTGCACACGCCGCTGCGGCTACTGCTCGGTGGCGACGGCGAAGCCGCTCCCGCCCGACCCCGGCGAGCCCGAGCGCGTGGCGCAGGCCGCGACGCGCCTCCGGCTGCGCTACGTAGTGCTCACCTCCGTCAACCGCGACGACCTCGAGGACGGCGGCGCCGCACACTTCGCCGCCACGATCGCCGCCGTGCGCCGAGCGTTGCCCCAGGCCGGGATCGAGGTGCTGACGCCCGACTTCAAGGGCGACCGCGGTGCCCTCGCCACGGTGCTTCGGGCCGAGCCCACCGTGTTCAACCACAACATCGAGACGGTGCCGCGGCTGTTCAGGCACCTGCGGCCGCAGGGGCGCTACGATCTGAGCCTCGACGTGCTCGAGGCCGCGCGCGCGATCCGGCCCGGCGTGCCCACGAAGAGCGGGCTCATGCTCGGGCTGGGCGAGACGGACGACGAGGTCCTGGCGGTGCTCGCAGACCTGCGTGCGAGCCGTGTGGAGATCCTTACGCTGGGCCAGTACCTGCGGCCGACACGGGAGCACGAGCCGGTCCACCGCTACCTCCCGCCCGAGGCGTTCGCCCGGCTCGAGCGCGAGGCACGCCAGCTCGGGTTCGGGACGGTGTACGCCGGCGTATTCGTGCGCTCGTCCTACAACGCCTTCGAGGTGTTTCACTCGGGGAGCGCGCGCTGAGAGACGGTATCGGTCGCGAGGGCCTCGCGGCCCTCTCAGGTGTCCTGCTGGTGCTGTCGTTCCCGAAGTTCGGGCACGCGGCCGTCGCCTGGGTGGCGCTCGTCCCGCTGCTCGTCGCCCTGCACGGCACGACCGGCTGGCGCGCGGCACGCCTCGGCTACCTGACCGGGGCCGTCTCGGCGCTTGGCCTGCTCTACTGGACCTCGCTCGTGGTCGTGCAGTACGGCGGCCTGCCGCTCGTGGCGGGCGCCCTGATCATGCTGGCGTTGTGCCTGGCGTTCGCCCTGTTTCCCCTGCTCTTCGGGTGGGCGACCGGGCGGCTCGTGGCTCGCTTCGGGGCGCTCGGGCTTCTCGGCACGCCCTTCGTCTGGGTGGCGACGGAGCTGCTGCGAGTGCACAGCTTCTTCGAGTTCCCCTGGTGTCTGCTGGGCTACAGCCAGCACCCCTTCCTGCCCGTGATCCAGGTCGCGTCGGTGACCGCCGTCTACGGCGTGTCGTTCCTGCTCGTGGCCTGCTCCGCCCTGCTCGCGCTGGCGCTCGTCGAGCCGCGCCTGCGCCGAGCCGCGACGCTCGCCGCGTTCTCGCTGGTGGTCGCGACCTGGGCTCTCGGCAGCTGGGCGCTGTCGCAGCCGGTGCCCGAAACCGGGCGGATCACGGTGGGCCTCGTGCAGGGCGGGATCCGGCAGGAGGACAAATGGCTGCCGGAGAACGCCTGGAGCAACGTGGGCCGGCACCTCGAGCTCACGGCGCAGGCGGCGGCCCGGGGCGCGCGCCTCGTGGTCTGGCCCGAGTCGGCCGTCCCGTTCCTGTACGACGCCGAGCCCGCGCTCGCCGCGCTCCTGCAGGCGACCGTTCGCAAGCACGGAATCCACCTCTATTTCGGCAACGACGACCGCGAGCTCGAGCCGAGCGGCGAGTCGCGCATCTTCGTCGGGACGAAGCTCCTCGACCCGAGCGGTGCCGTCACCGCGCGCTACCGCAAGATGCACCTCGTTCCGTTCGGCGAGTACGTGCCACTGAAGGCGCTCTTCACGCTCGGCGGGCGCGTCGTGGCGAAGCTGGTCCAGGAGGTCTCCGATTTCAGCCCAGGGAGCCAAGCCGTCACCGGCGACGTCCTCGGACACCGGATCGGCGGCTACATCTGCTACGAGGCGATCTTCCCCGCGCTGGTGCGGCGCTTCCCGGCGCAGGGGGCGGAGCTTCTGGTGAACGTCACGAACGACGCCTGGTACGGGACCACCTCGGCGCCCTACCAGCACCTGGCGATGGCGGCATTCCGCGCGGTCGAGAACCGGCGCTATCTGGTGCGCGCGGCGAACACCGGCATCACGGCGGTGGTGGACCCTCGGGGCCGTGTGCTGGAGCCGACGGCGCTCTTCGAGCAGGCGGTGCTGGTGCGCGAGGTGCCGTTCGTGGCCGAGACCAGCTTCTACACGCGCCACGGCGACGTGTTCGCGCGCGGCTGCGCGGCGATCGCCTTGGCGCTCGTGGCGGCGAGCTTCGGCTGGCCTTCGAGGCAGCGGGCTCGCCGCAGAGCCGAATCCACTTCAGACTAGAATCGGCAACGAGGGAGAAATAGTGAGTGCAGACCTGAGGCAGCGGCTCGAATCGCTGCGCGCGAGGGCCGCGGACATCCGCGGCTATCTTTGAAGAAGGCAAGCTCCGCCCCGAGCTCGAGGCGCTCGAGCAGAAGATGGCCGACCCCGGCTTCTGGAACGACCAGAAGGCCGCCCAGAAGCAGCTGCAGCGGCGAAAGCGCGTGGAGGGCGACCTCGAGCAGCTGAAGCGGCTCAAGGGCCAGGAAGACGACGCCCAGGTGCTCGCCGACTGGCTCGCGGGGGGCGAGGACGTCGCCAAGGACTTCGCCGCTGCGCTCGACGCTCTCGGGGCCACCGTCGAGACCCTCGAGCTCCAGAAGATGCTCGGCGGCGAGCACGACCGCGCCAACGCGATCCTGACGATCAACGCCGGCGCCGGCGGCACCGACAGCCAGGACTGGGCCGAGATGTTGCTGCGCATGTACCTGCGCTGGTGCGACCGGCGCGGCTTCAAGCGGGACATCACCGACATCCAGGCGGGCGAGGAGGCGGGCATCAAGAGCGCCACCGTGTTGATCGCGGGCGAGTATGCGTTCGGCTACCTGGCCGCCGAGGCCGGAGTGCACCGCCTGGTGCGGATCAGCCCGTTCGACGCGAACGCGCGACGCCAGACCTCGTTCGCCTCGGTGTTCGCCTGGCCCGAGATCGACGAGTCGATCGACATCGAGATACAGGACAAAGACCTGCGCATCGACACCTACCGCTCGAGCGGGGCCGGCGGCCAGCACGTCAACGTGACCGACTCCGCGGTACGCCTCACGCACATGCCGAGCGGAATCGTGGTCGCGTGCCAGAACGAGCGCAGCCAGATCCGCAACCGCGAGGTCGGGATGAAGATCCTCAAGGCGCGGCTCTACGAGCTCGAGCTTTCGAAAAGGCGCGAGAAGCTCGATGCCGTCGAGGCCGCGAAGAAGGACATCGCCTTCGGCAGCCAGATCCGCTCCTACGTGCTGCACCCCTACCGGATGGTCAAGGACCACCGCACCAAGCACGAAACCGGCAACCCTGATCGCGTGCTCGACGGGGACATCGACGACTTCGTTGGTGCGACGCTCGCGGCCAAGGCGAGGGGCACGCTCGGCCAGCCGACGGCGGTCGAGGACTAGCGGGCGCACGAGGTGCGAAGACGCGACGCGACCCGGCGCCTGCTCCTGCTCGCGGGCGCCGCGGCGTGCGGCTGCCGCGACAGGAAGCCGAGGTCGCGGTCGGCGCCGGTTGCGAGCGAAGGGGCGCCGCCCGGCGGAGAGCTGGTCTTCGAGCGCGAAGTGAACGGCAACCTCGACCTCTACCTGATCCCGGCGGGCGGGGGAACCGAACGCCGGCTCACGGACGACCCGGCCGAGGACGGCCTCGCGCGCTTCACGCCGGACGGCGAGCGCATCGTCTTCACGTCGCTGCGCACGGGGCACTACCAGATCTACGAGGTGTCCGCCGCCGGCGGCCCGGCGCGCCGCATCCGCGAGAACGCGGCGACCGAGTACCAGGCGGACGTCTCGCCCGACGGCAAGACGCTGGCGTTTCTCTCGAACCTCGACGGACCGGAGCGCCTGCTGCTCCAGGACCTCGCGGGCGGGGGAGTGCGCGAGCTGGTACGCCACGGCACGAGAACGATCTTCGGCAACCCGCACTGGAGCCCGGACGGCCGCTTCATCAGCTTCTCGTCGAACCACAGGATCGGCCACCAGATCTATGTGGTCGAGGTGGCGACCGGCAACGAGCGGCGCATCTCGCCGGTGACGGGCGGCGGCTGCGAGCCCCGCTTCAATCGCGACGGCCGGAAAGTCGTCTACGTCAGCCGCCGCCTTCTCGGGGGCGTGTCACGGCTCGTCGAGCACGACCTCGCGAGCGGCGAGGAGCACGCGCTCGTCTCGTGGCCGGCGCTCAACTACGATCCGGTGTACTCGCCCGACGGCAGCGAGCTCGCCTTCGCCTCGAACATCACCGGCGAGTACCAGGTCTATCGCCAGCGCCTCGCAGACGGCCGCGCCTGGCGCGTCAGCTTCGGTCCCGGCCTGGCTCGCTATCCCGACTATCGTCCGGTCCGCTGAGCTTCGGCTCCACGGTTTCGTGAGCGGGAGCCGGGGGCTCCGGGACGAGCTCCTGGACGTGCGGCTCGGTGCCGGCCACGAACGACTCCATGTGCACGCCGGGGGCACCAGGAGCACCCGGGTGGCCCATCTCGTCGACGGGGACGAACACGACGTTGCCCGGGATCGGGAACTCCTCGATCGGCCGGTTCGCCATCACGGCGGCCCAGAACTCCATCCAGATCGGGAGCGCGATGCTGCCGCCGTCTGCCCGGGGACCGAGCGAGTCCTTCTTCTCGTCGAAGCCCACCCACACGCCGGCCGCGAGCGAGGGCTCGTAGCCGACGAACCAGGCGTCGGTGAAGTCGTTGGTGGTGCCGGTCTTGCCCGCGATCGGCCGGCGCAGGCGGCGGGCCCGCGCGGCGGTGCCGTGCTCGGCCACTCCGCGCAGCAGCGAGGTCAGGATGAAGGCGGTGTCGGCGCGCAGCGCGTCCGTGGCGCGCGGCAGCGTCTGCTCGATCACGTTGCCCTCGCGGTCGGTGATGCGGTCGATCAGGAACGGCTTCATGCGCAGCCCCTGGTTCGCGAAGGTGGCGAAGGCCGCCGTCATCTCCATGAGCGTCGCCTCGCCCGCGCCGAGTGCTATCGGCAGATAGGGCGGCAGCTCGCCCTGGAGTCCCAGCCGCCGCGCGTACTCGATGCCTTTCTCGAGCCCCACCGCCTGCAGCGTGCGCACGGCGGGGATGTTGCGGCTCTGCTCGACCGCGCGCCGCAGCGGGATCGGCCCCATGAACGCGCCGTCGTAGTTCTGCGGCGTCCAGACCGAGCCGTCCCAGGGGTTCGGGAAGCTGAGCGGCGAGTCAACCAGGATCGTGGCGGGGGTGTAGCCGAGCGTCTCGAGCGCGGCGGCGTACACGATCGGCTTGAACGCCGAGCCCACCTGCCGCAGTGCCTGCGTCGCGCGGTTGAACTTGCTGCGCTCGAAGTCGTAGCCGCCCACCATCGCGCGCACGCCGCCCGTGCGCACGTCGAGGGCGAGCAGCGCTCCCTCGACCTTCGGCTCCTGCTCGAGCTGCAGGCGAGCCTCGCGGCGCCCCCCGGCGTCGGAGAGCGCGACGATGCGGAACGGGGCGACCGCCCCCCGCGGCAGCACGTCCGACAGGCTGGTGCGTCGCGTCCAGGCCACGTCCGCCGCCAGGAGCCGTCCGCGGTACTCGCCTATCTGCACCACGGCGCTCGCGCGGTCGGAGGCGACCACGACTCCGCGCACCACGTCGCCCTCGCCGAACGGCCAATCCCACTCGTCGAGGTGGAGCGGCTCCGGCAGCAGGCCGTCGGGGCTCAGGACACTCGCTTCGGGCCTGACGAAGCCGCGCGCCCGCCGGTCGATCGCGCGCAGGCCGTCGCGCAGCGAGCGCACGGCCGCGCGCTGGGCAGACGGGTCGAGTGTCGTGTAGACGCGCAGGCCGCCCTGGTAGATGCGCTGGCTGCCATACTCCCGCTCGAGGTACTTCCTGACCTCCTCGACGAAGTGAGGCGCGATGCTCGGCGGATCGCGGCGCAGGCGCAGCGTGATCGGCTTGCGCTTGGCGGCTTCCGCCTCCTCGCGGCTCACGTACTTCTCGTCCGCCATGCGGTCGAGCACGTGGTTGCGGCGCTGCAGGGCGCGCTCGGGGTTCTCGATCGGGCTCTGGCGCCCGGGGCTCTGGGCGATGCCGGCCACGAGCGCCGCCTCCTCGAGCGTCAGGTCCTTCACGGTCTTGCCGAACAGGAACCGGCTCGCGGCCTCGACTCCGTAGTTGCCGTGGCCGAAGTAGATCTGGTTGCAGTAGAGGGTGAGGATCTCCTCCTTGGTGAAGTTCTTCTCGATCTGGAAGGCGAGGATGACCTCCTTGATCTTCCGCTCGTAGGTCTTCTCGGGGGTCAGGAACAGCAGGCGGGTGAGCTGCATCGTGAGCGTCGAGAAGCCCTGGCCGCGGCGGCCGGAGCGCAGGTTCGCGAGCGCCGCGCGTGGAATGCTCCACGGATCGATCCCGATGTGCTTCCAGAAGTCCTCGTCCTCGACCGCGACGATCGCGTTGCGCAACACGGGCGGGATGTCCCGGAACGCCACCACCACGCGCTTCTCGATCGCGAACTCGCCGATCACGCTGCCGTCGCTCGCGAAGACCTGCGTGATGATGTTCGGCTGGAAGTCCTCGAGCGACGTGACCTGCGGCAGGTCGCTCTCGAAGGCGAGGAAGACTCCGAGCAGCGCGCCGCCGATGACGGCGGCGGCGAAGAGCGCTGTCACGACGACGCGGCGCAGGGTCAGGACGCGCGGCGGTGCCGCGGGAGGCGCCATCAAGGACGATTATGACGCGCCCGGGAGCCGCGGACCAGCGGGCCGCGACCCGGGGCGTGCTTGCTAGCGGTTGCGCGGAGGCCGTGGCGCCGAGCGCTGGCCGCCGCCCGAGTGCTGCCCGCCACTCGAGCGCTGCTGCTCGCCGCCAGAGCGTTGCTGCTCGCCGCCCGAGCGCTGCGCGCTGCTCGAGCGCTGCGCGTCACTGGAGCGCGCGCCCGAGTCGGAGCGCGACGAGCGGGAGCTCGCCTCGGCGCGCGGGGTTCGCGGCTCGGAGCGGGAGGCCTGAGGCCGAGACGAGCTGCTGTCGTCGCGTCGCGGCGAGGACGAGCGGTAGCGCGCCTGCCCACCCAGGCTCCCGCCCCGGTCCGCGTCCTGGCGCGGACTGACGCCGCGCAGGCTCGACTGTCCCGACTGCTCACGGACAGGCGGCTCCGCGCGCCCGGCTCGCGGCCGGTACGTGCTCTCGGGCCGGGCGGTCGAACGCGTTGCCTCGCCCCTGCGCAAGGCCTGCGTGTCGCGCTGGCGGGACTCGCGGCCCTGCAATGCCGTCGAGCCGGCGCGGGGCGCCCCGGCTTCGCTCCGCGGGGCGTACCAGGGCACGGACGTCCGTGCCGCCGAAGCGGCGTCGCTTGCCCCGCGACGAGGCCGCGCGGCGGTCGCCTGATCCTGTGACTGACGGGCCCGAGACTCTTCGGCGCGAGCCCGGCCCCGGCTCAGCCATGGCGACGGGATCGTGGTCTTGTTGTCGACCGCCAGCTCGCGGACGAAGTCCCCGGGCGTGGGCCGCCGGCTGATGGCGCGCGCCGTCGGGTTGGACGCCACGAGCGAGCGACCATTGCGCGTGGGGCGCAGGTTCGGCGAGTCCGCGACGCGCAGCGCGCCCTGGTCGATGCCGGCAAGCGCCATGCGCCGCCGCGCGACGTCGCGGTGCCCGAAGTCGCCCTCGCGGACCACGTTCCAGCCGCCGTGTCCGCCGCGCCGTGGGACCGCATAGCCAGGGTTGTGTCCGCCCCACGCGTAGACGGGCCGGTCGCGATACCCGAGCGGGCACCAGCCGACGTAGCCGCCCCCCACGCCCCAGCTCACCCAGCCCGGGCCCCACACGCGGCCGGGCGCCCAGTACCAGCCGACGCCGACCGAGAAGCCCCAGCGCCCGTAGTGGAAGGGCGCCCAGCCCCAGGTCTCGTAGGGAACCCACGTCCAGCCGTAAGGCGTCCAGCTCCAGTGTCCGCTCGAGTAGGGGCTCCAGCCCGCGGCCACTCGGGGCGTCCAGACGTATCCGACGGAGGCCTCGAAACCCCAGCTGCCGTTGCGCTCCAACTCGCCCGCGTAGGGATCGAGCTCGGCCGGAAGGTATTCCGACGAGCGCGAAGCCCAGCGCTCCTCCGCCTCGCGCGCCTCGTCCCAGCGCGCGAAGTCGTCCTCGGGCGAGATGTCGAAGGGCTCGGGCGACGCGGCCGCGCCGCCCCAGCGCACCACCGTCTGCTCACCCGACGAAAGCCGCACGCGACCCCGGCCGTCGTCGACCACGGCCTCGCCCCGGTAGGCACTCACGCGGGCCTCGCCCGCCTCGACGTCGACGCGGACCATCGCCTGGTCCATGAGCTCGACGGAGCCGGCGGGCGTCTCGATCTCGAAGCGCGCCGCCTCGGCCGTGCGCACGCGCGCGATCAGGCTGCCCGACCAGAGCCGCAGCACGATGCGTTCCTCGCGGCCCTCCTCGTGGCCCGCGTAGTCGAGCTTGCTGCGGCTGTCCAGGCGCACGAGCGTCCCGTCGGGGAACTGGAACTCCACGCGGCCGGAGGCGTCCGACCAGACGCGGTCGCCCGGCAGGAAGGGGAGGTTGGCCAGGGCTTCCTCGGCGCTCACCTCGGTGGCCCGGTGCAGGGTGACGCCGGATTCGACGAATCGGACGCGGCCGTGGCGGTAGCCGTCCTCGTCAGCGGCCCAGACGACCGACGACGAGGCCGAAGCGGCGATGAGGCCGGCGGCAACGACGAGGGTGGAAGGCCGCATGGCGTGTTCTCCAGGGAGCGTGCTCGCGCTCCGCCTCAATAAAAAGCAAGGAGCGTGCCGCCCGCCCTACTGACCCAAGTGCCTCAGGTGGATCGGGTTGGCGCCTCGCCCTCGTCGCGTGGTTGTCCCGCTGCGAGGGCATGGGCGTCCTCGTGCGAGAGCAGGGGCCGCCGCTTGCTCCCTGGAGCGCACGCCTGTAATATGCTCTCTTCGTCCGCTGCCGGAGTGGCGGAATTGGCAGACGCGCACGGTTCAGGGCCGTGTTGGCTTCGGCTAGTGTGGGTTCAAGCAGGCGCTGCGTTCAAGTCCCACCTCCGGCACCATCCTCATAACGGAATCCCCGATCGACAACGCAGACAACCTCGAACGCCGGGTGCTCGACAGCGTGTCGAGCCTCGGCAAGCCTGTCTCCGTGCGCGAGCTCGTGCACGGCCTCGAGCTCGACGCCACGGCCCGCAGAGAGCTCAAGACCGTCCTGCGCCGGCTGATCGACAAGGGCGCCCTGGTCAAGATCCGCGGGGCGCGGGTGGGCCTCCCGGACCGCATGAACCTGGTGGTGGGCCGCCTCTCGTGCAGCCCCGCCGGCCACGGCTTCGTCATCCCCGAGGCGCGCCGCGAAGGCCAGGGTGACCTCTTCGTCGCGCCGGCGAACATTCGTGAGGCGCTCCACGGCGACCGCGTGGTGGCGCGCGTCGAGCGCCATGGGCCCAAGGGCGCGGAGGGGCGCATCATCCGCGTGCTCGAGCGAGCGAATCAGCGCATCGTCGGCCGCTACGAGAGCGACGGCCGCTTCGGCGGGCGCGTGGTGCCGTTCGACCGCCGGGTGCTGCACGAGGTGTTCGTGCCGGCCGGCGAGGAGGGTGGCGCCCGGCCCGGCACGATGGTGGCGGCGGAGATCACGCGGCCGCCGACCGCTACGCGCAACCCGGCGGGTCGCGTGACTGAGGTGCTCGGCCTGCTCAGCGACCCCGGCGTCGACCTGAAGGTGATCGTCGCGAAGTACGCGCTACCCGACGCCTTTCCGCCCGAGGTCGAGGTCGAGGCGCAGGGCGTGGCGCGGCCCGTGACGGCCGCCGAGGCGGCATCCCGGACCGACTTCCGCGGCTGGCTCACCGTGACCATCGATCCCGAGACGGCGCGCGACCACGACGACGCCGTGGGCATCGAGCGCCGCCCGGGCGGCGGCTACCGCCTCGCCGTCCACATCGCCGACGTGGCGCACTACGTCCGCGAGGGCGGAGCGCTCGACCAGGAGGCCTACCTGCGGGGCACCTCGGTCTACTTCCCCGACCGCGTGGTCCCGATGCTGCCGCACGCGCTGTCGAGCGACGTCTGCAGCCTTGTAGAGGGACAGGACCGGCTCACGCAGACGGCGGTGATCGACCTCGACGCGAACGGCAAGGTCGAGCGCACGGCCTTCCACGACGGGCTGATCCGGAGCGCGGCGCGGCTCTCGTACCAGCAGGCCCAGGCGATCGTGGACGGCGATGCCTCGGCCCGCGGGCGCGCAGCACCGCTCGTCGAGCCGCTCCTCGCGATGCACGAGCTCGCCAAGAAGATGCGCGCGCGCCGCTACGAGCGCGGCTCGCTCGACTTCGACCTGCCCGAGCCCAAG
>Ga0210377_10002405_pt1 | contig 16439 bp, 17 predicted proteins | sample PLM4_65_b1redo_FD_155480 | JGI IMG/M metagenome (GOLD analysis project Ga0210377, IMG submission 155480) | Groundwater sediment microbial communities from an aquifer in East River, Colorado, USA - PLM4_65_b1 redo | ecosystem: Environmental > Terrestrial > Soil > Riparian zone | place: USA: East... | reverse complement strand
AAAGGGAATTCCGTTTTGGAGGATTTCCAGATGTAAATGAGGGCCTGTTGCGTGTCCCGTGGTACCCACTTGCCCGATTTCCATGTTAGTATTTACTTCCTGATCGGTTTTTACTTCAATTTTAGACAAATGAGCGTAATAGGACTCAAGTCCTTTACCGTGGTCAAGAATAATCAGGTTTCCATAGCCGTCGCGTCTGTATCCGGCATAGCTCACTTTCCCTTCTTTTATAGGTTTAACAGGGGTTCCGCTTGGGTCTCCAAGGTCAAGAGCCGGATGGAAAAAGCTGTATCCCTGATTAACTTTAACAACGTCCACAGGGTATTGGATACCCTTTTGAGTAATGAGCGTGTTTTGTGCCTGGACAATAGTCTCCTCTGTCGGGGCAATACTGCCTGCATTTGTAGTTCCGGGAATGAAGGATACAACAGCAGCTGTTACAGCTAAATTAGCTGCCACAATTTTCCTGATAGATTTGTGGTCTGCCAAATATCGTGCAATTTTACCCAAAAATGTGCCTGAGCGGTACTTTCTGTTTACACGGGAAACGCTGGGAACGAGAGGTTCCTCAATAAGAGGTTTTCGTCTTTTAATCAAACGCATGTGCATTTGAAGGCGATATTTGGGCAGTTCGAGGCTAAATTTACGCATAATGGGCAAGAAAAAACCCCGTCGAACGGGGTGAGTCGCAATTCTATAGCATGAAAGTAAGTGAAGTCAAGTTTCTAGAAACTTACTTTAAAATCGATAGAAGGCGGTTTAAGGCGGCTTTGACTGAAATCCAAACCATTTATCTGGTTTTTCAATTGGTTTAGCTTTGTCTCAGTACTTCCCCGACTCATTTCGGGAGCATTTTCCTGAACTTGCGGAGTTGGAGTGGGCGACTTTTTAGGCGCCGTTTGTCCATTATTTCTTGAACCAAACAAAAGCCCCACGAGAATCGTTAGAAATAGGATTCCAAAAACGATAGAAACCGGCCAGAAGATTTTTTTATTAGAATAAAATTTGTTAAAAGCTTCTTTCATTTTGGGTGGAATTTTGGAGGAAATCTTGGCCATTAGACTGATTTTGGGAGTCTGAACGGGCGGAACTACCGCGACCATGGTGGGGGGAATTGGTCCTGGTGTGGGATTTGTATTTTGGTCGCTCATTTTTGGTTTTGAATTGCTGTCGTTACCTCTATAAGAAACTGGTTAAATTGAGACAGGGGTTTAAGAGAGGAGGTCAGAGTTGCTATGGCTGTGTTATATGAGCTTGCCGGGGAGTAGTTTTGCGAGTACATTTTTTGAAGCTGAGTTCTTGCTGTATCTTCATTGGCTTTAAGTACCTTGTCCACATTTTCAATATCGTTAAACCATCTGCTAAAGGGATCCGGGTTTGTTATCCCGGATTTTAAATCGGCATAAATCGCTTCATGGTCTTGCCTGAGGCCTACTTCTTCCCCGAGGCTAATCGTAAAAAGTGCTTCATAAACAATCGGCAAGGTATCGGTTTTGTACCTACTTTCCGATTCGCTTGATTTATTGAATAAATCCTCAAGAGCATCCCCATCCTTGTAGTTTTCTGAATGAGATTTATACCAAGCTACCTCGCCATCAAGTTTGGTAAACATTGCTCCTTTTTCATCATTGGTAAGCCCTTTAATTTCGACGATCTTCATTCTCAGAGTAGTTAAATAGACCACATAAAGTTGATCCCGGACCTTAAGCATTGTTAGGGTTTTTTTTCTGGCATCCTCTTTAAGAGTCAAAGTTTGGTTTTTGAGATAGAAATCTCGGGCGTCACTGAAGCTCGCGTATGCCTGATCATAGGCGGTGAGTGAGAATTGATAGTCTTGAAAAGCTTTATTGAAATCAAATTCCTGAGCCCGGACAGTAGTACTAAGTACTAAGTACAAAGTACTAAGAACGATTACCATTAGGGCAGTTTTTTTTATCATTTGAGGCCGGAGGGGGAATCGAACCCCCGCATGGCGGTTTTGCAGACCGCAGCGTTTCCACTTCGCCATCCGGCCAAGCAAGGATAGTTTACCACAAAATATGCTAAACTCGGGCATAAATGCAGACTTTTAAAGTGGTTGCGATCACAATTATCTCCCTAATCGCCTTAGCCGGGGCAGTACTTTTTGCAATCGGCTATTTTCAGCCAAAACCCGGTGGGCTAAGAGTAGAGGCGAGTACTCCATCGAGCGTTTATGTTAATGGAGTTCTTGTCGGGAAGACCCCATTTAAGGGAACTTACAAGGCGGGAAATATAAGCCTTAAAGTGGTTCCGGAATTAGGAAGCGCAAACTTGTTTCCATTTGAAATAAAATTGAGTCTTGCCCCCGGAATAGAGACTGTTGTAGGTCGTGAGTTTGGGATAAGCGAAGATGAATCCTCAGGCGGCATAATTTCCTTTGAGAAAGGGACTGGAAAAGAAACGAGTTTAATTGTGATTTCTACTCCGGATAACGCCCAGGTTTCGATTGACGGGGTTCCCAAAGGATTTGCTCCGTATAAATCATCTTCAATTTCCCCTGCGGAACACCAGATAACTGTCAAAGCTACCGGCTATACTGACCGGGTGATGACTGTTAAAATTATTTCAGGTTTTAGACTTAATGTTTTTGCAAAACTTGCTAAAGTTAAAGCACCTGCTGCCACCCCAACCCCTGTCCCCGTTGCTAGAACATATATAGAGATTCTTCCTACATCAACGGGCTTTTTACGGGTAAGAACTGCTCCGGGAACTGCGGGAGAGGAGATTGCTCAAGTTAATCCCGGAGAAAAATATCTATTTTTGGAGGAGGATGCGGCAACCGGCTGGTATAAGATTCAGTATAGAGACGTTGTCCCCGGACTTCCCAATGGAATTAGCGGTTGGGTATCAAATCAGTTTACTAAGAAGGTTGAAAGCCAGATACCTGCGGTAACTCCAAGTCCGACTCTAAATCCCAGTGGCTGAAACCCCGGCGTATAACACCCAAAAAACAACGCCAACCCAAAGAGCGACGCTAACAATAAGAGCCTTATCTGTGAGAATGAGTCTTTCCGGAGTTTCGCTTTTTCCGGCAAAGATAAGCGCCTCGTATCTCATGATGCCAAAAATTGTTATGGGGATTGTGAACATTAAGAGCTTACTAATGGTAGTGGTTTTACTTAGTTCAGCCAAAACCAGCCAGAATGGGAGGGAGGCTTTGGGACTTTCGAAAAAAGTAAAAAGGGACCAACTCATCCAGGAAGCGTTGCCAAACATAGTCACATAGGAACTAAGAAGCTCTCTTGGATAACGGACCAAACTTGTTCTTGTTATCTCATTTGTGCTTTTAAGTACATTAAGTTCTGCCCTTCTTTTTCCCGAAGCCAGGAAAAGAGCAACCGAAACGACACAAAGGAGGAACCAGACGGATAAGTGTGCATCAATTACAAAAGCTCCTGCATAAACTCTGACAATGAAACCGGTTGCGATTATCATAATATCAATTATCGGGAAATTTTTAAGCCCAATGCTGTAAAACAGTTGGAGAAGCATGTAGCCCACTATCATCAGTAAAAATAGCTGGTTTTGGCCGGAGGCGAGGATTAGAGCTAACGACGCAACTGTGATAAGTTCCAAAATCGCGGCATACGGGGGGAGCGCCCCTGAGGCAATCGGCCTTAATTTTTTAACAGGATGAACTTTATCTAATTTAACGTCGAGTAGGTCGTTTAAAATATAGGTAGCAGAAGAAGCCAAATTAAACGTAATAAAAGCCCAGAAAACCTGAGTAAACAATTTGGGCTCAAAAAACTTTCCGGTAAGAAGAATTGCGGCAAATAGGGAAAGATTTTTGACCCAGTGAACGGGACGCAACACGAAAAGTGCAGCTTTGATCAACGATTCTTTATTTTTATTTCCGACTGGTAAGTCAACCATAGTATAAGTCCGCCAACAACAACCGCTATACCGACCATTGTATATACCTTTCTGGTTGTATTCAAATTCAGGGCTAAAAGTCCCAAAAGGGCAGTTATTACCCAATAAAAAATAGCAACCTGGCTTTTACTTAAACCCGCGTCAAGAAGCCGGTGGTGCAGGTGGCCGCGATCTCCCCAAATAGGGGATTTGCCTGTCAAGATTCTTCTAATGATCGTGTATCCGCTATCAATTAATGGAACTCCCAAAACTACCATTAAGGCGCCAACTTTGGTTGTTGAAAGAATAGAAAGAACAGCCAAAAGATATCCGGCCAGAGTACTTCCGCCGTAGCCCGGCATAATTTTTTGTGGGAATATATGCCAGGGGAGAAATCCAAGATATGCACCGGCCGTAATCGCCGCCAGTATTATTACCGGCCACTGGGCAATATCGGCAGAAAACTTTAGGGAAAGAATGGCAATAGTGAGAGCGGAGATAACTGTAACTCCGCTTAGTTGCCCGTCAACGCCCTTTGCTCCCATATTGACTATATTCATTAAAAAATTTATCCAAAAAAGGGCAAATAAGTCGCTAATAAGCCAAATACTGTGTGGTATTCCAAAGAGAGTAAAGTTAATCTGAGGTTGGCTCAAATCAATTATTCCTCCAAATGGGTTACTTATAAATGAAATTCCTATTCCTGATGCGACCACGAGTCCCGCCGCAAGAAAACCAAGACCAAGCCGGAGGTACGGATTCAAATTATATTTATCATCCAAAAATCCCATTATGGTTATAACCGTAGCTCCTGCAAGAATCCCTGCAAGGTGTTTATCAATAGGAAGGAAAATCAGAGAGCTAACTAGAAGGGCCGCAAAAATCGGAATTCCTCCTCCCCTCGGGGTAGGCCTCGTGTGAATCACTTTTGGATGGATATTAGTTTTGGGATCATCAATTATTCCTAATTTTTTAGCGAACTTTATAACCACGGGAGTAGCCGCAAAAGAAATAATAATTGCAGAAAGAAATGGAAGAATAAAAAGACTGTTTAGATCACCCATTATTTAAAAAATCCAACCAAAAATATTATCCTAAATACTGTAATAGCAATGAGGAAACTGACGAAAAATGATGAAATTATCAAAATCCTTTTGAGGAAGTTGTCGTGCGTTTGCCTTGCAATATATAAGTTTACTAACGTTATTAGAAATGCAACTATTGGGGCAATAAGAAGTCCCAGGGAACTAACGAGTTGAAACTGGCCAATGGGCCGGCCATAAAAAAGTGGCACAACCGGGGGAAGGAAACTTCTAAAAATCAAAATCGATAAAGCAGTGATTATATTAACGGCAAAAGATAAATAAATATAGTTTTTGTGGGGAAGATCCTTCCACATAGCCTGATTGTACACTGCCTACTTCTCTCTCGCCGAATCTATTCGACTAAAGATGTTTGCATCAGAAATCTGGGCGATGAGCATATACTTTCTTTTGAGTAGCGGGGAAAGTTCTCTAAAGGTATTTCCGGAGGTCAGAATTATAAACTTCGGAGGAGTTTTTTCAATTTGCCTTACCACTTCCGCTTTTGATGAATAATCGTTTATATGATAGGGGACAGTATACCTAATTGGGGGAAGTCTCCGCGCAAGTGCGTAAATTACGGGAGAATCCGGGTCGTAGATAAAAACCCGTTCAGAGGACGGAGAGGATTTGGCCAAAAAATCTGCAATTTGATAATTTCTATTCGTCACCCCCGAGAATTTAGCAAAATACTGCTCCTTATTTATTTTCCCTCCGGCAAAATCCAGGAAGCGAAGGTAGTAGGAACTTACCGGGTAGACCCAAAAATGAAAATAAACGGGAACAAAAAATGCCAGAGTTAGGGGAATAACGCTAAAGGCCTGCTCTTTTGACTTATCCGCAAAAAATATGCCAAATAGAAGTGAAATGGCTGCGGCCGCCTGCAAAAAATAGTGCGGGTATGGGCGTTCTGAAAGTGTAATTGCAAAAAGAGCCAAAAGAAGCCAAATGGAAACAAAAATAAAAGGTCTTGAAAGTTTTTTTCTAAAAAATCCCACAAGCCCGAGTCCCAAAAGGACTACAAACGCCCGGATAAGAAGGGGGCCATTTTTGACTAAAAATGGCTTTTGAATATCTCCCGGTCTAAAGCTGGAAACGTAATTAATGTTTTGCAGAAAAACAGCTTTTATATAGTCCATAAGGTTCCCTTTGAGGAAAAACCAGCCAAATGACATAAGTATCGGCGCCAAAAATCCAAGTGCAAGGTAAACGGAGTTTTTGATAATTTCCACGAACGACTTTTTATTTAAATCTGCCGTAATTAGTAGGTACAAAGGAATTAATGGAAGTTCAAAAGCGGCTGGAACTTTATAAAGGCTTGCGATTCCGAATAAGAATCCCGATAAGAATAAATTCTTAAAATTCTTGGCCTTTGTGAGAAAAATATAGATGGCAATAAAAATGGGAAGCATCATAAAGTTTTCGGCGTTTGCGATATTGCCCTCTAAGAGTGGAAGGGTCGTAGCCAAGGCAAAAATAATGGTTGCAACTTTTCTAAGTCTTAAATTTTTCTCAAAGAATACTTTACTGATTTTGAAAAATAGGACTATTGAGAGCAAATTGAATGAGGCAAGGGCCGCTTTAAACCAAAAGAGACTCCCGGCAGATGCTGCCGTTAAATAAAGAAGCGGGGGCTTATTGTCGTGAAGTCCTGTATAAAGCGGAATGCCTTGTCTAATTCCCTGGCCTAGGGTCATGTAAATCATTTCATCGCCGTAGTTATACGGCTCGAAAAACGAGGGAATTCGGAGTATCAGGACAAGTGCCAGAACTCCTACGACCCAGTTCGGTAAATGGATTTTATGAAGCAAATCCCGGGCTGTCATTTCTAATTTTAGTCTAACATAATATAATTCAGGTTGTATATGGAAACGTGTCTGGTTACGGGGGGTGCTGGGTTTATCGGCAGCCATCTCTCTGACTATCTATTAGACAAGGGTTATAAAGTAATATGCGTGGACAATCTTTTGACAGGATCAAAGGAGAATGTCGGGCATCTTGCAAATAATGAGAACTTCAAGTTTATTGAAGCCGATGTGACAGAGGGTATTCCGGATGTGGGTCAAGTTGATTATATTTTTCATCTGGCTTCCCCGGCTTCTCCTATTGATTACCAGAATCATCCGGAAGAGACACTGCTCGTAAACTCCTTGGGAACTTTGAATGTTCTGAATTTTGCCAAAGAGAAAAATGTTAAAGTCTTGATAACTTCAACGTCTGAAGTTTATGGGGATCCTTTGGAGCATCCCCAAAAAGAGACTTACCGGGGGAATGTGAATAGTTTTGGGCCGAGAGCCTGCTATGATGAAAGCAAAAGATTTGCGGAGGCTGCAACTTATGTCTTCTTACATAAATTTGAAATTGATGCCAGAATCGTCCGTATTTTTAATACTTACGGGCCCAGAATGCAAGTTCGGGATGGGAGAGTTGTTAGCAATTTTATTAACCAGGCCCTCTCGGGAGATATCTTAAATATCGATGGCGACGGAAGCCAGACCCGGTCATTTTGTTATGTAATCGATATGGTTACCGGAATTTTTAAGGCCATGTTTACCGAGGGGACGAATGGGGAAATATTTAATCTGGGAAACCCGGATGAATTTAAGATAATGGACTTGGCAAATAAAGTAATTGCTCTTACAGAATCAAAATCAGAAATTAAATCAAATGGGGCCTTCAGAGAAGACGATCCGATGCGAAGGTGTCCCGACATCTCCAAAGCCAAAAAAGTTTTGGGTTGGGAACCGAAAGTGACACTTGAGGCAGGACTTCAAAAAACAATTGATTACTACAAAACTATTTAGATTTATTCATCCAGACAAAGTTCAGGCTTCCGAAGCGTTTTTCTTCTGAAGATTTATATCCTGTAATTTTTAGCTCCGACGCCTTTTTATAAGTTATAACTCCCAGACGTTTAGTCTCTTTTGGTAAAGTTGAAATTATGTCACCCTTTTCCATTAGAGCCGTACCAACAAAGAAGGGAAGGTCGGGTCCCACGGGATTATAAATCGGCGCCGGGATTCCGTAGTATTTTGCCTCCCAGAGTTTGTGGTTGCCCGGATCTTCATTTATCAAAAAGTCCCCGGTCTTTTCGCTGTCTTTAATATAATTTGCCAAGTCTCTGAATGGAATTTTTGTGGGATGGGTAAAATAGAAGAAATCTGCGGATAGGTATATTGCGGCAACCGCCACGAATATTATTTTGCCAAACCTTCTCATTTGCGAAGCGGCAAGAAGCATTCCTGCAGGGATTGTATAAAGTAAATATCTGTCAAAGAATATAGAGGTAAATTTTTGAGATATTAGCCAAGTTGCCAAAATCGGAATAACTAGCCATAAAATAAGGAGAGCACTCTTACCAAACTTTTTACCCCAATCGCGGAGGGCGAGAAGAAGAATAGAAACACTAAGATACTTTATACTGAGAGCCCCAAGTTCTTTGAGGCCCGGCTTCCCCAGCCAGAAACCTCCACTAACCATTTTTGTTTGATTATAAAGTGGAATCAACCAGGGCGAGTATAAAATCACAATGGCTACGAAAGATTTTAAAATTGAAATGGCAGTACTCCTATCTCCCCAGAAAAATTCTTTGAGGAACCAAATGCCTTGTACGAAAATGGCAAAAATTGCGAAATGATGGGAATAAAGCGCAAGAGTGGTTGCTATAACATAGCCCGGCCAATTCTTTTTAATGAAGAAATAAAATGAGGCGGTTACAGTTGCCAAAAGCAAGGAATACATCCGGCCCTCGAATCCGTAGGCAAAGAGAAAAGTATTAAAGAATGTTAGGGCGGCGGCAATAAGTCCGGTTTTTTTGTCCCACAAGTGCGATCCGATTTTGTAAACAAAATAAACGGCGATTAGTAAATAAGAAAAAACCAGAAAACGGATTGCAATTTCGCCCGTCCCAAAAATTTTATACCAAAAGTGTTGCGTGAGATTAAAAAGGGGCGGGGAAGTATCCCGGGTGATTATGGAGATAATATCGGGTACTTGTTTCATGGAGAGAATTGCGGAAAATGCTTCGTCTCCCCAGAGGCTTACATTAAACTGGTTGAGCATTAATTCAGTTTACCACAACTTTTAGACTTTCTCGGTCACTTTGTACTCTATATATTTACCCAACATGAGGCGGGTATGGGCATCAAGTCCGGGGAGAGCTGAAAAGAAAAACCCGGCAATTGGCATTAATATGAATTCGAAGGGAGTAAGAATTACGCGCCAGAGCGGAAACTCTTTAGGACGCGGGGGTTTATAAAAATTGTCAATTATAAATATCACCAAAAGGAATCCCAAAGCCATTGTAAGAACGTAAGATGATAATTTTGGAACAGTATAGCCCAAAGCAGTTCTTCCAAAAGCCGGATTTAAAAGTGTGGGAACGGTTAGCCCAAGAGTGATAATAAACCAGTTAACCGGCCATAAGAAATGCGACCAAAGTACAAATATAAGTCTCATTGTTTTGTCCCAAAAAGGCACGTCGCGGGAGAGTAGATAGCTTTTAATGATCCAGGGATCGTCACTTACTCCCCAAGCCCATCTCTGAATTTGCTGGTACTGATTCCTTAATGTTTTCCAAAAACCTGTCGACTGGGCGGCATCAGCCATGAGGGGAAGATAAATTGGTTCAACTTCAATCCCGCCACCCTTTTTGTAAAAGGCTTTGAAAAATATCCCCCAGTCTTCAGGAATTTTGTCGGGATCCCAGTAATCGACCTCATCAAGTAATTTGAAAGAAAGGGAATAATTTTGGGCATTTATAAGGCGGTCGCGGCGGGGGAGTTGAGAAAGATTCCAAATTGACATTAGAGTATTAAGAACCCGGGTAATGGCCGGAATTTCCCAGATGTTGTTATAAAACATGACCGCCGGTTGCCAAAACATTTTGTAGCGCTTGGGATTATCCAGGAATTTGTAAGTTAAGCAAGCGAAGTGCTTGGGATGAAATTTGTGATCAGCGTCGCAGCTTGTGACCGTCACGTAATTAATATCTATTCTTTGGGCATCTATATAATTTTTCTTTACCCAAACTGCGGCGTACCTTTCGTTTGAGGCTTTGCCGGATACCTCTCCCATTTCAAGATTATGAACAGTCATAAATAGGTGTCCGAATGTATGTCCGAATTTGGAATTTAAAATTTTAAATTTGGAATCGCGGTCTTGCTCTGTTTCTTTCCCTTCCATTGCAAGAACGGGAATTATTTGTTTTGCCGGGAAGTTCTGGGTAGCTAACGACTCAAGAGTTCTTTCAAGAATATGAATAGGTTCTTTGAAAGTGGGAATAATGACAACATGTCTAACTTTTTGGTAATCGGGGAATCCCACGATGTCACCCATCCAGTCATAGATTTTTGCAGCCTGTATTCTTGTGTGAGAGATAATTGAGGTAACTGCAATCTGAAAGGATTGGCCGAACCAATAGATGTTAAAAAATAGTATGAAGTAGGCAACAACATTGGGAATTACAAAAATTCCCCAGTAGGGGAAGAGGATCAAGTTCCATGAAACAAAACCGGGGAGAATTTCAAGGGCTCTTAAAATACCCTTCTCATGCTTTATTATGAAACCTCGCATATTTAATATTAATCGAGTCGTGGGAAAAGTGGCGCTTTTGCTTTTATTTTCGGCCCATTAAATTGTTTTTCAATTTCATCTGCCACTTCAGGTACGAATGGTTTTAGGTCATATGCTATTTGTTTTATTCCTTTCACTAAATTGTGCCATATTACAATCTCATGCAATCTTTCCTTTTTCCACGGTTCCTTTTCGTTAATATATCTATCTAAATTCGATACAAAAAGCAAAACATAACGAACAGCGTCATCTAACTTTAAGTTTTCGATCGCCGATGCAACTTCAGGTGAAAAATCACCAATTTTTTCCACCCCGAGTTTTTCAAGGTCGATCTTTCTCACCTCTAGAAGTTTTGCAACTCTCGAAACCAAGTTTCCGAGGCCGTTAGCTAAATCGGCGTTAAATTTTATATCGAAAGATTTTAAGGAAATGTCTCCATCGGAACCAAATGTGCAAGCCGAAATCATCAGGTATCTTGCTCCGTCAACCCCATATCTTTCGACTAATTGTTTAGGTGTTATTACATTTCCCAATGACTTGGACATCTTTTGTCCGTCAATTGTAAAAAATCCATGGGCGAAAATTGTTTTTGGCAAATCTTGCCCTGCGGCGATAAGAAGTGCCTGCCAAATTACGGCGTGGAACCAGAGAATATCTTTGCCTACCAGATGTAAATCTGCGGGCCAGAATTTTTCTTTACCCTCAATAAATTTTGTCGCGGAAAAATAGTTAATAAGCGCGTCAACCCAAACATAAATTGTTTGTGTTTTATCCCAAGGAAGTGGGATTCCCCAAGTAACTCCTTCGCGGGATACTGAAACGTCTTCAACACCTTGCTTAATTCTGGAAATAATTTCGTTTTTTCTTTCTTCCGGTAAAATCTGATATTCACCCTTTTCGATTCTCGGCAAAACCTCTTTTTCTGCCAAATCTTTTAGTTTCAGAAAGTAGTTTTTTTCTTTTTGATGAGATATTTCTTTATTGGGGTGAAGAGGGCATCTGTCATCTACTAGTTCGGACTCCTTGTAAAATCTTTCACAGCCAATGCAATATGGGCCCTCATATATGCCTGGTTTTATATATCCGGCATCATAAACTTTTTGCAAAAGGTCGGAAACGATTTTTTCGTGTCTTGGGTCAGTAGTTCTGATGAAGAAATCGTAACCAACATTTAGAAGTTTCCAGGCATCTTTGAATTCTTCCGAAACTTTATCGGCAAGTTGGATCGGTGTAAGGCCCTTTTCTTTTGCAACTGCCTGTACCTTTTGGCCGTGCTCATCGGTTCCAACTAAAAAGAAGACATTCTCTTTTCCAAGTTTTTGGCGGTAGTAGCGGGCAATAATATCACCAGCCAAAGTGGTATAGGCGCTTCCGATGTGGGGAGCGTCATTGACATAGTAAATAGGCGTGGTTACATAAAATTTCTTGTCCATGACCATATTGTACAGCCTGAAGTGTATTTGAAGCTAGTTTGGGATGGAACCTGAAAATTATCTGAACAATGATATAATGCAACTTATTATGGCAAATGAAGCTGAAACAAGTCCTCTAAAAATGCAAATGTTGCATTCAGTAACTTCAGACATGAGGGGATTGAGAATATTTGAACATAGAGGTGACTCGGGTACATGGTATGAGGAGGAGTCAGATGTAAATAAAGGAGTTCTTAAGATTTTGAATAGACAAGTGCCTGAAAATCCAGATTTAGTGGCTATTCACAAAGATGAGACACTTTCCGAATATACAAAAGACAATGTGGCTGTTGAACTCGTACGAATCGAAGAGTCGAGTCAGGAGTTGATGGACGCTCAAATGCGTAATGATGAGTATTAAGTTTTTGCAAACTTCTTGATTTTCTCTGTCCAGACATTGGCCCATTCCTCCGCCTCGATTTTTTTGAGAGCTAGCTTTATGCCCTCTTTTTTCAGGGATTTTTCAGCTTTTGAGATTTCTTTGGGTGTTGCGAGTAAATTTCTTTTTATATTTTCTCCATCTCTACCTTTTTTCAGCCAGTAGGCAATTGAAATTCTTTTAATGTATTTTTCAAGTTCTTCTTCGTCAAAAAAGTCGATCAGGAAAATCTCAATTTCTTTGGAATCTTTCAGATCATCAATCATTTGAGAGAAAGTTCTAAGAAGCTGGCGCTTTAATGAAGGATTCATTTCAAGGTGAAATATAGCTCGATACTTGTCGCAATTGCAACTACTAATAGTAGATTAAGAATATTCCCAACCCCCAAATACATTAAAGCCAGAAGTAAGGATAGAGAAGTGGAAACGATAAATCCACGGCGGGAGTTTCCAAAAAGTAGGGAGAAAGTAAAAAGGAAACTGACAAAACTTAAAACAAAGAAAAGAGGAACCACAAGGAAAGTATCGGGGTCCACAAAATAAACCAACCCCCCCAGAATTAGCCAGAGAAATATTGTTACCAAAAGCGTCGGCAGAAAATTTTTCCGCTTCAAAACTTGTTCTTTCCGCCTTGCTTTCGTGGTAGAATGTCGTGCAATGGATCCCACAATAGTATTAATTATAGTACTGGCGGCATTAGTTATTGTCGTCATTTTTTTAAACAAAAAACTTTCTGAACTTAGAGATGCCCAAAAGCCATCCGACGAACTACTCGAAATTATCAAAACCCTTCAATCAGGTTCCCGTGAAGACAGGCGGGATCTTCTTAGCTCACTTCAAAAGAACACTCAAGCGGTAAATGAAAGATTGGATAATGCTGCAAAGGTAATTTCTCAGGTCCAACGGAATTTGGGAGAAATGAGTGAAATAGGAAAAGGAATAAGAACTCTTCAGGATTTTTTACAGTCACCAAAACTTAGGGGAGGGCTTGGGGAGGAAGTCTTAAAAGAAATGATTGGACAAACTTTTCCCAAAAACGCTTTTCATCTCCAATATCCTTTTAAAAGTGGAGTAAAGGTTGATGCGGTTTTGAAAACCGAGGCGGGGCTTCTTTGCATTGACTCAAAGTTCCCAATGGCAAACTTCAATCTCATGGTAAAAGGGGAGACAGAGGCGCAAAGGAACTCTGCAAAAAAGGAATTCACCTCTGATGTCAAAAAGCACATCGAGGATATATCACGAAAATATATTTTGCCGGAGGAGGGGACTATGGACTTTGCTTTGATGTATATTCCTAGTGAGGCGGTTTATTACGAAGTAGTAAATATTCAGGAACTTAGTACTTTTGCACGGAGACTTAGGGTTTATCCTGTTTCTCCGAACACTTTATATGCTCATTTGCAAGTTCTTCTTTTGTCGTTTGAGGGTAAAGATCTGGAAACAAAATCAAGAGAAGTGTTTAGACTTCTCCGCGCAATTCAAAAAGATTATCAAAAAGTTAACGACAATTTTGGGACACTGCAAAAACACCTGACCAACGCTCACAATATGATGGGAACTGTATTTAATATGTTTTCCCAGCTCGGTCAAAAAATCAACTCCACACAAAATTTAGGTCTTGGCACGGAAAAGAAAAAGGAATTGGAATAAATTATGGACGAATTAATTCTTGTTTATACAACTTGGGAATCGGAGGAACAGGCAAAGAGTGCAGGCAAACATTTATTGGAAAAACGTCTTTGCGGTTGTGTAAATATTTATCCGGAAATGATTCCCATGTTTTGGTGGCCGCCCAAAGAGAACAAAATAGATGGAACAAAAGAGGTTGTGATGATAGTAAAAACCCTTAAAAGAAAATATGAGGAATTGGAAAAAGAGATTTACAAAATTCACACATACGATACCCCGTGCATAATTGCCATCCCAACTTACAAAGTTAATAAGGATTATTTTGATTGGATAAAAGGGGAAATAGAAATGGGGGAGGAAAAATGAGTATTTTAGAAATTTTTGGTATAACCTCCGGTGTACTCGGATTTATATGTGTCTTTCCATATATTCGCGATATTCTGCTTAATAAAACAAAACCAGAAAGGGCCTCTTGGCTTATTTGGTCAGTCCTTGGAAGCATCGCCTTTTTTTCTCAATTAGCAAAAGGAGCAACAAATTCATTATGGCTTACAGGAGTTGATACTCTTGGAGTATTGATAACATTTATTTTAGCACTCAAGTTTGGTGAGGGTGGTTTAAGTAGGAGAGATGTCAAAGCATTAATGGTTGCTTTTTTAGGGTTAGTAATTTGGTTTTTTACTAAAGAAGCCACATTTGCATTAATCATTGTAATTGTGGTTGATAGTGCTGGGTCATTCTTAACTATTTCAAAAGCTTATGAAGATCCAGAAAGCGAAACAATGAGTACATGGATTCTTTCTGGTCTTTCGGGTCTAGCAGCAGCTTTGGCAGTTGGATCTTTTGACTTAGTACTTTTAAGTTATCCACTTTATATTTGGGTTGCCAATTGGTCTGTAGCCATTGCTATGGTATTAGGCAATAAGAAACGAGAGATGCGAATAAAGTAAATAAATAAAACTTCGTGCTACAATCCATTTATGAAAAATTTATTGATTCTTCATGGTTCATACGGAAATCCAGATAAAAATTGGTATAAATATCTGGGCGAAAAAGCCAAAAAGACTGGCTATATTGTTCACATTCCTCAACTTCAAAGCATTGACAAGTTGGATCTCGAAAAAACATATAAGTTTATACTTGAAAAGGGATATATTAATTCTGATACCACAATAGTTGGCCATTCTTCGGGAGCAACATATATTTTAGGTATTTTACAAAGACTTCCAAAACAATTAATTATTAAGAAAGCGATCCTGGTTGCCGGATTTGTTGATGCCAATTTGACTAAAAAATTGTTTAAAGAGGTTCCTAAGGTTCATTATGCAAAATTGTTCCCCAAGAATTGGAACTGGAAAAAAATAAAAGGAAATTGTGACAAGTTTGTAATTATTTATTCCAACAACGATCCATATGTGCAAATTAGACATGCCAAAACTTTGCACCAAAAACTTAGTGGAAAGCTGGTGACTGTTTTCAACGGATCTCACTTTTCGGTCAACACAGGGGGAGATAGATTTAAAGAGTTTTCGCAAATAATTAAATATATCTGAATCTAGCTATTCTTCGTGTTAAAAGCTGATCGTGGATAAAAAGAAGAACTTAAATACCAAGTTTGTTTCGGCCGAGTCGAAAAACTAATGCAAGTTCATCTATAAAGAATTTGGAATCTATTTCTTCAGGCTTGTATTTTTCGTTATGCTTTTTAACTTTATCAAATTCCCGCATTAGCGTTTCACGAATTTTTTCATTACCCATCAACGCCTCGGGTGAGTAATCCAATATATTTACTCCGTTTTTGTACATTTCTACCAGATCTCTAGCCTGCCCATTTCTATCATTTCCATTTTTCGCGAATGATAGAGCAAGTTCTTTGGCAATACTTTCTGCGTTGGTGTCATCTATTTCAGGAGGCATAGGTAGAATTATAACATCTACATGTTACAATCTGATCGTGGCTAAAGGTATTTCAAACTTAAAATTAAACAAAGAGCAGATTGAGGCGGTTAAGCATAAAGGTGGGCCGCTTCTGATTATTGCCGGTGCCGGAACGGGAAAGACAACTGTTATAACCGAAAGAATTAAATATCTGATTCTTTCTAAAAAGGCAAAGGCGGACCAAATACTGGCACTTACATTTACGGAAAAAGCAGCCCGCGAGATGGAAGAAAGAATCGACGTGGCGCTCCCTTATGGTTATACACAAATGTGGGTTATGACCTTCCACTCTTTTTGCGACAGAATTTTACGCCGTGAAGCGCTTCATATTGGTCTTGACCCAAGATATAAATTAATGACCGAAGCAGAAAGCATTCAACTTGTCAGAAACAACCTTTTTAATTTTGAATTGAATTATTTTAGGCCGCTCGGGAACCCCAATAAATTTATTAGCGGAATGCTGCAACATTTTAGTAGGCTTCAGGATGAA
>Ga0210377_10002404_pt1 | contig 16444 bp, 12 predicted proteins | sample PLM4_65_b1redo_FD_155480 | JGI IMG/M metagenome (GOLD analysis project Ga0210377, IMG submission 155480) | Groundwater sediment microbial communities from an aquifer in East River, Colorado, USA - PLM4_65_b1 redo | ecosystem: Environmental > Terrestrial > Soil > Riparian zone | place: USA: East... | reverse complement strand
GAGGAATTCATTGCCATTTTGCACGATGTACAGAATGATGACGACTTGATGTCCGCCGCTGAAAAGGTACGTATCCTTGTGCAACATTCGCGCCTCGATGTAAATGGGCAGGGTCTGACCGTAACCATGTCCATCGGCGGGACATTGCTTCTTGCCGAAGATACACCCGATTCCTTTGTCGGGCGCGCAGACGAACTGATGTACCGCAGCAAACAGACAGGACGCAATCGCGTCACCATCGGATGAGCGGTCCGTGGTGGAGAGACTGATCGAGTACGAGAAACAGCTATAACCCGGCGCGACGCGATTGACCTGTCTGCAAAATGCAATCAGTCGCCGGGAACAGGAGAACCGACAACGGAGACTAACCACGTCTCCGCTTTTGATTTAATCATGTAGTTGTATACAGGCAAACTCAACCTCCTCTTTACAAGCTGAAATCCTGAATTCAATGATTGGGATTGCCTGATGGAAAACCTGGTCGTATGCTGAGGGGAGTAAAAGTTCAACTCACCTCTTGTGATGATACTTCTGCATAATCCTCGATCAAAGAGAGACAGTATATACCTTGCGATTCTGCCCGAAAGGTGTATAGTAAACAATAGTATTGGACTAAAAATACCTGATTTCACGGGCAATTCATTGGGGGAGCAATCTGTGGGCGTTAGTTAATAATTCTTCAAGGCATCAGGCAAGGGGGAGCATCCTGGCAGGCCTGCTACAGCATTCTAGACATCGAATAACATCATAGGTCATTCCATAAAGAATGACACGATTCTGATTTTATGGTTTGTAACCTATTACACGAATCTTCATCCAGTTGCATGAACTTTTTTAAAAAAGTTCTCGCTCAAAAGTTAAGGTCAAGGAGTCCTCTTTATGAACATAATGAGCGCACGCTTTGTCTGCCAGGGGATTATTCTCCTCATTTTAACTTTAGGCTTGCCAGCCTGCAGCCCTCGAGTCAATTCCACCCCGGCGCTCACGCCGGTCACACTACAACTCTCCTGGCTACATCAGGCGGAATTTGCCGGATTTTACGCCGCGGATCAGCTTGGCTATTTCGCCGAGGAGGGGCTTCAGGTCTCGTTCGTGGAAGGCGGATCAGCAGTGGACTTTATTGCACCGGTTGTAAATGGTACGGCACAATTCGGTGTAGCACAACCGGCCGATCTGATCTTGGCGCGCGCGGCTGGCAAGCCGGTGCGCAGCATTGCCGTCATCTACCGCCGTAGTCCGATCGTATTCTTCTCCCACGCCGATCTAAACATCACAAGACCGCAGGATTTTGTGGGGAAAAAAATTCGAAGCGCTATAACGCTTGACCAGACCATATGGGCGACAATGGCACGCATCGATATACAGCCCGACCAGTACGAAATCGTTTATCTGCCTGGAGATATTTCTCTCTTTGCATCGCGTGAGGTACCGGTGTGGGTTGGTTTCATCAACGTAATTGCACTGGATGTTCAGCGAGCCGGCTACGAGATCAATATCATCTACCCCGACGACTATGGCATTCATTTCTACGGCGATGTTTTGATTACGACCGATGATCTCATCGCGCGGGATCCCGATCTGGTACAGCGCTTCACGCGCGCGGTGCTCAGGGGCTGGACGTTTGCACTGGAAAATCCCGATGCCATCGGAGAATTTGTTCAGAAATACAACACAGAAGCAGAGGCAGCCCTGGAGAATGCCAGAATGATCGCCAGCATTCCGCTGGTGAACACCGGTGAAGATTTCATTGGCTGGATGAAGCCTGAGGTGTGGGTCGGGATGGAGCAGACGTTGCGCGAGCAAAACCTATTGACAAACGCCGTGGATGTGGAGCAAGTGTATACCATGCAGTTCCTTGAGGAGATTTACGGCAAGTGAAACTCACCCCCCGTCTCGCACTTGTATTCATCCTGTATGCCACAGCCCTGCTCATGAGCGTTGGCTGGCTGGCGTACAACAGCGGCCGCGACTCCCTGCGCTCCGCCACGATCTCTAACCTGGAGGCGACTGCGCTTGAGAAACAGGCCGCGCTGAACAAGTGGGTTAAAGATAATCAACTGGGAATTGCCCTATTGGCAGCGGACCCCACGACCATTGAGAGCGCAGGAGCCCTGCTCGCGGCCGAGCCCGGCTCGCTTGAGGCAAAAGCCGCACATGACGAATTCGTGGCGGAAATTCAGCCGCGTGTCGACGGTGGTGAATTTCTGGAAGTGATTTTGATCCATCCGCAGACAGGTCAGGTGATCGCCGCGACCGACCCGGGCGAAGAGGGCAAATTCAAAGAGGATCGCCCGTACTTTTTGAATGGCAAAACCGGCCCATACATCCAAAATCCATACTATTCGGTCTCAATTCAATCCATAGCCATGACAGCCTCTGCACCTTTGCGCACACCTGATGGAAGACTGTTTGGCGTGCTCGCCGCGCACTTGGATCTCGAAGAGATGAATGCCATCATCAGCAGGCGCACCGAGTTGAATCAGACCGGTGATGCTTACCTGATAAACACGTCAGCCCTGTTCGTTACCCAGCCACGCTTTGTCACCGATCCTGCTGTGCTTCAGCGCGGCGTGAACACGGCCACAGCCAAAGCGTGTCTGGCAGGCAATAGTGACGTGGTCGAAGCAAGCGACTATCGAAATGTACCTGCCATTGTTATTTACCGTTGGCTGCCAGAAAGGGAACTATGCCTGGTGGTCAAAATGGATCAAGCGGAGGCTTATGGTCCGGCCCGCGCCTTTGGAGGAACTATCGCAGCTATCAGTGTGGTGGCTTTGCTGATCGCCGCGATGTTGGCGGTCACGCTGGCACGCACCCTTACGCGGCCCATCCTGGCCTTGCAAAGCGGAGCAGCGCGCTTTGGGCAGGGCGAACTGGATATGAGACTGCCCGAGACTTCGCGCGATGAACTGGGCATGCTTGCGCGGGAATTCAATAACATGACGGCGGCTCTGGCAGAAAAAGATGCTGAACTACGTGGCTACGCCTCTCAATTGGAGCAGCGGGTTCAAGAGCGCACGACCGAGTTGGCACGCTCGAATGCCGAACTCGAACAATTTGCCTACGTGGCTTCGCACGACCTGCAGGAACCACTGCGTATGGTAGCCAGTTATACAAAGCTCCTGGAAAAACGTTACCAGGGCCGGCTCGACGCGGATGCCGATGAGTTCATCGGCTATGTGGTGGATGGCGCGACCCGCATGCAGCAACTCATCAACAGCCTGCTGGATTATTCACGGGTCGGGACGCGGGGCAGGGATTTTGCTCCCACTTCATCTGAGAAGATCATACAAGAAGCCCTTGCGAATCTCGAAGTATCCATTGAGGAAAGCGCTGCAAAGATCACTTGCGGTCTGCTGCCAACAGTCAGGGCAGATGCGCTGCAGTTGAACCAATTGTTTCAAAACCTGATCGGCAACGCTATTCGCTTCCGAAGCGAAAAACCACCTGAAATACACATCTCCGCCGAGCTGAAGGATAGTAATTGGCTGTTTTCGGTACGCGACAACGGCATTGGTATGGAGTCACAGTACTTCGATCGAATCTTCATCATCTTTCAGCGCCTGCACACGCGGGCGGAGTATGCCGGCACCGGCATCGGACTCGCCATCTGCAAAAAGATCGTGGAACGGCATGGCGGGCGCATTTGGGTCGAGTCCGAGGTGGGCAAAGGTTCGACCTTCTTTTTCACCCTTCCAACTAATGAGCGATCAGACCATCACATGACAACTGATGGATAGGAGCATAACAATGAATACAAAACCTGCGCGCAAGACAATCAATATCCTGATGGTGGAAGACAATCCGGGCGATGTGCGGCTGACCATGGAAGCCCTTAATGGTGCAAAGATCCGCAACCATATAGATGTGGTTCGGGATGGGGTGGAGGCGATAACCTTTCTGCACCAAGAGGGTAAATATGCAAGTGCCGCACTACCAGACCTTATCCTGCTCGATCTCAATCTGCCTAAAAAAGATGGGCGTGAGGTGCTGGCTGAGATCAAAGCTGATGAAACCCTGCGGCGCATCCCGGTCGTGATCCTCACCAGCTCCGAGGCTGAGAAGGATATCGTCAAGGCATATGACCTGCACGCCAATGCCTATATCAGCAAGCCAGTGGAGCTGGAACAATTTATCCACGTGGTGAAATCCATCGAGGATTTCTGGCTGGAAATTGTGAAACTGCCACCCAAGGGAGAAGAATGAATAACAGTTTAAGAATCCTGCTCGTTGAGGATAACCCTGGCGATGCGCGCCTGATCAGGATCGCTTTGAGTGAGGCGGGAGGCTCAACTCGCTTTGATCTGACATGGGCTGACGAGCTCTCAAAAGCATTCGAGTCGCTGATGGCTGGGAACCCGGCTGCGATTTTGCTTGACCTTAATCTGCCAGACAGCCAGGGCTTGAGCACCGTGGTCAGCATGGTGGAAAAAGTGCCGTATGTGCCTATTATCGTGTTGACTGGTCTCGACGATGAAGTGCTGGCAATTCAGGCTGTGCAGAACGGCGCCCAGGATTATCTGGTCAAGAATCAACTGGATGCCAATATATTGAGCCGCACCATTCGCTATGCCATCGAGCGCAAACAGGCGGAACAAGCCTTACGAGAGAGCGAGGAACGCCTTTCCGGGATGATCGGATCAGCCATGGACGCCATCATCACCATTGATGAAGAACAGCGCATCACACTTTTCAATCTCGCCGCCGAGCACATGTTCCGCTGTTCCGCCGCCGATGTGATTGGTCGGCCCCTGGATTGCCTGTTCCCGGAACGGGTCCGCTCCATTCATCACGAACACGTACGCAACTATGGCGAGACCGAATACACTGAACGGGCAATGGGCGCATTGGGGGAACTGAGCGGCTTGCGAGCCGATGGGGGGCAGTTTCCGATCGAGGCCTCCATCTCACAATTAGAAGCTGGTGGCCAAAAATTCTACACAGTGATCTTGCGCGACATCACCGAACGCAAACTGGCGGATGATCAGCTGAAATATCATGCTCGCCTGCTCAGGCACATCAACGACGCGGTCATTGCCACCGATGACCAACTGCGCATCACTGCCTGGAACCGTGCGGCTGAGAGGATGTATGGCTGGTCCGACGAAGAAGCAATCGGGCATACCGTTTCTGAAATTCTGAGCGACGAGTTCACCGACGAACAACGGGCAGAAGCCGGAGAACTGCTCAAGGAGAGCACTTTTTTGCGCGGCGTAAGGATCTATCATCGCAAGGATGGACGAACCATATACGTGGAAGCAAATACGATCGCGCTCACCGAGGCGCAAGGTAAGATGACAGGTTATGTAAGTGTGGATCGCGATATCACAGAACGCAAGCTGGCGGAACAGGAAATTGAAAGCCTGGCAAACTTCCCTAGTGAAAACACAGGCCCGGTGCTCCGCTTTGCTCGCGATGGCAGGCTGCTGTATGCGAATCCCGCGAGCGCCGACCTGTTAAGGATGTGGGGCTGTGCAATCGATGACCGGCCTTCGGATGAAATAATACTCATAGTTTATCAATCGCTAGTAATACCCATGAGCCATGAGATTGAGGTCACCCACGGGGATAAGATTGATGCTTTGATGTTTGTGCCGATCGTGGACAAGGATTACGTCAATGTATACGGACGCGACATCACCGAGCGCAAGCAGGCAGAGGTCGCTTTGCGATCCAACGAGGAACTGTTCAGGACAACTTTTGAATATTCGCCAGTGGGCATGTGCATGACCTCGCTGGATGGAAGGCTTCTCAATGTCAACCAGGCGCTCAACGCCATGCTTGGATTTACAGAGGCGGAACTCGAGGAAAAATTTTTCGATGACATCACCCATCCTGAAGACCTGGAAATTGATGGAAACGCGGTCCGTAGGATGCTGTCCGGTGAAATTACAAATGCCTCGTTCGAAAAGAGATATCTTAGAAAAAGCGGGGAGCCGGTTTGGGCACAGGTCAATTCCACCCTGCTCAGGGATTCCACTGGCAAGCCCATTCACTTCATTACCCATATCCTGAACGTGACCGATCGCAAGCGGGCAGAGGAAGAGGTGCTCGCAAGCGAGCGGCAGATGAGAGCACTCGTGACCTCTTTGGATGATATCGTCTTCGAGTTCGACGAGCAGGGAACCTATCTCAATGTCTGGACGGCGGATGAAAGCCTGCTTGCCCGGCCCAAAGCCCAGCTACTTGGAAAGCGGATTGATGAGGTCTTGGGCGCGGAAAACGGCCGTCCATTCAGCGATGCGCTGCGGCGCGTGCTGGCAACGGGTCAATCCGAGATCATCGAGTATCCCCTGAAAGTTCCTGAGGGCCAGCGCTGGTTCCTTGCGAAGATCAGCCCGATCCTCGATCACGGTGGTTCCCCTCAGAGCGCCTCGATGCTCATCCGCGATATCACCGGGCGCAAACAGGCGGAAGAAAAAATCCGACATCAACTTGAGCGTTTGAACAGCCTGCGCACGATCGATACAGCCATTAGTTCCAGTTTCGACATACACGTCACGCTGGATATCGTGCTCCAACAAGTCCTTTCACAATTGGGAGTGGACGCTGCCGCCATCCTGTTGGTCAACCCTCATGAACAGACGATAGAATACGCAGCCAGCCGGGGATTTCGCTCCAAAGCCCTGCACCATACGCAACTCAAATTGAACGAAGGCTATGCAGGTCGCCCGGTGCACGAGCGCCAGACGATCCACATCACGGACCTGGTGGCGACTGGTGGCAAACTTGCCGAAGCTATGCAACTGGCAAATGAGGATTTTGTTGATTACTATGGCACACCGCTGGTCGTCAAAGAAGAGATAAAGGGTGTACTGGAAATCTATCATCGTACTGCCCTGCATCCCAAAGCTGAGTGGCTGGACTTTTTGGAGACCCTGGCAGGACAGTCCGCCATCGCCATCGATAACGCCCAATTGTTTGAGAGTTTGCAACGCTCCAACACTGAGCTCGAACATCGTGTGTCGAAGCGCACCGAAGAACTGATGAAATTGAATATCGAATTGGAACATGCCAACCGCGCCAAGGATGAGTTCCTGGCAACCATGAGCCATGAACTGAGGACGCCGCTCAACAGCATTTTGGGGTTGTCAGAAACGCTTCTGGAGCAAAGGCGCGATCCGCTCAGTGAGCATCAGCAAAGGTCATTGCAGACTATTCAATCCAGCGGAAGCCATTTGCTTGAGTTGATCAATGATATTCTTGACCTCTCGAAGATCGAGGCGGGAAAGGTCGATTATTACCCGCAAATTATTATAGTGGGCGACCTGTGCCGGGGCAGCCTGGCATTTGTCAATGAGCAGGCAAACCGGAAATCCATTACGATCACCTATCAGGAAGAGACGGCTGTTTCCAAAGTGTATGCCGATCTGCGCCGCATCAAGCAGATCCTTGTCAACCTGCTGACCAACGCAATCAAATTCACTCCCGCTCATGGGCAGGTAATTCTGCAGGTGCGTGCCGACACAGAACAGGATCGCATTCAGTTTTCTGTCATCGATACCGGTATCGGTATTGCGCTCAAAGACCTGAAGCGGTTATTCGTCCCATTTTCGCAGGTGGATAGCAGTCTGACGCGCGAATACGAGGGCACGGGGTTGGGGCTGGCACTGGTTCAAAAGTTGACCGACCTGCATGGCGGCAGTGTGGATGTGGAAAGCGAAGTCGGCAAGGGCAGCCGCTTCACGATCAATCTTCCGCTGGGGCAGGCCATGATCGCCCAACAGGAAGTCAATGAAACAGGCGGCAGCCTTTCGATCAATGAGCAATTGGAAAAATCAAATATTTCTTCATCAGAAGAACAACCTGGGCGCGGGAAGATCCTCCTGGCGGAGGACAATCTGGCGAACATTCTGACCATCGGTGATTATTTGGAAAGCCGTGGATATCAAGTTGTGGTTGCACAAGATGGTTTGGAGGCCATTCAGAAGGCAGAAGAAATCAAGCCGGACATCATCCTCATGGATATTCAAATGCCAGTGCTGGATGGCTTGGAAACGATTCGTCTCTTGCGAGCGGATCCACGCTTCGCATCCACGCCGATCATTGCCCTGACGGCCCTGGCGATGCCCGGCGACCGGGAACGTTGCCTGGAGACGGGCGCAAACGAATACATGAGCAAACCTGCAAGCCTGAAAGAACTGGTGAAGGTTATTGCCAAATTTTTGAAAGAAAAGTCCGAATAGCATGGTGGAGGAACAATAGAGGGCAGAACATCGTCCTCCCTCCAGGATGAAAAATCAGATCAGGTTTGTCATTGCGGTTTTAATTTTTACAGGGAGCCTGGTTGTTGCCTGGATTACATTCCCCACGCGAAATCAAGCACCCACTCAACTCTTCCCAGCCACGGTCAACCGCGACTGTGCCCCGTGGGACGGCTCCGCGTTTACGGTGCAGATTCCCATAAGCGACGGGATGTTGATCGATATATCCATCTGGCAATCGCCGGAGATCAAGTTCCCGGTCACGTTTTCGTTCCCCGATAATTCGGGACAGGTCGGGAACGCCATCCTGGTCCGTCCAGTCGGCTTGCCTGAGCCATTGACCGGCACCGTATTCTTCTGGCGGGCAGGTCAGGAAAATCCGGTCGAAGGTAAATTCGAGTTGAGGACCGAAACCGGAAACCTGTTCAAAGGGAAGTTCAAAGCGGAGTGGAGCGACTTCTTTGCGTTGTGTGGTTGACGATCCATCCACTTTCGCGGGGTGATTGTATTTGAATATTCAGAGTCGTATACTGTAATCGAGTGAAAATCGATAATCCAACAAAAGGAGGATTTCATGGATCACATTTATTACAGAGAGCTGAAAAATTACAAATATCAACTCATGCAGGATTTCGAGATCCAGATCGATATTCTGCCGCAAACGGATCTTGTCTATCCGTACTTTGCACTTCACACAAACGGACTCCTCTTCATCAAAAAAGCCTACGCCTGGGATGGTCCCAGCGGACCATCCCGCGATACACCGGATTTTATGCGTGCGTCACTGGTCCATGACGCGTTGTATCAACTCATGCAACAGAAGGCACTGGATTACAAGGTCCATCGCAAACGAGCCGATGAAATTCTAAGGGAACTGTGCCGCCAGGATGGCATGTCCGCTTTTCGGGCAGGGTATGTTTATTGGGTGGTGCGATGGTTCGGCGAAGGGTATGCCAGACCCATGGATGAATTTAAAGTAATCGTCCATCGCGTGCCCAGATAAACCAGATGAAACTCGCAGGAATAAAAAGTGGAGACTTGCGCGTCTCCACTTTTTTGTCTCAACTACCACTGGGCGGAGGAGTCTGCATGAAACCGCGTCCGCCCCAGTTGCCGGGCCAGCCAGGGAGGAATGCTCCCACGATCAATGCACCGATTGCACCAAAGAAGGTCAGACGATAGGAATTTTCGAATCCCCTGATGCTCGAGTCACGGGCAACTTCGAGTATGGATAAAATCCTGGTTATCGCCGCGGCAATCTGGGATGTTCGGGTAAAATCGGCGAATGACCAACTCAACTGAATATATCCCCAAACGCGCGATGAGCATCCACGCGCATCCTGACGATCAGGATTTTGGTGTAGCCGCAACGCTCGCAAAATGGGCGCAGGCAGGATGCGAAATTTTATCCGTAGTCATTACCAGTGGCGATTCAGGCTCGAACGATCCATCGAAGGATGGCAGTTACAAACCCATCCTTGCCGGGCTGCGTGAGAAGGAACAGCAAGCGGCAAACGATCTGATCGGGATCAAGGAAACGGTGTTCCTGCGGTACCCGGACGGGGAGCTCGAACCGACCATCCCCCTCCGCAAGGACCTCACCCGCCTCATCCGCCAATTCAAGCCTGATACCGTATTGACAGGGAATCCTGAGGGATGGTTCTACGGCGACGAATACCTGAACCACCCCGACCATCGCGCCGCGGCGCAAGCGGCGTGCGAAGCGGTCTTCCCGTCAGCGGGGAGTCGCCTCATTTTCGCGGACCTGTTACCGGCTGGGTATGAACCGCACGATGTTAAACGGTTATATATCCACGGCACCGATAAGTCCAATACATGGGTCGATATCACCGAGACTCTGGAGATCAAAATAAAAGCTCTGCAACAGCACGTGAGTCAAATTGATCCGAATGAAGTTGGCAAATGGCTGACCGATTGGGCGGAGGAGGAAGCGAAGGACAAGGGCATGAAATATGCCGAGAGTTATAAAGTGATGATCCTGAAAAGGGATGAGGATACCCCCGCTGAATAAGACAGCAAAATATTTCGGGCGGCTCAATGAGCCGCCCGATTTTTATGACAGTTGCCTGCCTGTTTGTTTCAGATATTTTTCTTTATTCGCCGATCGGGCGATCTTTCCGCTGGATGTCTTCAACAGCCATTTTGGACCAACCAGATGAACCCATCGCAACGCGACGGCTGAATTCTTTGTGACATGTATTCGAACTGTGTCTGAGATTCTTTTGATCTCATCCGGATCCTGCGCATCGGTCTCAGCTACAACAACCACTTCCTCGGTGCCTGCTGCTTCGTCAAAGATCCCGAACGCAACAACCCTTCCCGCATGGACATCTGCCACCTGACCGACCAGTGACTCAATATCCTGCGGATACACATTCTTGCCGCCAATAATGATCATGTCTTTTTTACGCCCGGTCACGTACAGCTCGCCATTGGCGATGTATCCGTAATCGCCGGTGAGATACCAGCCATCCCGAAACGCTTTTGACGTTGCATCCGGGCGATGATGGTACTCCGTCAGCATGGAATTGCTCAACAAGGCGATCTCGCCGATCTTCCGTTCGGGCACCTCCCTGCCTTGTTCATCCATGACACGAATCTTTGTATTCGAAATCGCACTGCCCGATGACATCATTCGCATGGATGGTTTGTCATTTGTTGCATGGCGGGCAACATGTTCATGCAAAAAACCTTCCCGGTCGATCTCATCCACTGACGGACCCTTTTGCAAGTCGCTCTGGGTCACGCCAAAAACATTCTCAGCCATGGCATAAGAGGTTTGCAGGGCATCAAACTTCAAACCATATCCCCTGAACTTTTCATGGAACTGAACATGGCTCTCATAGCGCACAGGCTCAGAGCAATTGATGATCGCCCGCCATGAAGATAAATCCACACCTTCCAAATGCCGGTCACGGATCTTCTGGGCGCAGAAGTTATAAGCAAAGTTGGGAAGCCACGATAGAGTGCCCTTGTATTTTGACACTGCCTGCAAGAGCCGCTGGGGGGCGCGCACCCAGTCGAACGGCGACATCAGCACCAGCGGAATGCCCTCCAAAATGGGCATGATAAACCCGGCGATCAACCCCATATCATGATAGAGAGGCAGCCAGGAGACCACGACATCATCAAAGGTAAGTTGAATGGCGTTCCGGTAGGCATTCAATTGATTCAAAACCGCTGTATGCGAAAGCGCCACGCCCTTTTGCAAGCCTGTCGTTCCGGAGGAATGTTGTAGCAGGGTGATGGATTCCGAAGAACTCGTCATCCCGGGTAAATCATCGAAATTTATACGAGTCGGTTCACCAGCTTCACTGGTCAACAGGATCTCACGGACCGAACCATTCATCCCGATCGCGGATCGGATCTCCCCTTCAAATTCAGGGTAGGTCAACACCGCCGCAGGCTGGGTCACCGAGATCAAACTGGCAAGGTCTTCACGATACCTTTCAGGTGAAAGTTTTTCCGTCAGGAACGGCATGATCGAGGGGATCGCACCGTGCAAGATCGCCCCATAAAACGAATAGATCAAAGGTTCGCCATGCTCAAGAATGAGCACGATCACATCCCCCGGGTGGAGTCCCCGACTGGCATACAGATCAGCATAGGCGCCGGCGCGTTCGATCAGATCTCCATATGAAATCGGGATGTCATCGCGCCCGGCATTCTGCAAATGGATGGCGATCTGTTCAGGATGTTGTTGAAAATGGCTTAACAGGATTTCGGCAAGGGTGGACACGCGGCGTTACATCCGTGACAGAATGATGGCGGCAAGCTGTTCGAGTGTGTCGAATGTGGAAACATTTAATTCAGTATCTTCGATCCGCACGCCAAATGTATCTTCCACAAAGAGCGCCACGTCCACCAGACTGAACGAATCCACCAGTCCGCTGGAGAGGAGCGGTTCGTTCGGCGCAATGGACCGGCTGGGATCCTTGAGTATTTCGCGCGTAATATAAGAGGAAAGTTGTGATGTCATTTCGTTGTTCATGTTTTATCCTGTGTCCGCCAATTATAGCAGGGGCAAAGTGCTATAATGGCGTGATTCTTAAACCCAACCGGAGTCCTTGATGAGTTTTACAAGCTTTTCATTTATTATTTTCCTCCTAAGTGTATTGGCTGTGTACTGGCTGATAAAAAAGCGGGAATGGCAAAATTTCATCCTATTGATCGCAAGTTACATTTATTACGGGTGGGTTTCACCGCGGCTGTCAGTCATGCTGGGCATTTCAACCCTGCTCGATTTTTTCCTGGCGCGCGGCATGCAGTCAAAGCCGACGCGTACGCGTCTTTTCATGGCAATGAGTCTGATACTCAATCTGGGCGTGCTGATATTCTTCAAGTATTACAATTTTTTCAGCGATGACCTGGCAGGGATCGTCAGCCGCCTCGGAATGGATGGTGATCCTTTTCTGATCCGCATCCTGCTGCCTGCAGGGCTCTCATTCTATACGTTGAAAAAACTCAGTTACATGATCGATGTGTCGCGCGGAACCCTGAAACCGACACACACCCTGATGGATTTTGCGCTGTATGTTTCCTTTTTCCCGCAGATCGTTGCAGGTCCCATCGAACGCCCGCAAAAACTTTTACCGCAGATCGAATCGCAACGGACATGGCAGCCAGATTATTTTTACAACGCATGGCCTTTGATCGTGATGGGGCTATTTAAAAAGATCGTCATCGCCGACAATATCAAGGTGATCGCCGATCAAGTCTTTGCGGTGAATGGACCGTCCATTTTTTTGCTTGCCATGGGGGCGCTGGCGTTCACCCTCCAGATACTGGCGGATTTTTCCGGCTACACGGACATGTCCCGCGGCTTCGCCATGCTCTTTGGTTTTCAAACATCGGAAAATTTCAATCTGCCCTACGCATCCCTCACCCCGACCGATTTTTGGAATCGCTGGCATATCACGCTTTCGACCTGGCTCAGGGATTATGTATTCTTCCCCGTCGGACGCGCGTTGAAAAAAAGCCGCGTCAAACTACCGAACTGGCTGGTCCTGTCCATTCCGCCGATCGCCACGATGTTCGTCAGCGGGTTATGGCATGGCGCGGGATGGAATTATGTCCTGTGGGGTTTGTATTATGGCGTGCTCATCAGCGTTTACCAGCTCATTGGCATCCGTGGTGACTGGAAGCCGAAATCATTTATTGCGCTTGGATTGGGGTGGTTCATCATGTTTTTCTTCATAGTGTTCGGCTGGGCAATGTTCCGCGCCCCGACGCTGGCATGGCTTGGAAATGTGCTGACCGATTCGCCCTTCATCCGATCAAGAAGCGACCTGATCGTTGGATTGATAACCCTCTCGATGGTCCTCGTTTATTCTGCGCCATTATTTATCAAACTTGCCCTCGATAAATTCTCCACGAAAGACGGGTGGCTCATCCCGGCATATTACGCACTTGTCACTGTTTTCATCATTATCTTCATCAATTCATCCTCACCCGACTTCATTTATTTACAGTTCTAAGGGCAGCATGCGACCATTCCTTCGTTATCTGCTCCTCCTTGCGGTTATCCTCGCAATTACATGGATAAAAATCCCCCAGCGTTACGCAATGGCTTTTCCAAGAACGCTTGGTCCTGAATTCAACAGGAAGGTCCGCGACTTGTATATAAACGAGTTAAATGCCGGGCTGGCAGAAATTGTCCTACTAGGCGACTCCACTTTGAAGGATGGCGTTGATCTTGAAATGCTGTCAATGCTCACAGGGGAAAAAGTATTAATGATCGGTGTTCCGGGTTCCGCTTCGGCGTTGTGGTATCTCATATTGAAAAACAATATCGTCGTGGCAGAACACCAACCCCAAACCGTGGTGGTCCTCTTTCGAGACACGATCCTGACCGCGCCAGGTTACCGCGTTCAAGGCGGATATTTTGTTCAATTGGATGAATTTGCGGGGAAGAATGAGCCTCTCCTGTTGGAACGCTCCTATCTTAATCTTATGAATCCGCTGGAAAAATGGTCGGAGCAATACTTTCCTGTATTTGGTGCGCGCGGACATATTCGAAAGGAGATAGATGGAATGATGCGCTATACATTGCCTGGCTGGCTGAAATGCGACCAGGTCTGCACAGACGACAGCATGTATAACGTATTCACATCGGCAGACCTTGAACCCGGACAATTACAGAATGCGGTTGCGACGGTCGAATCTTACCTGTATACGTCATCCCAGTTGAACTTTGACCGGCAGGTCAACAAGTCGTATCTACCTGAGATGATCCGGCTGACAAAGGAGCATGGGATTCAATTGGTCCTGGTCCGATTAAAGCAACAGACATTTGGGAGGAGCAATTCCGATACCGCAGAGACCAGACGCTATATTGACAAACTGTCGGAATATCTTGATGAGCAGGGTGTCCTCTTCCTTGATTACGGAAATGACCCGAGATTGATCAATGAGGGTTACAAGGACCCACTCCACTTGAACGAAATGGGGCAAACGATATTCACAGAAATCCTCGCCGACGGATTGAACAAAACGTTAAAATAACATCCTGCCTAATGGAACATCTCACCGGTCGAACTTTCTTACGATATTTGTCGCTTCTTGCCCTCATGATTGTCATTTCATGGGTGGCGATCCCGCGTTTGTTTAATCTCGCTTTTCCGCGGCAGCCCGGTCCAAAATTTGACAGGCAGGTGAGAACATCCTATATCAAGGTATTGGAAAAAGACAAACCCGATATTGTCATCATGGGCGATTCCACGATGAGATATGGGGTTGACCCTGAACTGCTCTCGGAGCTCACTGACAAAAAAGTGACAAGCATTGATGTCCCGGGTTCAGCTTCAGCCTTTTGGTATCTTGTCATAAAGAACAACCTCGTCCTTGCCAAACACCATCCGGAAGCCATAATCATTGTTTTCAGAGAAACGATGTTGACCGCGCCGGGGTATCGTGTCCAAGGCGGATATCTCGTCAGGATGGATGAATATGCCGCACAGCAGGAGCCGGTCCTCCTGGAGAGGGCATATCTCAATCAAATGGGAACTGTTGAGAAATTGGCTGAACAATATTTCCCCTTATATAGTGCCAGAAGCCAGATTCGCAAGGATATTGAATCGCAAATACGTTATACCGTTCCCGACTGGTTGTTCGATTGCGATCAACAATGTACCGAGGACAACATATCGAGTGTATTCACTACGCAAAACCTCGAGCCAGGTCAGCTCAGGGATGCGGTTGCATCTGCCGAACGATACTTATACACATCCACCCAGGTCGACTTTGAACACCAGGTGAACAGGTCCTTCCTCCCGGAGATGATCCGTTTAACAAAAGAGCAGGGGATACAATTGATCGTGATAAGGATGAAAAGCGAAACGAAAGGCTCAGGCAATTCAGATCCTTCCGGGATCAGGCAATATATCGCTGACCTGGCTGGGTATCTTGATGAAAATGATGTGGTCTTCCTGGATTATGGGCGGGATCCAAGGTTTGGCGGTGAATACTTCAAGGATGCGATCCACCTGACCACACAAGGCGAAGTTCTGTTTACGCACGCGATTGCCGAGGGACTGAACGAGGTCTTGAAATAGGATCAGAAGACCAGATATCCGATCAAGACAGAGACAAGCGTAAGCGTGATGTTATCCACATCCTTGAACGGCAGGGATTCGACCAGCGTCGCGCCGAGGGCGATCCACGTGACGGGGAGAATATAGGCTGAGAAAGGCGCGGCGAAAACTCCCACGCTGACATAGACCGCGATGATGATCAAAGTCATCAGCCAGCCGCCGATAAAAACGCTCACGAGTCCGGCAACGCTCTTTTCACGGGACCAACCCAACTTCGGGGATTTGACGCGTCGCCCGACAATGTCGGCAATGCCGTCGCCGCCACACATCATCATCAACGCGGTAATGCCGATCGGGGAATCCTTCCAGAAAATGACCGTCAGTACAACGAACATGATCCCATAAAAAAGCGGACCGCGCAGGATCTCGCGCCGGTCGCCCGTGCGTGACATCGCCTGCACGGACGCTTCGTCTTTCATGATCCCCAACCCCACGAGCGCGAATTGGACCGTGATGGCAAAGGGGATCAGTGCCGCCAGCCAGCGGGAAATGGGCAGGTCCGGGAACATCAGCCAGCACAACACGAAGATCGGACCCGTCCCGATATGGATGACTTTGCGGCTGAGTTTGCTATCCATCCAGCCGCGATGGGCGAAGTAGTCCATAAGGCGGAGGAAGGCAAGGGCA
>Ga0210377_10002403_pt1 | contig 16444 bp, 12 predicted proteins | sample PLM4_65_b1redo_FD_155480 | JGI IMG/M metagenome (GOLD analysis project Ga0210377, IMG submission 155480) | Groundwater sediment microbial communities from an aquifer in East River, Colorado, USA - PLM4_65_b1 redo | ecosystem: Environmental > Terrestrial > Soil > Riparian zone | place: USA: East... | reverse complement strand
GGCGGTCCGGCCCCCGGCCTGAATTCACCGGTCCCGAATTCCCCATTGACATTCCCGCTGCTCCATTATATTCTGTTCCTGTCCCTTGATCCCTGCTTTTCAAAAGACGCTGATCACCGATAGCATGATCCTTATGAACGACAATTCGCGGCCGAATGTTTGTTGATGGTCTATAATTCATAACGAGAGGCATCGCATGATTTTGACCGGAATCCAGGAAGCGGCAACGCGGTATTCCGATAAGACCGCCGTCCAAATGAAGGTTGACAACGCGTACCGGCGATACACCTACCGGGACCTGGTGAAGGGCGCGGCATCCGTTGCCCGCGCTCTCTCGCAGCGGGGGATCGGGAAGGGCGACCGAGTGGCCCTTCTTTCCGAGAACCGGCCCGAATGGATCTTCGCTTACCTCTCGACGGTCTCGCTCGGGGCGGTCATCGTCCCGCTCGATGCTCAGCTCACGGAGAAGGAGGTGGCGCTCCTTATTGCAAACTCCGAGGCAAAGGCGGTCTTCGTGTCCGCGGCATGCAGGCCGAAGCTTCCCCCCAACCACTCGCTCATGATACTTTCCTTTGATCCCGGGGACGGCTTGCAGTTCAACGAGATGCTTACGGCTTATCCCGACGCTGCGGTACCTCCGGCGCCCTCTCCGGGCGATATGGCCGCTCTTCTTTACACCTCGGGCACTACCGGCGATCCCAAAGGGGTGATGCTTTCCCACGGGAACCTGGTATCGAACCGCGAGAGCGTTATCCGACTGAACTTGATCGATCACGGGGACAATCTTCTCTGTCTTCTCCCGCTGCACCATACCTATCCCGCCATCGCATGTATTTTCTACGCTCTCGCTGTCGGCACGAAGGTGACGATCCTGAACAGCCTGAAGGGCCCCGATATCACCGCATGCATGAAGGAAACGAACGTGAGCGTCATGCTCGGCGTGCCGCAGCTGTTCGCCGGCCTGCGCCGCGCCATTTTTGATGAAATACAGAAAAAACCGGCCGTCGTGCGGCTGCTCGTGAAAATTTTTCTCAGCATAAACGGCCTGTTCAGGAAGACCGCGAACGTGAATGCAGGCAAGGCCCTGTTCGGCAAGGTGCACGCCATGTTCGGGCCCGCGCTCAGACTTTTTGCGAGCGGCGGGGCGCGGCTCGATCCCGACGTGTACACCGACATGACCAGGCTCGGGTTCACCATCATCGAAGGGTACGGCCTTACCGAGACCTCGCCGGTCTGCACCTTCAACCCCCTCTCGAAGCAGAAGCCCGGTTCGATCGGCATCCCGATACCCGGCGTGGAGGTCAGGATCGCGAACCCCGATGAGCACGGGCAGGGTGAGCTCGCGGTGCGCGGGCCGAACGTGATGCTCGGTTATTACAAGAAACCCGGGGAGACCGCCGAAGTGCTGAAGGACGGCTGGTTCTATACCGGCGACCTGGGTTTCCGGGACAAGGACGGGTACTTCTTCATCACCGGCAGGTCCAAGGAGATGATCGTGCTCTCTACGGGGAAGAAGATATTTCCCGAGGAGCTCGAGAAGTTCTACAAGCAGATCCCCGCGATCAAGGAGATCTGCCTCCTCCAGGGCGAGCGCGGGCTCGAGGCGGCCGTGGTCCCCGATTTCGATTACCTCCGGAAAATGAACCTTTCAAATTCGCGCGAAACCATCGCGTTCGAGATCGAGGACCTCGCTAAGGACCTGCCGCCCTATAAACGGATCTCGGGCCTCAAGATATTCAAGGAATCCCTGCCCGTAACGCGCCTGGGCAAGCTCAAGAGGAGCCTGGTGAAGGACCTGTATGAAAAAGGAGGCGAACGGGCGGAGAAAGCGGTGCAGGAGCTCGACAGCAACCTGCTTGCGGACCCGGTTGCGAAGAAGCTGCTCGCGTGCCTTGAACCCTTTTCCGCAAAAAAGAACATCGTGCCGGACGACAACCTGGAACTCGACCTCGGGCTCGATTCGCTTTCGAGGATGGAACTGGTCGTAAGCCTCGAAAAAAACCTGGGCCTCAGCCTGCCGGAGTCCTTCGGCTCCGAGATCTTTACGGTAAAAGAAGCGGTGCTGAAGCTCCGGGAACTGATCGCTTCGGGACCGGTGAAGGCGGCCGGTGAGCACGTGCGGCTGACCTGGGCCGAGATCCTCGCCCAGGAGCCTTCCGATGAGGTCAAGCAGACGCTCAGTCTTGAATCGGGTCCGCTCTGCAGGATCGGCAAGTATCTTCTCCAGGTGTTTCTAAAAGCATTTTTCAGGGTCTATAACCGCCTCTCGGTGCGCGGCATCGGGAACCTCCCGCAGAAAGGGCCCTATATTATTGCTCCGAACCACCTGAGCCTCGCCGATGCTCCGTCGGTAGTGGCCTCGATTCCCTGGAGCATCGGACCGCAGACGTTTTTTCTCGGCGCTACCGACTATTTCGGCGGACCGATCACGTCCCGGTTGGCCACGTTGCTCCAGGTGATCCCGGTTGACATGGACGCCAGGCTGTACAACGCGCTCCAGCTTTCCGCTCATGTGCTCCGGAAGGGCAAGATACTTTGCGTCTTTCCCGAGGGCAGCAGATCGCGCGACGGAAGCATCAAGGAATTCAAAAAAGGCGTGGGCATCATCGCCCGGGAATTGAACATCCCGGTGGTCCCCGTTGCCATCAACGGCACGTACGAAATGCTGGCCCCGGGGAAAAGGTTCCCCCGGCCGGCCAGGGTCTCGGTCTCGTTCGGCAAGCCGATCCATCCCGGGGACATGGATTATGACGGGATCGTGAAGAAACTGTACGAAGAAGTGGCGGGGCTTTTGGGAGAGGGACGAAGAGCGAGGGACGAGGGATGAGGGACGAAGGACGAAGGACGAAGCGAAGGAGCTACTCCAAATACATAGCGCAGCCGCTGGCCGCAACCAATAAACAAAATGCCTTTTGCCGCAAAGATGCGCAAAATTCGCAAAGAGATTTAAAATCTTTTTCAGGGTTTTTATGCGCTTCTTGCGCATTTTTGCGGCTACGTTTTAGTTCTTTGATTTTTGTAGTAAAATAATTCGAGCAAACATGATTTTCATCGTGAATCCTTAACCATCAAGAGGGTAAAAGATATGAAATGCACAAGAAGATTGCTCCTGATGATTTTTCTGATGAGCGTCGTTTCGTCCTGCGCGTCCACGCAGGCGCCGCCGGTGACGGGGGGGGCGCGACCGAAAATAGCGCTCGTGCTGGGCGGCGGCGCGGCCCGCGGCTTCGCGCACGTAGGCGTGATACGCGCGCTCGAGCAGGAGAGGGTCCCGATCGACATGATCGTCGGCACCAGCGTGGGCAGCCTCATCGGCGCTATCTATGCCAGCGACACGAACAGTTTCGAACTCGAATGGACCGCATTCACCCTCGAAAAAGACGATCTCTTCGACTACGCCCTCTTCTCGGCGATCACGGGCATGGGGCTGGTCAAGGGGGACAAGCTCGAGGCCTTCGTGAAGACCAAAATCCCGACCGCGAACATCGAAAACCTCAAGCTGCCCTTTACCGCGGTCGCGACCGATCTCAACCGCGGCACACGCGTGGTGCTCGATCGCGGGTCCGTGGCCAAGGCCGTGCATGCCAGCAGCGCCATACCGGGCGTGTTCAACCCTGTGGACCATCAGGGCAGGCTTCTTGTGGACGGAGGCATGATGGACAATATCCCGATCTCCGTGGCCAGGGAGAAGGGCGCGGACATCGTGATCGCCGTCGATATCAGCGAGAACGTGACGAATTTCAACATCACCAATCTCGTGGATGTCGTTCTCCAGTCCGTGAATATCATGTTCAACGAAAGCGTGAGGTACAAGAAAAAGGACGCCGACGTGCTCATTACGCCGGCCGTGGGAGACGTGGCCATGCTCGACTTCACCCAGAAGAAGCGCTGCATGCAGGCCGGCATCGCCGCGACGCAAAAGGCCATGCCGGAAATCAAAAAGAAGATCGAAGAGTGGGAGAAGAAGGCAGCGCAGAAATGAGCCGACTACCGATGCAAAATAAACCACGGAGTCACACCCTGTACTCGCGCGGTGCACTCGTAACCACTGGGTGCAGGCGGAAACACGGAACGTAACTAAATGCCTAAATCCGAAGCTCGAAACTCTAAATAACATCAAACAACCAAGATGCGAAATTTAAACCATTTGGATTTCGACATTGTTTGGGATTTAGTAATTCGTGCTTAGGATTTATTCATTCCTCCGTGTCTCCGTGGTTAATTCCGAGGTTTTTGTATGTTAAAAAAAATCAAGATCATCCTCGAGATGATCAAGTTCGAGCACACGATCTTTGCGCTTCCCTTTGCTTTTACGAGCGCGCTGCTCGCGGCCGACGGCCTCCCCCCGTGGAGCACGGTCCTTTGGATCGCCGGGGCCATGTTCGGCGCGCGTTCGGCCGCCATGGGGTTCAACCGCTGGGCCGATAGGAAGTTCGACGCCGAGAACCCGAGAACGAAAAACCGCGCCTTGCCCATGAGACTCGTTACGCCGATGCAGGTGATCATCTTTACCGCGGCCTCATCGGCGCTGCTCCTGGTCTCGGCCTGGATGCTGAACCCGCTTTCTTTTTATCTCTCGCCCATTGCGCTGGCAGTCGTATTTTTCTACTCCTACACGAAACGCTTCACGTATCTGTCGCACGCCTTTCTCGGCCTCGCCATCTGTCTTTCGCCGATCGGCGCCTGGATCGCGGTCACCGGGAACCTGGAGCCGCCCGCGCTCGTGCTCGGCGCCGCTGTGCTTTTCTGGCTGCTCGGTTTCGACGTGCTGTACGCGCTCCAGGACATGGAGTTCGACCGCGAGGCCGGCCTCCACTCCATTCCCGAGCGTTTCGGGATCAGGCGCTCGCTCTGGATATCCCGCGCCTCGCATGCCGTGACCATGGCAGCGCTCCTCTGGCTCTCAATTTTACTCTCCCTCGGATGGCTCTACCTCGCCGGTGTTTTCCTCGCCCTGTGCCTCATTGTCTATGAACATACGCTTGTGAAGGAGCACGACCTGTCAAAGCTTGACGTGGCGTTCTTCAACATGAACGGCTATATCAGCGTGACGGTTTTTCTGTTCACCCTTATGGACAGACTGGTGTGATGCTCATCAGTGCCCGCCTTGCTTCCCCCTCTGGACCTTTGCCGCGCATTCCGGGCAGATGCCGTGCGTGAACGTTGCGTTCGAGCGGCTTTCTATGTAGGCCTCGACCTGGTCCCAGTAGCCTTTATCATCACGGATCTTCCGGCACCATGCGCAGATGGGGATCATCCCGCTCAATGTCTTGACGCTCGCCAGGGCGTCCTGGAGTTCGCGGATGAGCTTGTTCCGTTCGATCGCATAGCGCAGGGCGCGGGAGAGGAGGTGGCCGTCGACCTGCCCTTTGATGAGATAGTCTTGGGCGCCCTCATGTACCGCACGGATCGCAAGCGCCTCGTCATCCAGGCCCGTCAGCAGCACGACCGGCACGCTGCCCGCGTTTTCCCGGAGTTTGAGGAACGTGTCGAAGCCCTGGCTGTCGGGCAACGAGAGGTCCAGCAGCACCACGTCCCGCTCGCCGTCCGCGAGCCGGACGAGGCCTGTGGAGAGCGTGTCCGCAGTCTCCAATTCAAGAACACCGTCCCGTAGGCCTTTCAGCATTTCACGGATCATGCGTGCATCGGCGGGATTGTCTTCGATCAGCAGGACCCTGAGAGGGCGATCATCCATAATATTTACCTCGTCGGAAGTTTTACGATCGTGAGCCAGAAATCCTCGATCGACTTGAATATCCTGATGAACTGCTCAAGGTCCACGGGTTTCTTGATATAGCTGTTCACGCCGGATTCATACGCCTTCCACACGTCCTGGTCCGCGTCCGATGTCGTCAGGACGATGATGGGTATGGCCTTCAGTTCCGGGTCGGCCTTGATCTCGCTCAAAACTTCCCTCCCGTCTTTCCTGGGCAGGTTCAGGTCGAGGAGGATAAGGTCCGGCCGGTCTGCGTCGGCGTATTTTCCCGTCTTCTGCAGGAACGCCAGGGCTTCTTCCCCGTCCGCGGCCACGCTGATATGGTTCGTGATCCTGCTGTCTTTGAACACTTCGATGGTCAGCCTGACATCCGCCGGGTTGTCTTCAACGAGCAAAATTTCGACAGGTCTTCCTCCTCGAGTTTCAGTCATGGTGCCCCCCGTTCTTCTCAATTGCTTGATTGATCACGGTGTCGCTCCCGGCCGATCCGGAAGCGTAAAAAGAAAGGTCGAGCCCTTTCCCGGTTCCGATTTCACCCAGATGCTGCCCCCGTGGCGCTCTACGATCTTTTTGCAGATGGCGAGGCCGATGCCCGTACCGGGGTATTCTTCGCGTTTATGGAGGCGCTGAAAAACCTGGAAGATCCGGTCGAAATACTGAGGCTCGATGCCGATGCCGTTGTCCTGAACGGAAAACAGCCAGCCGGTCTCCAATGCGGAATGCGGAATGCGCCCTGCACTCGCGTCTGACGCACTCGTAACCGCCGGGTGCGGGCGGAGTGCGGAATGAACTGCGGGATCAGCGAGCTGCTTCGCAGAAACATGAATGCGCGGCGGCTCATCTTTTTTCCGGTACTTGACGGCGTTCCCGATCAGGTTCTGGAACAGATGCACGAGCTGTGATTCGTCAGCCGTTACAACGGGCAGGGGGTCCGCAGTGATGAGAGCATTGCTCTCTTCGATGGAGGCCTTCAGGTTCGTTAGCGCTCTCTGCATCACCAGGTCGCAGCTCGCCGGCTTGAAGGGATTTCCGCGGGTGGTGACCCGCGAATAATCAAGGAGGTCCCTGATGAGCTGCTGCATGCGTTCGGCGCCGTCCACCATGTAACCGATGAAATCGTCCGCGTTCTTGTCCAGTTTGCCTTTATATCTCTGTTCGAGGAGCTGCGCAAATCCGGATACGACGCGGAGCGGCTCCTGGAGGTCATGGGAGGCGATGGAGGCGAACATCTGCAGCTCCTTGTTGCTCCGCTCCAGTTCGTTGGAATAACGGACAAGGGCCTCTTCGGCCTTTTTCCTCCTGATGAAATCGCCGATCTGGCTGCCGAGGGCGTCGAACATTTTGAGCAGGTCGTTGTCAGGCGTCCGCACGCCTCGGCTGAAAAAATCCATGACGCCGATCACCTCTCCCGCGCTCCTGATCGGGAATGCAAACGCCGCGTGCAAGCCTGCCGCCTCTGCTGTTGCGGCGCGGGGAAAATTTTTTTCCGTGAGGACGTCTACGACATCGCTGATCCACGCAGGTCGATTGTCCTCCCAGACCCGTCCGGGGAGGCCCCTCCCGCGCTCGAAAACGCTCTTGCGGCTGAGCGCATTGAATTCCGCGAAATCCTGGGAAGGGGCGTGCCAGACACCGCCCAGACGCAATACTGAGGAGCCGGCGTCAACAAGCCATACCTCGCCGAGTTCCCATCCCACATGCTCGCAGATGGACTGGAGAATTTCGGGTGTCGCCTCGGCGGGAGAGCCGGATTTTGCGAGGATCTCGATCACCGCATACTGCGCGGCAAGCCGGCGTTCCGCCTCTTTGCGCTCGGTGACGTCCTGCGCCATGAGAGCATAACCTATGAGGACATTGTTTTTTTCGCGTATGCCGGTTATCCTCATTTCGATGAACCGGAGCAGTTCTCCCCTTTTGTGCTCCACAGTGTAGTGATACTCCCGGCCGACGCGAATCAATCCCATGGCATGTTCGACGGCAGCAGGGTCTACCCTTTCGAGCAGATGGATCTCCCGGACCGTTTTGCCGATGACGTCCTTCGCCCGGTAGCCGAAGAACTTTTCCGCCACTGCACTGTAATACTTGATGCGGAGATCGAGGTCGGTGGCGGCGATCGCCAGCGGGGAGGAATGCAGGATGTTATCGAGGTAGACCGTCTTTTCCCTCAGGAGCTCCTCGGCCTGCCTCTCGAGCTTTTCCCTCGCCTTGATGATTTCCATGGTGAGGTTCTCGAACTGCTGCTCGAGTATAACGAGCTGATCGCCCTTCCGGAGCTCCGGAGACCGGATGTTCAGAGTGTTCAGGGAAAAGTTCGTAATCGAATGAGTGAGCCGCTGGATGTGCCGCGTGATCCAGATCGTGATGGCCGCGAAAGAAAGGATGAGCGAGAACGACAGCACGGCGCGCTGAAGCCGCTCCGTCGTCATAATGGACGAGCCCAAGCGCTCATATTCGGTCTTCGATATCAGGGACATGAACTGAATGACCACGTCCGAGCTGCCCACGTCGAAGAAGGACTTTCCAACGACATGATAGGTCGTTTTCAGGGTCTCGACTGTTGCGCCGCCTGGAATCAGGTCTGGCCTGTTGCTCGCTATGACGCGGAGCCGCTCTCCCTCAGCCAGGACCACTATTTCTTCCCTTGTGGCCAGCCCCTGCGAGGAGATGAGGAATTCGCTGTCGAGATTGGCTATAAGCATCAAGGTAGCCGAGGGTCTTCCCCCGCGAGCGTAGATAGAGGCCGCGGTGAGCAGGTAGGGGCGGCCATCGAGGGACGTGATGAAGCTCTGGTTGTGGCTCAACTGTATCAGGAGCGAGGTAGGCTGAAGCAGGGCCGAGGGCGGCGGCTCGGGCCAGCCTTGATAAACCTCTCTTACCTTCCCCCGGGCATCCAGCAGCAGGGCGTAGGTAACGTGAGCGAACTTACGCATGACCGAGGCGTCAGGGAGCCAGGGCGGGATTTCCGTGTAGCGCTTCAGGTCGTTTTTCGCGTTCGCAGGTCCGAGCCGGTGCGCGACGTAATCCACGAAGTCCTTCTGGGAGACAATGAGCTTCACGGCCCGATAGTACGATACGACATAGTCGTCAAAGCGGATCCTGTCGTCCTGGGCCTGTTGAGCAAGCCTCCTGGACATACTCTCCTCGATAAGTGTTTTGAGCTTTTTCGACTGCGTATAGTCCAGCACACCCCACACCACGGCGCCCACCAGAAGCGTCAGGATAAGCAACTTCGGGGCGAGGGGGACGCGGCGCAGCATGTCCTCCGTCCTATTTTTCATTTGGGCTCTTTCAACGCGGGCTCCCCGCTGAGCTCGTCGCCCGAGAATTTCCATCCGGCTTTCCGGAGCTTGCCCGGCGAGACAAAGCCGTACCGCGCCGGGTCAAGACGCTCGACCTCTTTTATCAGATACTCGACCAGTTTTCGCGCCTTCGCGTTTTCGAGCCTCTTGCCTTCCCAGGTCGTGATGTTATAAACGCGGTAATAGGGGTAACGAAGAGAGGCCACCGCTTCCGGGTCGTTCGCGCTTACCCCGTTCACTTTTATCGGTTTCACCGGGCCGAGGTCTTTATAGCGTTCCAGCATGACCAGCACCTCCCACCCGAGGGCGTCGCGGTGGGCGCTTACCTGGGAGATCATGTCCGGGACGGACCCCACTTCGTTCATCCGGGGACCGAAGTCCTTGTCGTTGTCGAGCATGAGCCGCCAGTGGCCCGGACGCAACTGGCAGTGGAGTCGAGCGATCGCGCGTATCGCAAGGTTGGGGCCGGGAGCGCCCGCGGATGTTTTCAATTCGGACCAGCGATAAATTTTCCCCCGGTAGATGTCCGTGAGCTGCTTCGCCGTGAGGGAATCTATCGGGTTGCCGGGGTTCACGAAAAACGCCTTGCCCACGATGCCGAGCGTATGATACTTGAGGCCCGGCAGACGGTCTTCTTTGCCGGCGGGGCAGCAGAACCCGCCGATGTCCACGGTCTTCTTGGCAAGCATGCCCGCGGCGATTCCGCACGTCCCCTCTTTGACCGCGATTTTCAAGCCGGTCTGCTTCGCATACTGCCGTATGAGCGGGAGGATCGTATTGTATACGTCCTGTTCGAGGCTTACGGCGATGTCCGCGTCCTCCTTTTCAGCCCATAGATCGTAGGTGATGGGTTCCTTCCCCCAATCTGAGGGCATCGGCACGCGGTACGAAGGATCACTGAACGGTTCGCCGCGAAGGTCTTTATCACCGTCGTGCGCGTACGCGAGGGAACCGGCCAGAAGAGCAACAAGCGGGAGCATGCGAATGACCCGGGCGGATTCATGTATAAGGCTTATTTTCATAAGTGTCCACCTCATTTTTTCACCATGATAATATTGTACCATGGTATGCTCATAATTTCAGCAGGTCCGTGTATCAATAATGCCCCGTCCGGAGGCAATGCCCGCACGGTATTCTTTGGTCGTCTCTCGATCGGAAGATTGAGGCAAAGAGGCGGTCGGAAGAGGACATGCTTTCCGGAATATCCCTTGAAATGCCAGCATAGAAAAAGCTTTCCTGTGGCGAAAAAAAACATGATGAGGTATAATTCACAGAATGTAGCAAAAAACGGGAATGGTGCAGCTATTGAGGCTCCCTGCAGCAAATGAAGGTTCGTATAGGCATCCGCGGGGAATGCGCTCACTCCAGAATTCAGCATAGAGAAAAAAGAAATCTTCGTAAGGCCCTGATGATGAATGCTTTCAATATTCGAATTCTAATAGCCGACGATGAAAAGAACCTGAGAACGGTCCTTACCCGGGAGCTTTCCGATGAAGGGTACGAGGTGCGCGAGACGGACAACGGCTCGGCGGCCGCGGGGCTCCTTGAAAAAGATGAATACGACGTGCTGCTTCTCGATCTGAACATGCCCGGCATGGACGGCATGGAGGTCCTGAAAAAAATAAAGTCACTGGAACTGCCCACCGAGGTGATCATCCTTACCGGCCATGGCACCGTGTCCACGGCGGTCCAGGCCATGAAGCTGGGCGCCTACGACTACCTCACCAAGCCGTTCAAAACGGAAGAGCTCAAGGCGATCGTCGAGAAGGCGTATGAGAAGAAAAGAATCCTGGGCGAAAACCTGCGGCTCAAAACGCAGATAAAACGGCAGTCGGAAACCCAGGGAATCGTCACGGAGAGCCACCTCATGCTCGAGATCCTGGAGACCGTGAAGAAGGTCGCGGTATCGGACTTCCCCATCGTCATCTACGGCGAAAGCGGCACGGGCAAGGAGCTCGTGGCCCGCGCCATCCACGACGCCTCCCCGCGGGCCGACGGGCCCTTCATCCCGCTCAACTGCGGCGCCATTCCCGAGACGATGATCGAGAGCGAGCTCTTCGGCCATGAAAAAGGGGCGTTTACCGGCGCGCATGAGAGAAAACTGGGCCTCCTCGAGATCGCCGGCAACGGGACCCTTTTTCTCGATGAGATCGGCGAATTGCCGTTGTCGCTCCAGGTGAAGCTCCTGAGGGTAATAGAAACATCGAGGTTCTTCAGGGTCGGCGGCGTCAAGGAAGTGCGGGTCAGCGTGAAGTTCATCTCCGCGTCCAATAAGGACATAAAAGCGGAGGTGGAAAAGGGCGCTTTCAGGGCCGACCTCTACTACCGGATCAGCGCTTTGACCCTCCATATCCCTCCTCTCCGGGAGCGCAGGGAAGACATCCCCGTCCTTATCGAGCACTTCAGAAGTAAAAATCCCGCCTTCAAGCACAAACAGTTCAGTAAAGATGCGCTGAAAATCCTTTCCGGGTATGCCTGGCCCGGGAACGTGCGGGAGCTGCAGAACGTGGTGCACAGGACCCTCCTGCTGTCCCATGACGACATGATCGTTGAGTGTGATCTCCCCGCGGACCTGGTCGCCTGCCGCAAGGAAAGCAACAAGCGGCTCGTTGACGTGGAGAAAGAGCACATCCTCTCGGTGCTCAGGGACGCGGACGGCCACCGGGGGAAGGCCGCGGAGATCCTGGGCATCGATCCCAAGACCCTCTACCGGAAACTGTCGGAATACGGGGTGAAGGAATGAGCCTCGGCAGGAAATTCGCGCTTTGGATCGTATGCATCCTGATGGCCGTCAGCGCGGTGACGGGATACGTTTTCTACACGATCGAAGTCCGGGCAGAGACGGCGAAGCTCGATCTGTTCGGACGGATGGCGGGCCGTATTATCGAAGAGAGCCTCATCACGTTCATGCAGAGGCGGGACAACCCCGGGCTCAACAAAAAACTGGATGACGTTAAAAAGAATGCGGAGACCATCAGCGGGATACTGCTGCTGAACAGAGACGGCGTTGTCAAAGCCGCAACGGACAAAGCGCTGATCAACAAAAAATTTGGAATTCACGACGCCGGGTGCCGGGAATGCCATGAAAAGGGGGGAAAAGGGCTCCCCGTGAGCGAGGGGAGCGGCTATCGCTGGGCCTCTCCGATAGAAAATAAACCGGCCTGCCAGGCCTGCCACCTTCCCTCGATAAAGAACAACGGGGTGCTCATCATTGATTTTTCCGTTGCCGAATTTAAACAGCATGTTCGGGAGGAACTGCTTAAAGGATTTGCCATCTTCGGTTCTTCCATAGTCCTCATGGGCATTACCATGGTTTTGTTATCCAGGGCGCTCGTCACCCGCAGGCTGGAACGCTTGGGCGCAGCGATGAAGGACTTTCAGCAAGGCGGGCCGTCGGCGTTCGCGCCTGTCGAGGGCCACGATGAGATAACGCAATTGGAAGCGGGCTTCAACGAGCTTGCGCATGCGATCTCCTCCCGGGAGCGGGAAAAGGATGAACTGGTCCGCACGGTCAACGAACAGCTGAGGTTCCTCCAGCTCTTGATCGACACGATCCCGATGCCCGTCTTTTTTAAGGACGTGAACGGCGTTTACCGGGGATGTAATAAGGCATTTGAAGAGTTTCTGGGTTTGCCGAAAGACAAGCTCATCGGCAAGACCGTGTACGATGTCGCTCCCAGGGAACTTGCGGACAAATACTACCGGATGGACAAGGAGCTGTTCGACAGTCCCGGCGTTCAGAAGTACGAATATTCCGTCAGGCACGCGGACGGCACGGTCCACGAGGTCATTTTCAACAAGGCGACGTATACGGACGCCGAGGGAAAGGTGGCCGGCCTGGTCGGGGCAATGCCGGACATCACCGAGCGCAAACGTCTCGAACAGAAACTGGCCCAGAGGGAAAGTCACCTCCGCGCCATTATCGACACCGAGCCCGAATGCGTCAAGGTCGTTGCGGAGGACGGCGCTCTCCTCGAGATGAACCCCGCGGGGCTCGCGATGATCGAGGCGGATTCATTCGAGCAGGTGGCGGGCCAAAGCATCTTCCCGCTCGTCGTGTCCGAGCATCGCTCCGCGTTCGAAGCGCTTTCCAAGAAAACGTTCCGCGGAGAGTCCGGCATGCTCGAATTCGAGATCGTCGGACTGAAAGGGACCCGTCGGTGGCTTGAAACCCACACTGCCCCTCTGCGGAACGCGCGGGGAGAGATTTTCGCCCTCCTGGGGGTGACCAGAGACAACACCGAGCGCAAGAAAGCGGAGCTGATCATAAAACGGAACTACGATACCCAGACCACGATCAACTGGATACTGCATATCTCCCTGGAAAACATCTCTCTTGAATCGATCCTGAAGCAGACGCTCGTTTTGATAATCTCTATCCCCTGGCTTTCCGTTGAAGCACGAGGCAGCATCTTCCTGGTTGAGGGTGAACCGAACAAGCTGGTTATGAAGGTACAGAGGGGTCTGTCCGACAGCATCCGGGAAGAATGCGCGATCGTCCCGTTCGGCAAGTGTCTCTGCGGAAGGGCGGCGGCCAGGGGAGAGGTCCAGTTTGCCGATAGCCTCGACGAGCGCCACGAAGTCCGTTACGACGGCGTCGCCCCCCACGGCCACTACTGCGTCCCGATCATGCACGCGAAGACGGTCCTCGGCGTGATCAATCTGTACCTCAAGGAAGGGCACCTGCGGGACGAGAAGGAAATAGAGTTCCTGGGCGCAATGGCGAGCGCCCTGGCCGGGATCATTCAACGCAAACGCGCCGAGGAGGAGCGCGAAAAGCTTATTGTGGACCTTCGGAACGTCCTGAAAACCGTCTCGCGTTCTCAGAAGGAATGGCGCGATACCTTCGACAGCATCACGGACATGATTTCCATAGTGGACAAGGACTTCACGATCCTGAAGGCCAACAAGGCCTTTTCGGCGTATTACGGGCTCCAGCCGCCGGACGTGATCAATAAAAAGTGTTATGAGCTTATCCACGATGGCGATTCACCGGTCCCGAACTGCCCTCACCGGACGACGATGGCTGAAAAGAAACCGTCGGGAGAGGAGATCTTCGATAAGAGGACCAAAAAGACGTTCCGCATCTTCACCTTCCCCTATAATTCCCCGGACGGAGAGATCATCGGGTCGATCCATGTCATGAGAGACATTACGGATGACAAGGAGCAGGAGATGCGCCTCATCACCAGCGAGCGGCTTGCCGCGCTGGGCCAGATGGCCTCGGGCATCGCCCACGAGATCAACAACCCTCTGGCCTCCATCGCGGGCTGCTCTGAGGGGCTCCTGTCGAGGGTGAAGAAAGGCCAGTGCGACAACGCCCTCTTCGAATCCTATCTGAGCATCATCCAGGAAGAGGTGTTCAGGTGCAAGAGCATAACCACGGCAATGCTTTCTTTTGTGAGAAAGACGACGTATGAAAAGCAAGCTATAAACCCGGGCGAGGCCCTCGATAAGACCATTGAGATCATTGGCTTCCAGGGAAGGCTGAAAAACATCGAGATCGTAAAAAAATATCACGAGCCGTCGCCGGTCATCCACGGCAATGGAGGCGAGCTGAGGCAGGTCATACTTGCCGTGATCACCAACGCCCTCGATGCCATGAACGACAAGGGCACGCTCACGCTCGAAACCGAGGCGCGGGAGAACAACGCGATCATCCGCATCAGCGATACCGGCGAGGGGATCTCCCCGGAGATCATCACCAGGATCTTCGACCCCTTCTTCACCACCAAGGCGGAAAGGGGAGGCACGGGACTCGGCCTCTCCATCGCCCGCAAGATCGTCGCGAACCATAACGGACACATCGATGCCTCATCAACCCCCGGACAAGGGACGACGTTCACGATAACACTCCCGCAGAATTGAATACAAGCACCAAATCCCAAGCACTAAATTACAAGCTCCAAACGCCAAAGTACAAACGGATGGCGGGAATGATGCTTGAAATTTCAATATTGTTTTTGGAATTTACTTGGGGATTTGTAATTTGGAATTTTTTATCCTTTCACTCCATCGGGCATACTGCCCGTCCTCTCAGACATATTGCCTGAACCACCGCGCCCTTTCCGACGATAAAACATCATTAAATCATGATGTTCTGCTCCGGCATTTCTCTTGCTAACACCATCATCATTAGGAGAAGGTGTAGGCCATGAGATATCTGTTACGAGATCTTTTCAGTGACGTCATCGAGGCGGCTAAAGAGGCGGGGATCTGGCAGACCCTGACCCTCAATGAAAAAGAAGAGGTCGTGAATTATTTCCTGCGTCATTTCGACTCGTTGATCAGGGAAGCCCGCTGGCTGAGGTTTTCCCATGTGATGATGTCGCACGCATCCGACGGGCGGCTGCCGCAGCAAGCGTGAGGAGGAGCAGAGCATGAAGATGAACTGCTGGGAATTCAAAAAGTGCGGGCGGCAGCCCGGCGGCCCGAAGGCGGCTGAACTGGGCGTCTGCCCCGCGGCCGTAAGCGCGGTCCTGAACGGGGCCCACGGCGGGCAGAACGCGGGCAGGGCGTGCTGGGTCATTGCGGGGTCCCTCTGCGGGGGCAAGATCCAGGGCACCTACGCCAGGAAATTGGTGAACTGCTGGAGATGCGAATTCATGAACAAGGTAAAGCAGGAAGAAGAACCGTCGCAGTTCGGTTTTTCGCATACCCGTCTTGGCATGGAGAAGAGCCTCGAGCGGCAGAAGCAGGAAAGGGCGCTCGGCCATGAAACAGCCGACAGTCGCCAGCTTGTCAAGAAATAGGGTCCGTTGCGGTCCTGAAAGGCGGGGGTAAGCAGACATGGAAAAGAGGAATTGCTGGGAGTTTAAACAGTGCGGCAGGGGGCCGGGAGGCAAGAAGGCCGAAGAGCTGGGTGTATGCCCCGCTTCATTAGATGACCGGCTCGGGGGCGTCCACGGGGGGAAGAACGCGGGACGCGCGTGCTGGGTGCTGGCGGGCACGCTCTGCGGCGGCAAGCCCCAGGGAACGTATGCCAATAAACACAAGAACTGTCAGCTCTGCGATTTTTACCGCGCGGTAAGGGACGAGGAGGGGGTGGACTTCCAGCTGTCAATCGTGCTTCTTCGAAGGCTGGAGGCCGCCCTTGTACACGCGGGACAGTGAGTGCCGGAGGTAAAGGCGGCATGCCGAACGGAAGCGGCCCCGGAGCAAGACCGCGGGAAAAGCATTGCCAGCCGCAGCTTAATGCGGGCGAAGGCCGAAAAATATACAGGAATTTATTCTGAGAATCGAGGGAGGGGAATAGTATGGCAAAGAATCTTCAGCTTGTCGTGTTCAACATCGGAAAAGAATTGTACGGCGTGGGCATCGAATCGGTCCACGAGATCGTGAAAGTGCCGGACATCACCGAGGTGCCGGACGCGCCCGCGTTCCTGCAAGGAGTGATCAACCTCAGGGGCAAGATCGTGCCGGTGGTAGA
>Ga0210377_10002402_pt1 | contig 16467 bp, 11 predicted proteins | sample PLM4_65_b1redo_FD_155480 | JGI IMG/M metagenome (GOLD analysis project Ga0210377, IMG submission 155480) | Groundwater sediment microbial communities from an aquifer in East River, Colorado, USA - PLM4_65_b1 redo | ecosystem: Environmental > Terrestrial > Soil > Riparian zone | place: USA: East... | reverse complement strand
GCGCCGAGCGGCTTACGGTGAGGCTGCCGGTGGTCGAGCGGAGGGGGGATTCGCAGCAGTTCAGCGACCTGGTCTCGACTGAACGCAACCTGGTGTCCCGCCTGGGTCTCCTGGGACTGGAGCTGACCCCCCAGCTGACCCAGCTGATTCCCGGCCTCCGGGCGGAACGCGGTATCGTCGTGGCGGCGGTCGCCGGCGATGCGCCCTCCGGCCTGACCCCGGGGGACGTGATCTATGCCGTCGACCGCACCGCGATCGGGACGCTTGCCGAGCTGCGCGCCGGGGTCGACAGCATCTCCGCAGGCGGGAGTGTGGTGCTGCAGATCGGGCGTGAAGGTCAGCTCCGCTTTCTCTCCGTGACCCTCGAGTGACGGCCGCCGTCGGGGGACGTTCCGGCAGCGGGCTCGACCGCTTTCTGCGGCTGTTCAGCGACGTCCGCGCCGGAGAGGGCCTCACTGCCATCATCCTGACGGCGAACGTCTTTCTCCTCCTCAGCGCCTACTACGTCATCAAGCCGGTCCGGGAGGCGCTGATCCTGAGCGACGGCGGCGCCGAGGTGAAATCCTACGCCTCGGCCGGCCAGGCCATCCTGCTGCTCCTGCTGGTGCCGGTCTATGGAATGCTGGCGGACCGGCTGCCACGGCGCCGGCTGCTGAACGCCGTCACCGGGTTCTTCGTCGCCTGCCTGATTGGCTTCTGGGCGCTGGCCCGCTCGGGTGCGCCGGTCGGGGTCCCATTCTTCCTCTGGGTCGGAATCTTCAACTTGATGGTCGTGGCGCAGTTCTGGTCGTTCGCCAACGACCTCTACACCAGGGATCAGGGTGAGCGGCTCTTCCCGATCGTCGCCTTTGGCGCCTCGCTTGGGGCCGCGAGCGGGAGCGTACTCACCTCCAACCTGATCTCGCTGCTTGGGGTACCCGAGCTGCTGCTGGTTGCCGCCGGATTCCTCGTGGCTGGTGCGGTCCTTACGCGGCTGGCCGATGCGAGAGAGCGGGCGAAGAACGAAGCCACCCTCCCCGCCCGGTTTACCACGGCCGAACTTCCGGCCGCGACCGGAGAGTACGAAATCCTGGACACCGCCGAGGGACCCAAGGTCACCGTGTCGGTGGCCGGCCCGGCGGGTGGCAGGAAAGGGACATTCGAACTGGTCTTCGGCGATCGCTATCTGCTGCTGATCGCGCTGCTGATGCTGGTGCTCAACTGGGTGAACACCACCGGTGAGTACATCCTGGGCAGTATCGTGTCCGGTTCCGCCGTTGCGGCGATTGCCAGTGGAACGGCGCACGGACTGACCAAGTCGGAGTACATCGCGGAGTTCTACTCCAGGTTCTTCTTTCTCGTGAACATCGTAGGGCTGGTGCTCCAGCTTTTCGTGGTGTCCCGGGTGATCAAGTACACCGGGGTCAAGGTTGGCGTCCTGGTGCTGCCGATCATCGCGGCGTTGGGGTACACCTTCATCGCCTTCGCCCCTGTTCTCGCCGTGGTACGCTGGGTCAAGACGGCGGAGAATGCCACCGACTACTCCCTGCAGAACACGGTGCGCAACGTGCTCTTCCTTCCCACCAGCCGGGATCAGAAGTACAAGGCCAAGCAGGCCATCGACTCGTTCTTCGTGCGGGCGGGAGACGTGCTCTCCGCGCTGCTGGTCCTCGTCGGCACCAGCCAATTCGCCTTTGGTCCCTCCCAGTTTGCCCGGGTGAACCTGGCGCTCGCTCTGGTCTGGCTCGGGCTCGCCTTCCTGGTGGGCCGCGCTTACGGCAGGAAAACCGCGGTGAGGGCCGCCGCATGAGGTGCCGCGTGGGGGGGCTGTCTCGCGGGCTGGCGCTCGCCTTTGCCGCTACGGTTACCACCGCCTCGCTCCCGGCCCAGGCGCCCGCACCCGGCGTACTCCAGGCCGCCGGTCCCGACTACGAGGCCGGGGGCCTCTACCGCTTCCTCTTCGGCGCCGGCTACCGGGAGCTGTGGACCCGGCCCATCCACGTGCCGGTGCTGGACATGGCGACCTATGCCGGAGGGCTCACCCCCATCGCGAGAACCGGTGGGCAACAGACTCGGGCGCTCAGGCTGCGCTCCGCCGACGGGCGCATGTTTTTCTTCCGCTCCCTCGACAAGGACCCCTCCACCGTCCTTCCGCCCGACCTGCGGGGCACGGTGGCGGCGAGTGTGGTGCAGGATCAGACCAAGTCTGCGCTTCCCACCGCTCCTCTTGTGGTCGCGAAACTGCTGACTGCGGCCGCCATCCATCACACCGACCCAATCATCGTGGTACTGCCGGACGCTGCCGCGCTGGGAGAGTTCCGGGCGGTGTTCGCCGGGCTGATGGGGACGCTCGAGGAGGGGGTCGGCGGCAGCTGGGGCGGCGCGACCGAGATCGTCACCAGCGACAGTCTCGTCACCCTCACCAGCCTGAGCGCCGCCGACCGGGTGGACGCCCCTGCCTTTCTCAAGGCGCGCCTCTTCGACATCATGATCGGCGACTGGGACCGGCACCGCGATCAGTGGCGCTGGGCCCGCTACGACGACAACCTGCCCCGCCGGTGGAAACCGGTTCCGATCGATCGCGACCAGGCCTTCGCCAAGTACGACGGCTTTCTCTTCGGCCTTGCCCGCCAGGTGGCGCCGCAGCTCACCAACTACGGGCCGGGGTACCCCGGCATGGTCGGGGCGACCTGGAACGGCCGCGACCTCGACCGCCGGTTCCTGGTCGGGCTGGAGCGGTCCACCTGGGACTCGGTGGCGCGCTCACTCCGGTTTGCGCTGACCGACAGCATCATCCGCGACGCGGTCCACGCGCTCCCGCCCCAGCACTACACGATCATCGGCGTGACCCTGATCGACTGGCTGCGGCTCCGGCGCGATCAGCTGCCGGACGCGGCCCGCAACTACTACTCGCTGCTCGCCGGACAAGTGGATGTCCACGCCACCGCCGGCGCCGATCAGGCGACCGTCACCCGGACCCCTGAGGGAGACATCGACCTGAAGCTGACGGCCTCGGGCGATTCCGCGGCTTTTGTCTCCCGGCGCTTCAAGCGCTCGGAAACCGGGGAGGTGCGGCTCTTCCTCGGTGATGGCTCCGATACCGCGATCATCCGGGGCGAGGGCAGGCGAATCACCGTCCGGGTGATCGGCGAGGGAGGCAGCGACCTGCTGGTCGACTCCGCCAGGACCGGAAAGAACCGCTTCTACGACGATCCTTCCGGGCCGGCCAGCACCGCGGGCTTCGCGGAGACGGTCGACCGCAAGCCATTCGTGCTTCCGCCGTCCCCCAATCCGAAGGCGCTGCCACCCCGCGACTGGGGCCACCGGTGGCAGACCAACATCTGGGCCAGTGGCGGCCCCGATGTTGGCGTCTTTCTGGGTGGCGGGCAGACCTACACCACCTATGGCTTCCGCAAGCTGCCGTTTGCCTCGCGGCATGTCTTCCGGGTTGGGTTCGCTACCGGCCCCCAGGCGTTCCGTGGCGAGTACCACGGCGAGTGGCAGATGGAGAACTCGGGCACCCGGGCCGAACTCCGGTTGCGAGGCTCCGGGATCGAGGTGATCCGCTTTAACGGCTTCGGAAACGAGGTGCTGGCACCGGATGACGACGAGTTCTACCGGGTCACCCAGCAGCAGTACAGCGTGTCTCCGGGGCTGAGCTTCCAGCTCGCTCCGCACCTCAGGTTCAGCCTGGGCCCCGAGGTCAAGTACGTCCACACCGACAACCGGCGGAATCGCTTTCTCGCCACGCTCGATCCGTACGGTGATGGCGGCTTCGGAGAGTTCGGGGCCCGGGCGGACCTGGTACTCGACACCCGGAACCGCAACACCGCCGCCACACACGGCGGGATGATCGCGATCGGGGGCACTGTCCGGCCGCCGTGGTGGGACGTGGAAGAGACGTTCGGCGAGGCGCACGGCGAGGCGACGGTCTTCCTGAGCCCCAGGGCACCCCTCGATCCGACGCTCTCTTTCCGGGTTGGCGGCCGCAAGATCTGGGGCGCCTATCCGTATTTCGAATCCGCCTTCATCGGCGACCGGGGCACCGTGCGGCTGGGCACGGATAACCGCTACGCCGGCGACGCCTCGGCCTACGGATCGTCGGAACTGCGACTCGCCCTTTTCCGCACCACGCTGGTGGTGCCGACCGATGTCGGCATCTTCGGCCTGGCCGATGTCGGCCGGGTGTTCCTCGACGGCGAGTCCTCCGACAAGTGGCACTCGGCCCTTGGCGGGGGGCTCTGGCTGGCCTTCCTCAGCCGGGCCAGCACCCTCTCGGTGGCCGCGGCCGCCAGTGACGAGCGTACCCGGATCTACGTGCAGGCCGGTTTCGGCTTCTAGGAAAGACTCTCCATGGGGCGGGATCGCAACGCGGGCATCTACGCCGTAGCCGCGGCGGGGTTGACCGTGGCGTTCCAACTGGCCGGCAAGGCCACCCGCGACGCACTCTTCCTTTCCACCCTTGGTGTAGCCGCGCTGCCCAGGATGCTGATCATCGCAGCCCTGGTTTCGGCGGCGCTTACCATCGGGCTGACCCGGGTCATGGCCCGGACCGGTCCGGGGCGGCTGGTGCCGCGTCTCTTCTTCCTGAGCGGTGCTCTCCTGCTGGTCGAGTGGGCACTGGTCGGCCCGGCCCGGCCCATTGTCGCGGTGCTGTTCTACCTGCACTTCGGCGGGCTCGGCGCGCTCCTGGTCTCCGGTTTCTGGGCGCTGGTGAACGAGCGGTTCGATCCCCGCGCCGCGCGCGGCGCCATCGGCCGCATCACCACCGGTGCATCGCTGGGCGGACTGCTCGGCGGGATCCTCCCCGAACGCATCGGTGCGACCCTCAGCCTGACCGCCATGCTCCCGGTGCTGGCGGCGCTCCACCTGCTCGCCGGCCTCCTGGTGTTGTGGCTCAGACGGTCGACCACATCACAGGAGCCGGCCTCGGCCCGACGGGACGCCGTACCCTCCCGTTCCTCCCGCGACATCTTCCGCTCGTCCCCCTACCTCCAGGGCATCGCCCTGCTGGTGGTGCTCACGGCCACCGCGGAAGGCCTGCTGGACTACGTGTTCAAAGCCGGGGCGACACTCGTCGCCTCGGATGAGGCCACGCTGCTCCGTCTGTTCGCCGCCGTGTACACCGGCACCGCGCTCCTCACCATCCTGCTGCAGCTCTTTGTCCTCCGCCCGATACTCGGCCGGCTGGGCATCGCCCGCGGCGCGGCGCTCCTTCCGGCCGGCTCTTCGATCGGCGCGCTGGGGGCGCTGCTGGTTCCCGGCTTCGGTGCACTGGTCGCGGCGCGGGCGGTCGAGGTCGTGCTGCACAACTCGATCTTCCGGGCGGCCTACGAGCTGCTGTTCACGCCGGTCTCACCCCAGGAGAAGCGCTCGACGAAGCTGCTGCTCGACGTCGGGGTGGCCCGGGTGGGCGATGTCCTGGCCGGCGCGCTGGCGCAGGGCGCGTTGATCGCGGGGCTCGTCACCGCCACCCCGCTGCTTTGCGCCACCATGCTGCTGGGCGCCGCGGCCTTGCTGGTAGCCCGTCAGCTGCACCGGGGGTATGTCCGGGCGCTGGAGCAGAGCCTCCACCGGCGCGCCGCCGATCTTCCCACGGTTTCGGAGGACCAGGCCGCGACCCTGATGCAGACCTTCGGCGCGTTTGATCTCTCGGAGTTCCGGGAGCGGCATGCCGACACGGAGGGGACTCCGGATGAGGGGCAGGAGGCGCGGAAGATTGTCGCGCAATCACGGGTCTCGGCGCCGGTGACCCGCCGGCGGGATGGGCTGGTCAGTTCCCGGCCCGACATGGTCATCTCGGCGCTCGAGAGCGGGCCCCTGAGGGAGGACCAGGTCGACTCCGCAGTGAGCCTCCTGGCCTGGGATGAGGTCGCCCGGCGGGCCATGCAGGCGCTGGGCCCGATCGCGCAGTCCGACCCCGGCCGCCTGCTCAAGCACCTGCTGAATCCCGAGGAGGACTTCGCCATCCGGCGCCGACTGGTGCGGGTGCTGGCGGACGCCACCGGCGAGGAGGCCTTCCAGGGCCTGTTGCAGGCGCTGGAAGACCCGCGATTCGAAGTCCGCTACCGCGCGGGCCAGGCGCTGGCCCGGATGATGACCCGGAACCCGGCGTTCAGGGTCGAGCGCGAGCAAATGGTGCAGGCCGTCCTGCGCGAGGTGGCGGTGGAGCGCGGCGTCTGGGAGAGTCGCCAGCTGATCGATCAGTCGGACGACGACTGGTCACCGATGGAGGCGGAGGTCCTGCGCGATCGCGCCACCCGGAGCCTGGAGCATGTGTTCACCCTCCTGTCACTGGTGCTGCCCCAGGAGACCCTCCGGCTCGCCTTCCACGGACTGCACACCCAGGATGCACATCTCCGGGGCACCGCCCTCGAGTATCTGGAGAGCATCCTGCCGGAGCGGGTCCGGGAGAAACTCTGGCCGTTCCTCGAGGTCCAGCACCGCCCCTCCCAGCGCACGCCCGAGCAGGCGCTGCAGGAGCTGCTGGCATCGCGAGAGTCGATTGTGCTGGCGCTGGCGGCGGTCCGGCGGAAGAGCCAGGAGTGAAGTGAAGGTGGAACGTGAAAGGGCTCACTCTTCACGCCGCTCGTCGTACTCCCACGGAATCGTCAGCCTGACCCAGCTCCCGAACAGCGGATCCTCCAGCCGAAGCCGTACCTCCCCTTTCGATCCTTCTTCCCGGACGATGCCGCGGGTTTCGAGCGCCCGCAACGCCTTCTGCATGGTCGGCACCGGGACGCCGTACCTCCGGGCCACTGCGCTGGACGACAGGCCTTTCCCCTCGTAGATCAGCGCGAGCAGCGCCTTCTGCTGTGGCGCGGTGAGCCCGGTCCAGATCTGGGTGAAGAGCGGATCGCTGCGCCGGGCCGCGGAGGCCTCGACTCCGGCGACGAGGTCGGGAGTGAGCCGGGTTCCCGCCCGGCTCGCGTAGCCCGACTCCCAGCAGGCGTGCGCCAGCAGCTGCACGTTGTACGGCACGTCCTCGGCGCGATCGAGAATGGCCTCGATGCCTTCGTCCGTGACCACCAGCGCGCCTTTGAACCCTCGACTGAGGAATTGCCGGAAGGCCGGACGGGGAATGGGGCCCAGGAACCGGCGTTCCCCCAGCCGGTAAAACGGGCGGGAGGCCTCACCGGTCATCGCCGCCAGCACCCGGGTCTCCGAGCCGGCGAAGATGTATGCCAGGTGCCGGTGGGTCTGCACCGCGGCGCGGAGCTGTCCCTCCGCGTCGGCGCCGCCGCGTTCGACGATCCGCTGGAATTCGTCCAGGATGAGGCCGGTGGGGCGCGAGCGTTCACGGGCCGCCTTCTCGTACCCGTCCAGCACCTCGAGGAAGAGCGGCAAGGCGCCGGCGGGCGGTGGCTGCACCCCGATCGAAACCGACCAGGAGCCGTCCAGCGGTTTGAACGACACCGTGGGCTTCACCGCCTTGAAGAAGGTGCGCACCGCCTTGACCACTCGCTCCGCCGGGCCGGCGAGGGAGGCGGCGTAGTCCCGCACCATCCGGGCGGCCAGCAGGTCCAGGGTGGGAAAGACCTCCCCGTCGTAGCGGAACACCAGCGCCTTCTGCCGGGCGGCCAGGGTGGCCGCCCCGGCCAGGAGCGAGGTCTTGCCGTAGCGCCGGGGGCCGATCAGGAAGCACTTCCCGGCGCCGTTCAGCACCTGGGAGAGCTCCTTCAGCTCCTCCACCCGGTCTACCAGCTCATCCAGCGCGAGCTCCCGGCCGAATTCGAAGGGGTTGCGGGCTTGGGGCATGACTCATGGACGGTGAGGAGTGTGATACTATCCGGCATTATGCCAAGTAGCATAGTCCGAGGCCGGTCCATCCGCCAGCCGGCTGGCGGGAACCTCCACCCGGTTCCCCTCGTACGGCCGGAATCCGACGCCTCGCCGGAGCCGTTCAACTGTTAAAGAATTAGTTGACAGCCGGATATGCCGGCCGTATCGTGAGCATCATGGCCCGTCGACCCTCCCCCACGTTGACCCCGGCGGAACTCCGGGTCATGCAGGCGCTCTGGCGACTGGGCCGTGCGCCTGCGGCCGCCATTGTAGACGCCCTTGCCGGCTCGAATGGCAGCCGGGACAGTACCGTGCGGACCATCCTGCGGATCCTCGAGCGCAAGGGGTTCGTGAGGCACGAGCGGGACGGCCGGGCCTTCATCTACCTTCCCGCGGTCGCAGAGGGCGACGCCCAGCGAGGCGCCGTGCGCGATCTGGTCGCCCGCTTCTTCGGTAATTCCCCCGAGCGCCTGGTGCTCAACCTCCTCAGGCATGAGGACGTGGACGCCAGAGAGCTGCAGCGGCTGCGCCGCCTGGTGGATCGGGAGGATTCCGAATGAGTCAACTGGCCGCGACCGTACTCTCGGCGATCCTCGCCGGCATCTGGTTCGGCGCCTGCCTGGTGATCGCGGCCACGCTCCTCCTCAGGGTGCTCCCCGGGCTGGAGCCACGGTGGCGCTACCGCCTCTGGCTGGGGGTGATGATTGCCGCGCTGGCGGGCTCGTTCGCGCTTCCGGCAGCCCAGTCGTGGCAGCCGGACGTCACGCCGGACACGCCCTGGCCCGCGGGTGAAGAGGCGGCGCAGGTGCCAGAGGAAGTGCGGCTTGATGTCCCCGGTCTGGCGCCAGCCGCCCTGGTCGCGCCATCCAGAATCGCCGCCCAGGCTGTTCCGACCGCCCGGCTGGGTGCCGTGGACCTCGATGCGCGCTCGCCTGACAGGCCGGGAATCCAGATGCGGAGCGGTGCGGCCACTGCGTTGGCCGCCCTGGTACTCGCCGGTGTGTTGTTCGCGCTTGGCCGCGTGGCGCTGCAGCTCCTGGCGGTGAGGCGGCTCAAGCGGCGGTCCGGTCCGGCACCTTCGCGGCTCGCACGGCTCTGGAGTGAGGCGCAGGTGCGACTGCCCACGCCGCGCTCGCTCCGCCTGATGACCTCGGCCGAGGCCCGGCTGCCGGTTGCGTGCGGCTACTTGCATCCGGCCGTCCTGGTTCCGGAATGGCTCAGCCGGTCGCTGACCGACGAGGAGATGCGTCACCTCCTGCTCCACGAGCTGGCCCACCTGGTGCGGCGAGACGACTGGGGATTGCTCGCCGAGCGGGTGATCGTGGCCATCTGCTGGTGGAACCCGGTGGTATGGTGGGTTTCCCGCCGCCTGGAGCAGGCGCGGGAACAGGCATGCGACGTTCTGGTCGCCGCCCAATCGGATCGGCAGCAGTACGCCCGAACGCTGTCCATCTGGCCGAACTCGCGACTGCCGGTTCCCAGTGTCTGGCTAACGGCGCCCTGCGGGGCCAGCTCACCCTGCGCGTCGAGGCGCTCATGGCCCGGCCGAGTGCCTCGATCCGCACCGTTCGGCTCCGGTATCGCGGACCGGCGATCGGCCTGGCGGGTCTTGTCCTTGTCGCCGGCTTCCGGGTGGCCCCGCCGCGGATTCAGAGCAGTGCCACGCCGGCCGTGGCCCCGGTGGCCGTGCAGTCGCGCCTTGTCGGGGCCACCGGTTTCGCCGCCGGTCCGGAAGGCCTCGCGCTCGACAGTCTGTTCACCGCCTACGCCGATTCCGGTTTCTCCGGCACCATCCTCCTCGCGCGCCGGGGCGAGATCCTGCTCCACAAGGGTTACGGACTGGCGGACCGGGAGCGTGGTATCCCCGCGACCGCCGAAACCCGCTACAGCACCGCCGGGATCACCAAGCTCTTCACTGCCACCGCGCTGCTCCAGCTGGCCACCGAAGGAAAGCTCGCCGTAGACGATCCGGTGAGCCGCTGGATCGGTCCATGGTCGGGTCCGAAGGGTGGGGTCACCCTCGATGAGATTCTCACCTACCGCGACGGGTTCACCCGCCTGAATGCCCCGGTACAACGGGCCGATCCCCGGGAGTTTCTGCGCGCTCTCGCCGCGGCACCCGCCAGCTTCACGCCAGGCTCGGGGTTCCGCTACAACGACCATGGGCACAGCCTGCTGGGCCTGGTCATTGAGCGGGCCAGTGGCGAGGCCTACGAGTCCTATGTCCAGCGCCGCTTCCTGAATCCGGCCGGCCTGACTTCGACCGCCTTCGAGGCGGACGGCGGCGAGATGGCGACGGAGTACTCCGGGCCGGCGACCGCACTGGTCCCGGTGGGGCCCCGAGCCTATCGATGGGGCCGCCGGGCCTCACTCGGCCTGGTGAGCACCGCCGGCGACCTGTACCGCTGGTTCCAGGCGCTATCCGACACGGCGGTGGTGAGTCACGCGGTCAGGACCCAGCTCTTCAAGGTCCGGGGACGGACCGACTACAACACCGATCAGGCATACGGACTCGAACTGGTTGATCGGGGAGGTGGCCACCACATCTGGCGCCGTGTGGCAGGCACCCCGGGGTTCGAAGGAGAGGTGCTGTACGATCCGACGTCCGACTGGACTGCGGTGATCCTGGTGAACACCCGGCTCGGCTGGCGCTTCCGGGTCTGGCGGGAGATCGAGCGGGAGATGTGGGCTGAGGGCGGAGGGCTAAGGGCTGAAGGCTAAAGGCTAAAGGCTAAAGGCAATGGGCCATAGGCCAGCGGCTGATGCCAACAACTGTCCAATGACCTGTTAATTCACTAACACACGGAGGGACCATGCAGCGGTTATGGCGTTGGCTTCTGGTGCTCGGGGCGGTACTGGCACCTCGCACCGGACTGGCCCAGTCCGCGGCGGATTCTGCCGGCGTACGGGCGGCGGCGCTGGACTATGTCGAGGCGATCTATCGGGTCGATACCGCGCGCATCGTTCGCAGTGTTCGGCCGGAGCTGGCCAAGCGGGGCTACTTCGTGCCCCGCGGAAAGACCGAGTACGCCAGCGAGCCGATGACCTACGCCGAGCTGATCGGGGTGGCGCGAAGCTGGAACAAGGCCGGAAGGGTGGATCCGGAGAAGGCTCCCAAGGTAGTGCAGATCCTGGACCTGCAGGACCAGACCGCCAGCGTGAAGCTGACGGCTCAGTGGGGCACCGACTACATGCACATGGCCAGATACGACGGCCGCTGGATGATCGTCAACATCCTCTGGCAGACGCCACCCCGCTGAGGCCCCATGTTCACTCCAGCCCTGCTGGCGCTGACCGCGCTGCTCGCCCAGTCCGCCCCCGCCCCCGCCTGCGCCACGGCGCCCACCTGGGCGACGGCGTTCGCGCCCAACCTCTCCGACTCGGCTCGGCTCTTCCGCGGGACATTCGCTCCCGATGGCCGGACGCTCTACTACTTCTGGAAGGTCACCCTCGGCACCGAGGACTACCGCATCCTGGTCTCCCGGAGGACTCGGGACGGCTGGTCCCCGGGAGAGCGGCTCGATCTGGGCGGCGACTATTCGGATCTCTATCCGAGCGTCAGTCCCGATGGAAAACGGCTGGTCTTCGCATCCTATCGCCCGGCGCCAGGGGACACGTCCGCGCACCGGAACGCCTATCTCTGGTACGCGGAGCGAAAGGGCGCTGGCTGGGGACCCCCGAGGTTTATCGCCGAGGCTGCCCAGTTTGGCATGTATCACTCCGGCCCACTCATCGCGGCGGACTACAGCATCCGGTTCAGCCGGACCTCCGCCGACTGGCGGACCAAGTGGTCGATGGTCATGCGCTGGGATGGGAAGGCCTATCGCGCGGCGGAACCGGTCGGTGGGGCCGATCCCGGGGAGCGGTGGCGCGACTGGCGGCCGGTGCAGCTTCACGTCTGGGGCGGGCAGCTCGCGCCCGGTGGCAATCTCGCGATCCTCGATATCTCGTCGATCGACCCGAGGGGCAGGCGCGCCCCGGCACAGGTCTGGGTCTCGGCAAAGCACGGTGAGGACTGGAGCGAGCCGGTGCCCGCGGGCGGCGGAGTGAACGGGAATGGAGGGACCAACTTCGTGACCTTCCATCCGGGCGGCTGTTCGATCCTTTTCGTCCGCAACTTCACCCAGTTCGAGACGGTGTCCCTGGAGGTCCTCGCGGGCGTCGCCCGGTCGAAGTCTGGCGACGTGGGGGTCACCGAGTTTGCCCGGATCGAGGGCACCTACCGTGGCGCGTACGTCCAGGCCGGGGCGGTGCAGCTGATCGACGCGGAGATCTTCCGGCAGGGCGACACCATGCGGATCGCGACGCGCTCACCGGACTGGCCGCTCAGGCCTCCCCGCATCAGCGTGGTTTCCCGCGATTCGGTCGACCGCTATCGATTTGCCACGCCCTTCGGGCAGGCAACCATGCGGCATGACGCCCGGCATGGAGAACTCGCCGGCACGCTCGCCGGAGACAATGCTCCTCCCATCACCCTGACGCTCAAGCGAGCGCTGACCCCCCCGCCTCCTGCCGTGCTGCGGGAAGACCTTACCGTGGTGAGCGGTGGAGTCACCCTGGCCGGGACCTACGTGCGGCCGACTGGCGGGGCGGTGAAGACGGCCCTGGTTGTGGTTCCGGGCCGCGGGTGTGTCGGCCGGGGAAATGGCATCCGGCTGCTCGAAGCGCTGGCTCCCTACGGGGTTGCGGGCGTCGCATTCGACAAGCGCGGCGTCGGTGGCTCGGGCGGGACCTGCCGCGACGCAACGATCGATGACTTCACCGGCGACGCGCTCGCCCAGTTCGAGGCACTCACCGCTCGGCTGGGTCGCGACACGGTGAAGGCCGGATTCCTGGGCGGAAGCGCGGGGGGATGGACGGTGGTACGGGCCGCGGCCCGGTCCGCGATACCGGTCGACTTTCTGATTACTGTCGCGGGGCCCTCGGTGAGCGTGGAGGCGCAGCAACGGGACAATGCGAGGTATGTCACCAGCCGCCTGGGGTTCACTCCGGCGCAGCAGCGCCAGGCGATGCGCTATCTCGACCTGATGTTCGCCAGGGGCAGCCAGGAGGCCCGGTACAACGAGATGCAGGACATCGTGCGCTGGTCCCGGCAAGTCGGCTTTGCGGACGAGTTCTACGAGGACTCTGATATCCCGTCCTCCCCCGCCGCGGTGGACAGTCTCTGGGTGACGCTCAACAACTACGATCCCGCTCCCGATCTGCGGCGGCTCTCGATACCGCTGCTGGCGCTCTTTGGCGAACAGGACGAGGTAGTGCCTCCGAAGGAGAACGTGATGGCGCTGCGGCGCATCGCGGCGGCGAATCCCGGGCTCAAGGCCAGGATCGTGGTCGTCCCCGACGGCGACCATGGGATGGGTGTCGCCGGCGGAGTGAGCCGGTTGGCGGAGGGGGTCGAGCTGCATCGGTTCGACCGGCTCTCACCGATCTATCTGGAGAACGTCGTGGACTTCCTGCGGGGGCTTCCCGCAGGCAGGTGAGTGGGGGAGGTGTGAGCCGGATCACACCTTAACACCGGGCCGATTGGGGCGTCGAACGGGGGAAGACTGGCCGCAATCGGAACCCCAACAGGAGTGAAGTCATGCATCGCCCCCTCAAGCACAGCCCGGTACTGCTGGGCGCCCTGGTGCTCACCCTCGCTGGCTGCAGCGACAGCGGCAACGGACCGGCGGACGGGTCCAACATCCTGACCGCCGCCCAGGTCCAGGACATCGGACAGGACGTTGCCGAGGACGTCGTGGAATTGACCGACGCGTCGGTGTACAACGGCAACACCGGCATCGACATGGAGGGGGCGAGCAGTAACGGGGTCAGGTTGACCAGCGTGCCACCGGCCTGCGTGACGGTGTCGCCGTCCCCGCCGACCAACAGCGACGGTGACATCGTCCCCGACTCGGTCCGGCTCTCCTACGACTGCGGTTTTCAGCGCGCCAACGGCGTACTCATCGACTCCCTCACCGGCTCGATCGACTTCTTCGATCCTCAGCCGACCGTGGTCAGCCTGGGAGTGAAGCACATCTTCAATGACTTCACCCGCAAGCGGATCAATTCTGCCTTCCCGCTCCGGAGCTTCACCGCGGTCCACAATGGCGTCCGGGAATGGGGCGGCAACGCCGACACCCTGGGTCACACCATCACCGATTTCAGCACGGTGTGGACCCACGCGAGCGGACGCCAGACCACCCACCTGAAGGACTGGGCCGCAAGGTTCACCGCGACTACCCCGGGCACGATCGGGCTCGGCATTCCCCTGCCGGCCGGAGGGCTGACCCTGAACGGTACCAGCACCTGGAGCACCGCCAACCGGAGCTGGAGCGTAGCCGTCACCACCGCCGAGGCGCTGCAGTATGACCCAAGCTGTGAGGTGACGCCCCGGCTGACCGACGGGACGCTCGACCTGGTCATCACCCGCAACGGCGAAGTGACCAACGTGGAGATCGTCTTTATCAACTGCGGTCAGTACCAGGTGACCAGGACGGTGGGAGCCTCGTCGTAGGTCGCGGTCAGGTTGCGTGGGGTGAAAGTGAAGGGTGAAGGGTGAAAGGGGCGCCCCTCGGAGCGCCCTTTTCACGTTTCACGTTTCACCCCCGGGGGCCCTCCCTCGACACTGCCCCCCGGCTATATTCCCGCCCGGTCTGGACCCCTGATTTTCAGTCCCTTTTTACTCGGAGAAGTCATGCGAATCCTGGCCCTTACGGCCCTGAGCGCGATGATGCTGGGCTGTGGCCAGCAGGCAGGCACCGGCAGCACGAAGCTCGCCTCGCAGGAGGACAGCGTCAGCTACATTCTCGGCTACAAGATGGGCGAGAACCTCAAGCAGCAGTCGGTGCCGGTGAAGCCTGAGATCATTTACGGTGGAATGCGGGCCGGGTTCGCGGGGACGCCCGCGCTGATGCACGACAGCGTCATGCAGTCGGTGATGATGGCGTTCCAGGTCCGGATGATGGGCATGCAGCATCAGAAGGACTCGACCGCGGCAATCGACAACCAGAAGGCAGGCGAAGCGTTCATGACGTCCAACAAGACGAAGGAGGGCGTGAAGACCACCGCCACCGGGCTGCAGTACAAGGTTCTCCAGGAGGGCTCCGGCGCCAGGCCGGGCGCCACCAGCACGGTGACCGTGCACTACAAGGGGACGCTGCTGGACGGCAAGCCGTTCGACAGTTCCTATGACCGCGGCCAGCCCGCGACCTTCCAGCTCAATCAGGTGATTCCGGGCTGGACCGAGGGGGTGCAGCTGATGACTCCCGGTTCCAAGTATCAGTTCTGGATTCCCGGCAATCTCGGCTACGGCCCCCAGGGCTCGCCCCCGACCATCGGGCCGAATGCGACGCTGGTCTTCGAGGTGGAGCTGCTTTCAGTGAAGTGACCCCGCAGGGGGCCCTAAAAACCGACCTTCGTAATCCTCCCGGCCGGCCCAACCAGCCACCCCGCCTTCTGGCTCGCGAAGGCGGCGCTCCAGTAGGCCAGGGTATCCAGTGGCTGCCAGGTCCGGCCCTCGTCCGGCGACCAGCTCGCGCCCTTCGGGCCCACCGCCACGGTCCTGGTGGTCCCGGGTACGTACACCACGCCGTAGATCACGCCGCCGAAGGTCGGCTGACCGCCGGCAGCCCAGGTGGCTCCACCATCGGCAGTGAGAATCACGCTCGCGGGACCATCCGGTGCGCCAATATCTCCACCGGCCGCGACGCCGATCCTCGGAGTGCGGAAACCGATCGAGGTGAGCCCGGTGGTGCCCGTGCCATGCTTCACCGGGGCGATCCAGCTCTTCCAGGTGTTGCCCCGATCGGGCGTGAACAGCACCCGCGCCTCTTCTCCGGCTCCGGTCGAGATCCAGGCGCTCTTGCTACCCAGGACCGAGACGCAGGTACCGCTCGCGGCAAAGGCCCCCTCCCCCTTGGTGGCGGGGGGAGCGGTGGTGAGCTCCTCCCAGCGTTGCCCGCCATCGAGGGTCCGCAACAGCGGGAACTTGCCTCCCACGTTGTCGCTGAAGGCGAGGCCGCTCTCCTTGTCCCAGAAGGCGAAGCAGTCGTAGAACGCCTCCGGGTCGCGGTTGATGTACTGAATCTGCCAGTTGATGCCGCCGTCCGTGGTCTTGTAGATCCGCGACCGGGGGCCGGGACCGGCGCTCAGCAGATATGCGACCTTGGAGTCGACCCCGTGGATGTCGCGGAACTCGAGGCTGTCAGCGCCGGCCACCTTGGCGGTCAGCCAGGTGGTGCCGCCATTGGTGGTGAGCACGAACGTCCCCCCCGTGCCGCTCGCCCAGACCACCCGGTCATTGACGACGCTCACCGCCTGAAGGCGGGCAGTGGTACCCGACGATTGCGGCGTCAGGGTGGCGGGGCCAACCTGGTGCGGCGGCTCGAGCACGGCCGGAGCCGGGCCCGGCTGCGGGGCTCCGGCAGGGGGAGCGGGCGGAATCCGGGGGCGGCTCTCGTTTGCCGCCCCTCCGCCGCCACAGGCGAGAGTGAGCAGCGCGACCCAGGGCAGAACGGTGCCAAAGCGGAACGACATGATCAGAGGACTCCTCGGTTTATGAACCCGGGGGAAAATACCACGGGACCAGGGGCGGCGGATGCGCCGCCGCCCGACTCATCGTGCGGGGACGAATGCGGGGGTGATTCTTGGACGAGGGGGTGAACGGTGAACGGTGAACGGGGAGCGGGGAGCGGGGAGTGGGGAGCGGGGAGTGGGGGAGGAGCC
>Ga0210377_10002401_pt1 | contig 16467 bp, 13 predicted proteins | sample PLM4_65_b1redo_FD_155480 | JGI IMG/M metagenome (GOLD analysis project Ga0210377, IMG submission 155480) | Groundwater sediment microbial communities from an aquifer in East River, Colorado, USA - PLM4_65_b1 redo | ecosystem: Environmental > Terrestrial > Soil > Riparian zone | place: USA: East... | reverse complement strand
AACCTCAAAGGCCAGCCCGTCAGCGTCGGCGACCTCGTCCATCAGGCCGAGCGCGAGATCTCCCCTGCGGTAATCGCGTTCTACTGCGACACGTTTGCGGATCGCAATCCGATCTACGCGCGCGAGGGCGTCGCTCCGCCGCTCCTGTATCACAGCGAGGTCTACGCCCACATCGACCGCTGGTATCTGCGCAAGCTCGTCGGAAACCTGCACGCGCGACAGGAGTGGCTGATGTTCGCGCCGCTGCGGGCCGGCTCGACGGTGCGTACGCGTTCGACCGTCGTCGAGCGCTACCGGAAGCGCGACCGCGACTTCGTCGTGAACGAGGTCGACTTCTGCGACGAACACGGGCGGCTGCTGGTGCGCTCGCGCACACACCAGTCGTTCCTGGCCGACTTGCCGCAGGCGGAGGGCGCCTACGTCGTCGATCGCGACAGCGCGGCGAAGAAGGAGCGGCGCGCGGTCGGTGAGGGCGACGGACTCGAGCTCGAGCCGATCGAGCTGCACGTCGATCTCACGACTTGCTGGCGGTTCTCCGGCCCGATCAAGAACTACCACACCGACCGCGACGAGGCGCGCAAGCTCGGCTTCCCGGACGTCGTCGTGCAGGGGATGCTCTCGACCTGTCTCGCGTCGCAGGTCATGGGCAACGCCCATGGCGCCGGCTGGCTCGCCGGCGGACGCATGGACATGAAGCTCGTGAACGTGCTCTGGGGCGGCGAGCGCGTGCGCGCCCGCGCGAAGCTCCGCAGCGAGACCCCCGAGGGTGCCCGCGCCCGCCGCGAGTACGAGCTCTGGGTCGAAAAAGACGACGCCAAACAAACCGTCGTCACCGTCGGCACCGCCTCCGCCTTGGTTTTGTAGAGACCTCCGCCCTGGTCTCACAGTGAGTTTGCGCGATGGCGCGGCGCGAAGCCGCCTTCGCGCTGCGACGCAAGCGCCGAAGGCGCGCGCAGCGAGGCGAAGCCGAGCGAAGACAGTCAGTTTGAATGGCGCGGCTACGCCGCGCCGGGCCCCTTGGAACCTCGAGTCCGACAGAAACGTCGCTGGCACCCGGTCCTGCAAGCCGCGCGAAGCGCGGCGCGCAGCGAGGCAAAGCCGAGCGAAGTCAGGGTGGCGCGGCTACGCCGCGCCGGGCCCCTTAAGACAAGAATGCGTCGAGCGCCTGCCCCATCGCGTGCGCGGAGGCAAAGCGATCGTCGGGATCCTTCTGGCATGCGCGCATCAGGATCTGCACCAGGCCCTCGGGGATCTCGGGTCGCAGGTGCCGCGGATCGGGCAGCGGCGCGTGCAGCTGCTGATCGACGACGCCGTCGCCGCTGAACGGTCGCTGCGCGGTCGCCATCTCGAACATCGAGATGCCGAGCGCATACAGGTCGGTGCGCCCGTCGATCTCGTGGCCGAGGATCTGTTCGGGCGGCATGTACTGCGGCGTGCCCTTGGCCTCGGTGAGTGTCTCGTTTCCCGTCTCGAGCGCCTTGCTGATGCCGAAGTCCATCAGCTTCACGGTTCCGTCGGACGCGAGCAGGATGTTCGACGGCTTCACGTCGCGGTGGATCACGTTCGAGCGGTGCGCGTAGGCGAGCGCGCGGCACATGTCGCGCCCGACCTCCGCGACGCGGCGCGGAGGCAGCGGCTGCCGCTCGTTCGAGCCGCGGATCCGCATCACTTCGCGGACCGTTCGGCCCTGCACGTATTCCATCACGATGCAGGGCTGATCATTCACGACCGCGACGTCGTAGATGTGCACGATGTTCGGATGGTTCATCGATGCGGCGGCGCGCGCCTCCGCGCGAAACATCTTGACCGCTTCGGGATTCGCGGCGAGCTCGCCCGGCAGGAACTTGATCGCGACGGGCCGCTCGAGCTCTCGGTCGCTCGCCAGGTAGACGATGCCCATTCCGCCGCGGCCGATCTCGTCGCGAAGCTCGTAGCGGTCGCTGGCCGTCGTCGCCGGCGACGGCGTCGTGACGCCGAGGGCGCGCTCGCGCAGGCGCTCGAGCCGCGCCTCGACGTCGGCGTACTGCGGATCGAGGTTCGCGATGTCCTCGAGCGCGTCGACCGCGCCGGCGGCGTCGCCGATGCGCTCGAGCGCCGTCGCCAGCATGAGCAGGAGCTCGAGGTCGTCCTTCGCATAGCCGTCGTCGGCCGAGAGCGTCGTGAGCTTCTCCTTGGCGCGGTCGATCAGGCCCTTCTCGAGGAAGATGCGCGCGAGAAGTCGCGCGGCGACGCGCGCGTCCGGGGCGTTGGCGGGGATACGCTGAAGCGTGTCGACGGCTCGCTCGTAGGAGCCGACCTCGTAGAACGCGCGCGCAGCCGCGAGGTGGTTGCCTTCCTCGAGCGCCAGGTCGGCGGCGCGCATGCGGTCGCCGGCGCGCTCCCAACAGGCGCGCGCCTCCGCGCGCCGGCCCGCCTTCTCGTGGCAGTCGGCCGCGCGCTCGAAGACACCCGCGTGCTCGTAGGCTTCGGCTGCCTGCGCGTGTCGCCCGACCTTCTCGTAGAGCTCGGCCGCCTGGCGCGGATCACCCGCCTCCGCGTAGCAGGCCGCGGCCTGATCCCACTCGGAGGCCGATTCGTAGAGCTCGCCGGCGCGTTTGAGCCAGCGCGGTTTGCGTCCGCGCGCCTCGAGAAGCGTCTCCGCGGCCGCGACGCCCAGGCCCGCGCGCGCGTAGAGTCGCGACGCGCTCTCGGCATCGCCGAGGCGCTGGTGGAGCTGGGCCGCGCGCTCGAGCTCGCCGGCGCGCTCGAAGAGCTCGGCGGCCTCGCGCTCGCCGTCGGTGAGCAGGAGCGCCTCGCCAGCCTCGCGCCACAGGCCGGCGCTCTGGTAGTGATGCGCGGCTTCGGCGTGTCGGCCGAGCTCGGCATAGACGCGCGCGGCCCGCGCCGGCTGCTTGGTCAGCAAGAGCGCGCGCGCGAGCTTGGGCTTGGCGCCCGCGCGCTCGTAGAGCGGGACCGCGCGCGCCGGCTGCTGGCGCTCGACGAGCAGGTCCGCGGCGCGCTCGAGCTCGCCGCGCTCGACGAGCTTGCGGATCTCGGCGTCCGCGTCGGACGGCTTGGCTGGCTTGGACGGCTTTGCCGATTTGCGCCGACGCCGTTGTCGGGCCCAGAGCAGCGCGAGGATCGCCGCCGCGCCCGCAAGGACCGCGGCGATCACCGGATCGTCGCTGCCCACCTGGCGGGCGAGCCACGTCGCGGTGTGCTCCATCCGGGCAAGCTCGTCCACGAGAGCGTTTCCCCCTGTGACGCGCGGCACCGCGCGCCATCCGAGTCTTCGGCCCGCCGCTGATCCGTGTTGAGGGCGGCAGCGGCTTGGCGCCGTTCGCGACTGCCGTACTCTGTCGCCATGGATCCGCTGCACCGAGAAGTCGCGCGTTTTCTCCGCGCGCACGACGTGCGCCGCGATTCCGCCGTGCTCGTGGCGGTGTCGGGCGGAGCCGATTCGGTCGCGCTCTTGCACGTGCTGGTCGCGCTTGGCCAGCGCGTCGCCGCTGCGCACGTGCATCACGGGCTGCGCGGCGCCGACGCCGACGCGGACATGGCGTCGGTGGCGGTGCTGGCGCACGCACTCGGCGTGCGGTTCGCCGGCGCGCGGGTCGATGCAGCCGCGCGCGACGGCCGATCGAAGGAGGCGCGCGCGCGCGGCTTGCGCTACGAGGCGCTCGAGCAGCTGCGCCGCGCGGGCGGATACGCGCACATCGCGACGGCACATCACCTAGAGGACCAGGCCGAAACGGTGCTGCTTCGAGCGGTGCGCGGCACGGGCATCGCCGGGCTCGCGGCGATCCGGCCGAGCCTCGCTGGCGGACGTGTGCTGCGTCCGCTGCTGGCGCTTCGCCGCAGCGATCTGCGCGCCTACCTGTCGGCGCGTGGCATCGGCTTTCGCGAAGATGCGAGCAACGCCGACCTGTCGATCCCGCGGAACCGCCTGCGCGCGGAGGTGCTCCCGGCGCTCGAGTCGATCCACCCGGGTGCGACGGCGCGCCTGGCGGCACTCGCGCGTCTGGCCGCGGAAGCGGACTCGGCGCTCCTCGGCGACCTCGAGGCACGCCTCGACCGTCTGGCGGAGCCCGCAGACGGCGGGTTGTGGCTCTCGCACGCGGAGCTCTTGGCTCTCGAACCCGGCCGGCGACGACGGGCCCTGCTCGCGATCGCCGCGCGCGCGGGCCTCGCGTCCGCCTTGAGCGTGGCCCACGTCGAGCGGATCGACGCATTCCTGCGCTCCGCCTCGCCGGGCCAGTTCCTCTCGCTGCCGCGTGGCCTCACGCTGCTGCGCGATCGCGTCCGTGTGTGGCTCGGTCCTCCGCCGGGTCCGCGTTTTCCCGGGCCGGTCAGCGTCGCGCTTCCGGTGGAGGGCGCGCTCGAATTCCCCGAGCGAGGTCTCCGTCTCAGCTGGCACGCGTGTGTCGCTCCCGACCCTCCCGCCCGGCTTCTGCGCCTGCCCGCTCGTCCGGACGAGTCGCTCGTCGCGCGCAGCCCGACCCCGACCGACCGGATCTTCTCGCGCGGTCGCGAGCGCCGGCTCAAGGAGTTGTTCGCGAGCGCCCGATGGTCCCGAGAGGCGCAGGCGCGCGCGCTGATCATCGAGCGGGGTGGAGAAATCGTCTGGGTTCCGGGACTTCTTCGGGCCGAGGCGAGGGAGTGCGATGCAAGTCCAGTCGAGCTTCGCGCCGCACGCCTTCCAAGCCCGCCACGAAACTGTTAGATTCCGAGAGAATTCGCGCGCTTAGGTACAACGACCACAGTACAGCCATCGACCGGAGGTGAGTTGAACCACCTTTACAAGAATCTGCTGACACTCGCGATGGCCATGTTCGTCCTGCTGGCCATCTTCAGCCTCTTCGGCGGGACTCCGCAAGAGCCCAACGAGATCAAGTACTCCGACTTCCTCGCGCGCCTGGAAGCGGGCGAGGTCGACGAGATCAGCGTCAAGGGCGAGCACATCGAGGGCAAGCTCGAAGACAACACGAGCTTCACCACGAACGGCCCCGCCACGGGTGAGCGCTTCGCGAAGCTGCTGAAGAAGCACAAGGTCGAGACGACCTACAAGGCGCTCGATGACACCGGATTGTGGCAGTCGCTGCTGATCAGCTGGCTGCCGATGCTGCTCTTCATCGGGCTTTGGTTCCTGCTCTTCCGGCAGCTGCAGTCAGGCGGCGGCAAGGCGATGAGCTTCGGCAAGTCGCGTGCGAAGCTGCTCTCGGAAAACTCGCAGCGCGTCACGTTCGCCGACGTCGCGGGAATCGAAGAGGCCAAGGGCGAGCTCGAAGAGATCGTTTCGTTCCTGCGCGATCCCAAGAAGTTCACGCGCCTGGGCGGGCGTATTCCGAAGGGCGTCCTGTTGATCGGCCCGCCCGGCACGGGCAAGACGCTGCTCGCGCGCGCGATCGCGGGTGAGGCGGGCGTGCCGTTCTTCTCGATCTCGGGCTCGGATTTCGTCGAGATGTTCGTCGGCGTCGGCGCGAGCCGCGTCCGCGACCTCTTCGGCCAGGGCAAGAAGAACGCGCCCTGCATCATCTTCATCGACGAGATCGACGCGGTCGGTCGCCACCGCGGCGCCGGCCTCGGCGGCGGTCACGACGAGCGCGAACAGACGCTGAACCAGCTGCTCGTCGAGATGGACGGGTTCGAGTCGAACGAGGGCGTGATCATCATCGCCGCCACGAACCGGCCGGACGTGCTCGACCCCGCGATGCTGCGGCCTGGCCGCTTCGATCGGCACGTGACCGTGAATCGTCCCGACCTGCGCGGCCGCGAGGCGATCCTGCGCGTGCACGCGCGCCGCGTGCTGCTCTCGCCGGATGTGAACCTGACCGTGATCGCGCGCGGCACGCCGGGCTTCTCGGGCGCGGATCTCGAGAACCTCGTGAACGAAGCCGCGCTGCTCGCCGCGCGCCACGACGGCGATTGCGTGGCGATGGCCGACTTCGAGCGCGCCAAGGAGAAGGTCATGATGGGCGCCGAGCGGCGCAGTCTGATCCTCTCCGAGAAGGAGCGCCGCATCACCGCCTACCACGAGGCGGGGCACGCGCTGATCGCGCTGCTCGAGGAGCACAGCGACCCGGTGCACAAGGTGACGATCATTCCGCGCGGGGGGGCGCTGGGCGTGACCCTGACGCTGCCCACCGAGGATCGCTACTGCGTCTCGAAGGAAGAGCTGCTCGCGATGATCACCCGGGCGATGGGCGGTCGCGCGGCCGAGGAGCTGGTCTTCGACCACTTCTCCACGGGCGCGTCGAGCGACCTGACGATGGCGACGAAGATCGCCCGCGACATGGTCTGCAGCTACGGGATGAGCGAGAAGCTCGGCCCGATGAGCCTGGACGACGAACACGCCACGGTGTTCATCGGTCGCGAGTTCGGCGCACCCTCGAAGCACAGCCCCGACATGGCGCGGCAGATCGACGACGAGATGTCGGCGATCCTGTCCGAGCGCTACGCCCGTGCGAAGCAGCTTCTGATCGATCACCGCGATGCGCTGGAACGCGTCGCGCAGGCGCTGCTCGAGCGCGAGACGCTGGAGGAGAGCGATCTGCGCCTTCTGCTCGAGGGTCGTCCGCTGCCCGCGCTTCCCGAGCCCGTGGTGCGCGGCCCGGCGGGAGCGGCGGTGAAGCCCTCGGCCGAGACCGACGAAGGCGCGCGACGCCGCTTCGGCGAGAAGCCGATGCCCGACCCCGAGCCGGTTCCGGGCTAGAGCCTTGCCTGATCCGCGGCCGGACACGCCTTCCCGCGCGCCCGGCGCGCCGAGCGCCGCTGCGCGGGTGCTCGTGCTCGGGATCGTGAACGTCACGCCGGATTCGTTCTGGGATGGCGGTCGGCTGGCGGGGCCGGAAGCCGCGATCGCGCACGGGCTCGCGCTTGCCGCAGAGGGCGCGGACTGGCTCGACATCGGCGGCGAGTCGACCCGGCCGGGCTCGGCGCCGGTTTCCGAGGCGGAAGAGAGCGCGCGCGTGCTGCCGGTGATCGAGGGCCTGGCCAAGCGCGCGGAGACGCCGCTCTCGATCGATACACGCCGCGCACGTGTCGCCGAGGCGGCGCTCGCGCGGGGGGCGCGCATCGTGAACGCCGTGGCGGGCTTGCGCGATCCGGAGCTCGCGGCCGTCTGTGCCGCGCACGGCGCCACGCTGGTGCTGAATCACATGCGCGGCGACCCGGCGACCATGCAACGCGATCCGGTGTACGGCGACGTCGTGCACGAGGTACGCGACGAGTTGCTCGCGCTCGCGGCCCGCGCCGAACGCGCGGGCGTGGCCCGCGAGCGCATCTGGCTCGACCCGGGCCTGGGCTTCGGCAAACACCCGCTCGCGCACAACCTGCCGCTGCTGGCGCGGCTCGACGAGCTCGTCGCGACGGGCTACCCGGTGCTCGTCGGCGCTTCGCGAAAGCAGTTCATCGGTGCGCTCACGGGCGCTGCCGTGGCGGACCGCCTGCCCGGGTCGCTCGCCGCGGCGACCGCGGCCGTTCTGGCCGGCGCGCGCGCCGTGCGCGCGCACGACGTGCGCGAGACCCGGCAGGCCGTCGACATCGCAGCCGCGATTCGCTCTGCGCGCGCGGTCGCGCCGCTTTGACCTGGCTCGTCTACACGTGGCTGCTCGACCGCTGGGAGACGTTCGCCGAGAACTTCCAGCCGCTGCGCGATTCGCTCGACATCCTGGTCGTCGCGTGGTGCGTGTACTGGCTGTTGATGCGCATCAAGGGCACGCGCGCGGCACAGATGGCGCTCGGCTTGCTCATCCTCGTTCTGGCCTGGCGGCTCTCGGATCTGCTCGAGCTCGCGACGGTGTCGTTCCTGCTCGACAACTTCCTGTCCTCGGGGCTGCTCATCTTGATCGTGATCTTCCAGGCCGACGTCCGCCGAGCACTCACGCGCGTCGGTCGCGGACTCTTCGCGTCCACGCGCACGCAGGCGGCGCACACGATCGAGGAGATCGTGCGCGCGTGTCAGGCGCTCGCGCAGCGCCGCGTCGGAGCGCTCGTCGCGATCGAGCGCGAGGTGCAGATCGACGAATTCGTCGAGCAGGGCACGCCGCTCGACGCGGAGCTCTCGCGCGACCTTTTGATCTCGCTCTTCCTGCCGTACTCGCCGCTGCATGACGGCGCGGTGGTCGTGCGCCGGGACCGCGTGGCGTCAGCCGGCTGCATCCTCCCGCTGGCGATGCGCGGCAACGTCCCCGGAGCGCTGGGCACGCGTCACCGCGCGGCGATCGGCATCACGGAAGAGACGGACGCGCTGGTCGTCGTCGTCTCCGAGGAGAGCGGCAAGATCTCGCTCGTCGCGGGCGGCGAGATCCGCGAGGATCTCGACGGCCCGCACCTGCGTCAGGCGCTGCTCGAGCTGACCGGCGGAGCGCGGGATCCGGAGAAGTCGGCAAGCGCCGAAGTCGCAACCGATCCGGCGCGCATCGCCGAGACCTGAGGTAACGGCATGCGGATCTTCGACAACCTGCTCTACAAGATCGTGGCGCTCCTGATCGCCTGCGTGCTCTGGGCCGCCGCACAGGGCGTCACCGACGTCGAGCAGAGCTTCGACATCCCCGTCCAGGTGGAGAACGTTCCCGAGGGTCTGGTCGTGGTCGAGGAATCCGCGCACGAGATCAACCTGCGGGTGATGGGCAGCCGCGCGGCGCTGCGCCAGGTGGCGAAGTCGGTTCCACACTACGCGGTGTCGTTCGAAGGCGCGAAGGCGGGCGAGGCGCGTCTGGCGGTGAACAAGGAGCAGATCTCCCTGCCGCGCGGCGCGCGCATCGCGGCGAGCTCGCCCTCGACGCTCGTCTACTCGCTCGAGGGCGTGAGCTCGAAGCTCGTGCCCGTGCGCGCCGACCTCTCCGGCGAGCTGCCAGCCGGCTACAAGCTCGTGCGCGTGACGATCGAGCCGAAGGAGCTCGCGATCGCGGGCGCGAAGAGCGCGGTCCGCAGCTTGCGCGAGGTCGTCACCGACCGCATCGATCTCTCCACACTGCGCGAGTCCACGCTGCTGGAGAGTCCAGTAACGCTGGGCTTCCCGCACGTCTGGCGCAAGGATCAGAGCGCCGCGCCGATCCGGATCAGAGTCGAGATCGAGCCGCCGTCCGAGCCGACGTCGGGCGGCTGACGCGGGAGGACGCGAATGGCAGCGGTGCGCAAGCTCTTCGGGACGGACGGGATTCGCGGACGCGCGAACGTCCATCCGATGACCGGAGACGTGATGCTGCGGCTCGGGCGAGCGCTGGCGCTGGTGTTCCGGCTCGGTCCCAACAGCCGTCGAGCGCCCCGCGTGCTGATCGGCAAGGACACGCGCCGCTCGGGCTACATGCTCGAGGACGCACTCGCGGCGGGGCTCTGCTCGATGGGCGTGAACGTGCTCCAGGTCGGGCCGATCCCGACGCCGGGACTCGCCTTCCTGACGGTCGACATGCGCTGCGACGCGGGCGCGATGATCACGGCGTCGCACAACCCGTTCGAGGACAACGGCGTCAAGTTCTTCTCGCGCGACGGCTTCAAGCTGCCCGACGAAGCCGAGGCGCGGATCGAGGCGCTGATGGGCTCGACCGAGCTCGATGCGCAGGGCGCGCTCGGCGCCGACATCGGCAGCGCGCGCCGGATCGACGACGCGGCAGGGCGTTACATCGTCTTTCTCAAGAAGACCTTCCCGCGCCAGTCCACGCTCGAGGGCCTGCGGGTCGCGATCGACTGCGCGAACGGCGCCGCGTACAAGGTGGCGCCGACGGTTCTCGAGGAGCTCGGCGCCGATGTCGTCGCGGTGGGCAATCAGCCCGATGGCACGAACATCAACGAGGGCTGCGGCGCGATGCACCCGGAGCACGTGGCGGAGGTCGCGCGCCGGGCCCGTGCCGACATCGGCATCGCCGTGGATGGCGACGCCGATCGCGTGATCCTGGTCGACGAGCGCGGCGAGATCGTGGACGGCGAGCAGATCCTGGCGATGTGCGCGCTCGAGATGAAGCGGCGCGGCGCGCTCTCGCGCGACGCCATCGTCGGCACGGTGATGAGCAATCTCGGCTTGGAGCGCGCACTGGCGGGTATGGGTCTCGCACTGCTGCGCGCGGACGTCGGCGACCGCTATGTCGTCGAGACCATGCTGCGCGAGAAGATCAACCTGGGCGGCGAGCAGTCGGGCCACGTCGTCTTCCTGGATCACAACACCACGGGGGACGGCATGCTCACGGCGCTGCAGGTGCTGGCGCTGATGCGCCGCGAGGAGCGCCCGCTCTCGGAGCTCGCGCGCGTCATGGAGCGCACGCCGCAGGTGCTGCGCGCCGTGCGCGTCTCGCGCAAACCCCCGTTCGAAGAGCTGCCCGGGCTCGCACGCGCGCTGGCGCGCGTGGAGGCGGATCTTGCCGGTCGCGGGCGGATCCTGGTGCGCTACTCCGGCACGGAGCGGGTGGCGCGTGTGATGCTCGAGGGAGACGATCGCAGCGAGATCGAGACGATCGCCGAGGAGCTCTGCGCGCTGATCCAACGCGAGATCGGCGAGGAGGGATAGATGTCGGAGCGCAGGCTCGTCGTGAACGTCGATCACATCGCCACGCTGCGGCAGGCGCGCTTGGGCGTGGAGCCGGATCCGGTGACCGCGGCAACGCTCGCCTTGCTCGGCGGGGCCGACGGCATCGTCGTCCACTTGCGCGAGGATCGCCGCCACGTCCAGGACCGCGATCTGCGCGTGTTGCGCCAGACCATCCACCAGCGGCTCTGCCTCGAGATGGCTGGAACCCAGGAGATGCTGAAGGTCGCGCTCGACGTCCGACCCACGTCGGTGACGCTCGTGCCCGAGCGCCGCGAAGAGCTCACGACCGAGGGCGGACTCGACGTGCAGAGTCGGATCGGCGAGATCGGCGAGATCGCCCGCGCCCTGCACGAGTCGGGCATTCGCACCTGCATCTTCATCGAGCCCGATCTCGAGCAGATCAAGGCGGCGCACCGGGTCGGTGCGCGCGCGGTCGAGATCCACACCGGCCGCTACGCCGAGTGCGGTCCGGACCACGAAGAAGTCCTGCGCAAGATCGAGGACGCGGTGCGGCTGGCGACAAAGCTCAAGCTCGAGATCGGGGTGGGGCACGGGCTCGACTATCGCAACGTCGGGAAGCTGGCCGAGAACGACTTGATCGACGAGTTCTCGATCGGACACGCGATCGTGTCGCGCGCGCTGTACGTCGGCATGGAGCGCGCCGTGCGCGAGATGAAGCAGCTTGTCGGGCGCGCTTAGGGGCGTCGGGCTGGCGCTCGTCGAGGTGCCGCGCTTTCGCGCGGCGCTCGAGCGCCGGGGCGAGCGGATGCTCGCGCGCATCTTCAGCGAAGCCGAGCGCGAGTACGCGCGGCGCAAGCAGAGCGGCTGGCAGAACCTGGCCGCGCGCTTCGCCGCAAAGTGCGCGGGCCGGGCGGCGCTGCGCAGGACACTCGGCCGCACGCTCCCGCTCGCCGCCCTCGAAGTCGCCCGCCGGCGCAGCGGCGAGCCGCGCCTGGTGGTTCGCGAGGGTGTGCTCGGCGAGCCGCTCGAGCTCTTCCTCAGCTTGAGCCACGACGCCGACTTTGCGCTGGCCAGCGTCTTTGTGGAGGCGTCGGCGTGAGTCCGGTCCGGAGGCCCGCGCGCGTCTGGCCGTGCCCGACCGGGCCGGAGCTGCGCGCGATCGAAGCCGACGCCATCCAGCGCCTGGGTCTCCCCGCCCGCATGTTGATGGAGAACGCCGGGCGCGCCGTGGCTGAAGCGATCGCGGATCTCTACACCGAACGGCGTCGGCCACTGGTCGCCTGCGGCGGCGGAAACAACGGCGGCGACGGCTACGTGCTCGCGCGCGTGCTCGCGGAGCAGGGCCGCGGCGTCGTGCCGCTCGTGCTCGACCTCGCGCGGCCCGAGGCACAGAGTCCCGAGGCCAAGGCCAATCGCGAGCTGCTCGAGACAGCGCGGATCGAGACGTGCCGGGTCGAGAACGCCGCCGACGTCACGGCGGCGCTGGCGGGCTGTGACCTGGTCGTGGACGCCGTCTTCGGCATCGGGCTCACGCGTCCGGTCGAGGGTCGCCTGGCCGACATCCTGCGGGCGCTCGCTGCGAGCGGGCTGCCCTGCGTGGCCGTCGACCTGCCGTCGGGGCGCTCGAGCGAGACGGGTCTGCCACTCGGCATGGCGCTCGACGCCGACCTGATCGTCACGCTCGGCCTGCCAAAGCTCGGCCTCGCGCTCTGGCCGACGACGGCGCGCATCCTCGTCGCGGAGATCGGCCTGCCGCTCGAGTCGATCGCGCGCGCGAACGTTCGCCAGCACGTGCTCTCGCGCGCGGCTGCGGCGGCGCTGCTGCCGAGCCGACCCCTCGACGGACACAAGGGGACGTTCGGCCATGTGCTCGTGGTCGGGGGGTCGCTTGGCAAAACCGGCGCGGCTCTGCTCGCGGCGCAGGGCGCCCTGCGCGGCGGAGCGGGGCTCGTGAGCCTCGCCGCAACCCGTTCGCTGCTCCCGATCTACGCGAGTCGGCTCGCGGAGGTCATGAGCGTCGTGCTCGACGACACGCCCGCTGGCGCGCTCGCCGCGATTCATGCCGAGACACTCGCGCGCGCGCTCGAGACCCGCGATGCGCTCGTGCTCGGCCCCGGCCTCGGCCAGGACTCGGGCAGCGCCGCGCTCGCGCGCGCGCTGCTCGCGCGCGCACGCGTGCCGGCGGTGGTCGACGCGGATGCGCTGAACGCCTTCGGCGGCGAGCTCGAAGCGTTGCGCTCACCCGCCGCCCGGATCCTCACACCGCACCCCGGTGAGGCGGCTCGCCTGCTCGGCTGCTCGACCGCCGAGGTCCAGAGCGACCGCGCGGCCGCGGCCCGCGCGCTCGCGAGCCGCAGCGGTGCGATCGCCATTCTGAAAGGCGCGCGCAGCGTGGTCGCCGCGCCCGACGGTGCGCTCTGCGTGAACCCGACGGGCGGGCCGGGCCTGGCGGCGGGCGGCTCGGGCGACGTGCTTGCCGGCCTCGTCGGCGCGCTGCTCGGCCAGGGCTGCTCGGCCTGGGATGCCGCGCGTGCCGGCACCTTCCTGCACGGGCTCGCGGGCGATCTCGGTCCGAGCGTGGGGGGGCTCGCCGGAGAGCTCGCGGGCCGGATCCCCGCGGCCTGGCAGTTGCTCAGCGCGTCCGGAGACGAGGCGGATGAGCCGCGAACGCTCGTTCCATTCCCGTAGTCCGGCCGAGACAAAAGAGCTCGGCCGGGCGCTCGGCGAGGGCCTGCGCGGCGGCGATGTCGTCGCGCTCAGCGGGCCGCTCGGCGCCGGCAAGACGTGTCTGGTTCAAGGCCTCGCCGAGGGCCTCGGCGTCGACACCCGCGTGCCCGTGACCAGTCCGACCTTCGTCCTGGTCGCGGAGTATCCCGGCCGGGTCTGGCTTCGACACGCGGATTTCTATCGGGTAGAAAGCTACGCTCGCCTGCTCGACGCGGGCTTCGACGACCTGTGTGACTCGAGCGGCGTGCTGGTCGTCGAGTGGCCGGAGCGCTTCCCCGAGGTGCTGCCGGACGACCGGATCGAGATCCGTATCGATCCCGGGCCAGGAGCCGAGGAGCGGCGGATCGCGATCTCGGCGCGGGGCAAGCGGTCGGAGAGGATTCAAGAGGAACTCGAAGCGCGATGGCCTTGATCGTCCAGAAGTTCGGCGGCACGTCGGTCGCCGGCGTCGAGCGGATCCGCAACGTCGCGCGCCGCGTCGTCGAGACGCAGAGGCGCGGGAACGACGTCGTCGTGGTGGTCTCCGCCATGGCGGGTGTCACCGATCGGCTCGTCGGCTTCGCGAACGAGATCTCGGCGAGCCCCGACCCGCGCGAGTACGACATGCTGGTCTCGACCGGCGAGCAGCAGACGATCGCGCTCACCGCGATGGCGATTCAGGGGCTGGGCGTCGCCTCGCGCAGCTTCACCGGCGCGCAGGTGAAGGTGCACACGGACGAGGAGCATGGGCGCGCGCGCATCCTGCGCATCGACACCACGCGCATCCGCGAGGAGCTGGCGCGCCGCGGCATTCCGGTGCTGCCGGGCTTCCAGGGCGTGACCGACGACGGCGAGATCACGACGCTCGGGCGCGGCGCCTCGGACACGACCGCGGTCGCGCTCGCGGCCGTGCTGAAGGCGGACGTCTGCGAGATCTTCACCGACGTGACGGGTGTCTTCACGAGCGACCCGCGCGTCGTTCCCAACGCCCGCAAGCTCGCGCGCGTCTCATACGAGGAGATCCTCGAGATGGCGAGCCTGGGCGCGAAGGTGCTCGCGGTGCGTTCGGCGAAGATCGGCATGAAGTACCGCGTGCCGATCCACGTGCGCAGCACGTTCAGCGACGAGGAGGGCACCTGGGTGGTTCCGGAGAGCGAAGTGATCGAGCGACTGGTCGTCTCGAGCGTCACCTACAACCGCAACGAGGCGAAGGTGACGATCTTCGGCGTGCCCGACGTCCCGGGCATCGCGGCGAAGATCTTCGGGCCGCTCTCCGAAGCCGGCGTGGTCGTCGACATGATCGTGCAGAACGTCTCGACGCAGGGGCACACCGACATGACCTTCACGCTCGCGCGCGGCGACATGGAGCGCGCGCTGGCGCACGTCGAGGGCGTGGCCCGGAAGCTCGAAGCGGCGGGCGTGACCTCGGACGCCGGCATCGCGAAGGTCTCGGTCGTGGGGCTCGGCATGAAGGACCACGCCGGCGTCGCCGGCAAGATGTTCAAGGTGCTCTCCGAGCACGGCGTGAACATCCAGATGATCAGCACCTCGGAAATCAAGATCTCCGTCGTGATCGATGAGAAGTACACCGAGCTCGCCTGTCGCGCGCTTCACGACGCGTTCGAGCTCGGCGGCGGTGCGCCCGAGCCCGAGGCCGGGTAGCGCTTGGCGCCGCGCGTTCCCGAGACGAACGCGGCGCGTGCGGCCCTCTGGGCGATGCTGGCGGTTCTCGCCGGTCTCGCGGTCCGCGCGCCGGCCGCGCCGGAGGCGCTCGCGCTCGTGCGCGACACTTCCGGGTGTCGGCTCGCCGCGGCTTCGAGCGCGCCCGCGTGCGACTGCGGGGAGCTGCCCGCAGATGCGCGCGCCGCGCTCGGTCTGCCGCTCGCGCTCAACGCTGCGAGCGAGAGCGAGCTCGAGCGCGTGCCGGGGCTCGGCCCGGCACGCGCCCGCGCGATCGCCGCGGAGCGCGCGCAGGGCGGCGCGTTCGACTCGCTCGAGGCGCTCGCGCGCCGCGTACCCGGAATCGGCCCGAAAACGATCGACCGGATCCGGCCCCACCTGTTCGCGGTGGGACCGGATCCGGCCTGTGGTGCAGGGAGTCCGAGTTGAGTCGGGTCGGTCCTTCGCGGGGCTTCAGCAAGGAGGGAGACGCCTGAAGGCTTCCGGTCCGAGCCCGGGAGTGGAGCAAGCGGCGTGCCCTCGGCCGCGCATGCGTTTCGCGCCGCGCGCGCTCACCGGTGGGTCGCAGCGGTGTGAATTGCGGAGCCCGGCTGCCCCGCACTGAAACTCGCTAGTCTGTGTTGCGCATGGCTGACGTCTACCTCGACTACAACGCGTCCGCGCCGGTCCGGCCGGAGGCGCAGCGCGCAATCGCCGAGGCGCTTCTGCACGCGCACGGCAATCCGTCGAGCACGCACGCTTTCGGAGCGGCGGCGCGCGCTGCGCTCGCACGCGCGCGCAAGCAGGTCGCGGACGGCCTCGGCGCCGCACCGGATTGCGTCGTCTTCACCAGCGGCGCGACCGAGGCGAACAACACCGTTTTGCGGCAGGTCACGCGAGGCGCACCTTTACCGGACGTCCACCTGGTCACCTGCGCGACGGAGCACCCGGCGGTGCTCGAGGAAGCGCGGGCCCTGGCGTCTGAGGGCTGCCAGGTGACGATCCTGCCCGTCGAGCGCGACGGCCGGCTCGATCTCGAGCGCTTCGCCGCTGCGCTCACGCCGCGCACGCGGCTCGCGTCGGTGATGTGGGCCAACAACGAGACCGGCGTGATCCAGCCGATCGCGGAGCTCGCGCGCCGCGCCGCCGCGCAGGGCGTCCCCTTCCACACCGACGCGGTGCAGGCGCTGGGCAAGCTGCCACTCGCGCTGGCGACGCTGCCGGTCGACTACGCCTCGTTCTCGGCGCACAAGCTCGGCGGCCCGAAGGGCGTGGGCGCGCTCTACGTTCGCGCGGGTGCGGAGCTCGCGCCGCTGCTGCGCGGGGGATCTCAAGAGCGCGGACGTCGGCCGGGCACCGAGAACGTGCCGGGCATCGCCGGCTTTGGCGCCGCCTGCGCCGTGGCGCGCGCCGAGCTCGAGGAGTCGCAGTCTCGGCACGCGGGCTTGCGCGCGCAGCTCTGGGCGGGGATCCACAACGCGCTGCCCGACGCCGTGCGCAACGGAGCGCCCGAGCACACGCTCGCGCACACGCTGAACGTCTCGTTCCCGGGGGCGTCGGGGGAGGCGCTGGTCGAGGCGCTCGATCTCGAGGGCATCGCGGTCGCGACCGGCGCCGCCTGCCACGCGGGCTCGACCGAG
>Ga0210377_10002400_pt1 | contig 16471 bp, 19 predicted proteins | sample PLM4_65_b1redo_FD_155480 | JGI IMG/M metagenome (GOLD analysis project Ga0210377, IMG submission 155480) | Groundwater sediment microbial communities from an aquifer in East River, Colorado, USA - PLM4_65_b1 redo | ecosystem: Environmental > Terrestrial > Soil > Riparian zone | place: USA: East... | reverse complement strand
CGAAGAGGGGCAGTTTCAAGATAAGGTCGGCAAAAAGGGAATAAGTAACGATCGCAAAGGCGGTTCGCAGGGCAAAGCGGCGACCTCCCAGAAAGCGCCAACCCAGTAAAAAGAGCGGCAGATTTCCAATAAAGACCATCAAACCAATGGGCCAGCCTGTGAAGTGATTGAGCAATTGCGAAATACCGCTCACCCCACCCGATGCCAGATTGGCAGGCACAAAGAATATACGGAGGCTGAATGCCTGAATGAGGGAACTGATACCGATCAGGATGTAATCACGAGTGCTGGGCCAGTATTTTTTCATGGTTTCCCTTTCACGTCATTGCGAGGAGCGTTCGTCCCCGGCACTTGCGCCCGGGGCAAGTGTGCGACGAAGCAATCCTATGTTCGACTAGTTGAGATTGCTTCGGGCGGATGAACACCGCCCTCGCAATGACGGGTTACTCTAAATTATCCCCACACCTGCCATTTTTTCAATCACACCCACCACAGCGGAGTTGTCCAACTCGCCCATGCCGAGATCGATCATCTTCTGGAACAGTTCCGTGTTTGCCTCCGCGCCAGAGACAGGAATATCATATTCCTTTGCCGTCTCCAAAATGATGTTCAAATCCTTCAATTGCATATGTGCTTTAAAACCGGGATTGCGATTGCCGTCAAACAAGCGCGGCGGCTTGACGTCGAGCGTCCAGCATTGTGCCGCGCCGCCCTTGATGGCATCGACAACTTTTTTCGGGTCGACTCCCGCCTTCTTCGAGAAGACCAACAGCTCACCCATCGCCACCATCTGTGCTGCAACCATGATCTGGTTGGCAGCTTTCGCCACCTGACCGGCTCCCGCGTCACCGACGTGCGTGACGGTTTTACCCATCGCCAGGAAAACAGGCATGGCCTTCTGCAACGCGGAGGCGTCGCCGCCGACCATGATGGTGAGAGTCCCATTGCGGGCGCCGATGTCCCCGCCGGAGACGGGCGCATCGAGAGCAAATACATTTTTCTCGGAAAGTTTTTCTGCGATCTTGCGTGCGGCGACAGGCTTGATAGTGGAATTGTCGATGTAAATGAGTCCATCATGCGCGCCGGCAAGGATGCCGTTTTCGCTCAGCACAACTTTTTCCACATCGGGAGTATCGGGCAGGTTGGTGAAGACCACGTCTACTTGCGCGGCGACTTCCTTGGGAGAGTTTGCGGGGACCGCACCTTCCGCAACGAGTTCATCCACGGCGGTGCGCGAACGGTTATGGACCACGAGAGGAAATCCCCCTTTGAGAATATTCCGGGCAATGGACTTGCCCATTAATCCGAGACCGATATATCCGACCTTGAGCATGATGACTCCTTATTATGTAGCCACAGAGACACAGAGTGCACTGAGAATTTTTGAGATTATAACCTCCATAATTGCCCCCTCTCCCAGCGGGAGATGGCTGGGGTGAGGGAGAGATTTAATAGCAAAGAACCTGCTCCTCGAAAGAGAAGCAGGTTCAGGCTTCGAAAGAATCGGGCGGCGTCTTACTTGAGTTCGTACGTTACGTTGACAGTCACGGTGAAGGTCAACTGTCCGGGTTGCACGGGGACAGCCGCTTCTGCCACCGCTCCACCGCCGCCACCCTTACCGTCAAAGACAGGATAGGGTGCGTTGTCGTAGAAACCGATCGATTGAATGTCGCCGAGTGTCACACCGGCGGCGTCGGCAAGTTCCTGCGCCTGTTTGGAAGCATTCTTCACAGCTTCAGCACGGGCACTCTTGAGCGCCTCATCCTTGTTCGCTACATCGAACTGGATACTGTTGACGGTGTTTGCGCCAGCGGTCACCACCGTATCGAGCAGGTCACCAAGCTTGCTGATGTCGCGGATGGTCACGTAGACGGTGTTGTCTACCGAGTAGACCTTCTCACCGGTCGGAGTGCCTGTCAACGGATCGTATTTATCCTGCGGATAGATGCTAAAGTTGATGGTACGGATATCCTTCGGGTCGATGCCGAAATCGGTCAGCGATTTGATCATCTGCTGAGTCTGGGAGGTGTTCTCCGTGACGGCTTCAGAAGCGGTCAGCTTCTCGGTATGCACACCCACGTAGATGTAGGCGATGTCAGGGACCAGATACGCAGTGCCGGAACCTGATACGCTTACCGTGCGAGTGGCTGGGCTGCCAGCAGGGGCGCAGGCGCTCAAAATCAGCGCAAAGACTGCCGCTGCCGCAAAGATAATGGATTTTGTCTTCATAGTCATAAGCTCCTTGTTGAGAATTATTCTCCTCATGCAGAAAAGACGAAGCCTTCGAGAAAAAGTTCCCCGCTTTGGCTTGAATTTAAGTCCATTTGCCTGTACAATCTACGTACATTTGTTCTATCCCCAAAGGGGATACCATGCCTATCGATTACCAACAAATCTACGAAAAAATCCAAGAAGTCGGAAAAGGCCTGCGTGAGCGCAGGCGAACACTGGAAGAGCGCCGAGCCAAAGTGTGGGAACTGTTAAATGCTTTTAACCTCGAATTGGATATGCTCAACTCCCTGGTAGATTCTGCCAAAAAAGCCGATCCCAACATCCGTTGTGCCCGCCCAACAGATGAACCGCTCCTTTCATCCTACCCCCAACCTGTTTCTGTTACCCAAGCCACTCTCATTGCTGCTGATGGTTCTCAAATTCTCCCTGACAGGCATGCAGCAATTCAATATTACGTCATCAATGTCGGTGCGATAGCAATGCAAATCGGTTCCGGAACTTCACCTCAAATCTTTACTGATACTGAACTGCATATGCTGGATGAGTTTGAGGATACCTTTTTTAGCGAGAGCCAGATCGCTCTACAACGCGATGTTGCAGAGCGTAAAAAGCTATTGGAAGTTGCCCAAAATTATACAGCGCCAATCCTTGCCCTCACAGAAGGCCAATTGGAACTTTGGGGCGCTTCGGATATCGATAATTCCAGAGACTTTGAGAAAACGTTGAATGATTACATGAATGCCCTCAAAGAAATGGAAAACCAAAACGTGATTACATCTGGCTATGTGGATAAGCCAGGCGCAAACTGGGTGGTTAGACTGTTAGAAATTACATCTCTTCCCAAAGATGAGTTACGCAATTTGAAGAAACAGCGACCGTTTCTGGGGGTCACCGACCGGTGGCTCTTCAGTAAAGTCTTAGGCAAGCATGAACGCTCAGCCACCTTTGCACTACAGGCAAAATCTGCCGAAAAATATAAAGACTCCATATCTATTCATTTCTTTTATCTCAATGTAGGTGACGAGAAAAATCCCGTTATTGTCAGAGTGGATATTCCCTTGTGGGTGGTACAAAACAAGGAAGCGCTACATATGCTGCATTGTGTCTTAATCCAACAAACCCAAATCATGAGCCATAAGCCTTTTCCCTATTTATTGCACAGGGCGCATGAAACCGCGGTGGTATCCATGCGTGAAAAAGAACAGGTTGACCAAATGTTGGCACTTGCGATTCGAAATAACGGCGGTGAGATGGGAGAAATCTCTGGTAAACAATCTGCGAAGAATTTACCGGGGAGAACAAGACGCTAATGTCGTTGCGAACCCGAGCGTAGCGAGTGGCGAAGCAATCTCCGTTTAAACGGATAACCTCTATCGATAAGCGGTTTCCGTGTAAGAGGAGATTGCTTCGGGCTATCGCCCTCGCAACGACATGATTATTAGACGGAGGCATTATGACTCAACAAATTGAAATCGGACGGCTACTTCGTGCAGGGATCACAGGATTCACAGCCGGATGCCGCGTCTCGCAATGGGACGCGCCTACGCTGGGGGCATTGGTACGCGCGCCGATCAGCGACCGGTATCAGGTCTATGGACTTATCCACGACATCCACATTGACGATGACGGGCTGGTCAAGCAATTGGTGACCGCGGAAAACGTCAGCGATGAGGTGATGCGCGATAACCGCGAGCGCCGCATCGTGCCGGTGGAGATGTCCGTTTTGGCGGTGGGATATGAACAGGATGGCAGAATCTATCACCTGCTGCCGCCGCGTCCGCCGTTGAGTTTGGACGTCATTTATCTGTGCGATGAAACGGATTTGGTGCGCTTTACGTCCATGGGCAGGTTTGGGTATTTCAGGCATCTCCTGCGAAATCAGGATATTCCCGTCGGTGAAATTCTGGCTGCACATTTACAACAGGCGGGTAAGGCTCATGGAGTGAACGGCGATGCCTGGCGCGAAAAAGCGACTCAAGAGTTGATCACCCTGCTGCGCGATGACTATGACACGTTGATGTCGGTGTTGGGCGCGTTGGGCGATATTCAAGTGGGGTAATCCAATATGACAGACTTTTCTTTCATTCAAATTACGGATCATCATTTGCTGGAAACCGAAGAAACATTGCGGGAGGGGTTTTGTCCCGGGCATGCCATGCGGATGGTGATGCGGCATATCTCGCAAACTGTCGCCGATAAAACGGATTTCATCATTTCGACCGGTGACCTGGTCGAGCCGGATACGGATGCCACCTATCAAGGTGCGTTGAAGTTTCTGGGCATTAGCTCGTCGGCGGCGCTGCCGGGTCCGCAGAGGATCAACATTGAAGGGCTGAAGGATTTCCCGATGTACTTCCTGCCGGGCAATCACGATAAGCGTGAGATGTTCACCTGGTACTTGTTCCCGGAGTCAAAGGCACCCGATTTATATAACTTGACCTTTGTGCATAAGGGTGTGCAGTTCGTGTGCATGGATTGGGGTCCAGAGTCGAAGGCACATTTCTTCCCCGAGACGCGCGAGTTCCTGGCGCAGGCATTGCAAGCGGACATGCCGTCCGTGATTGTGTGTCACCAGCATGTGAAGAAGATCGGCAGTCGCTGGCTGGATAATTTCCTGGCGGATAATCTGGATGAGTTCTGGGATGTGGTTCTCGAACCAGGCAACAAGGAAAAAGTGCTTGCGATTCTATGTGGGCATGTTCATATCACCTACGAAGATGAATATGGCGGAATACCTATTTTAGGTCTTCGTTCTACGGCGTATCCCTTTGCGAAGACGGATGATCCGGTAGTGATCCTGGCGGCGCCGCACTATCGGTTTGTGCATATTCATAATGGGATATTGACTTCGAGGGTTTATAAGGTTGTTATCTAATACGCAATTTCCGTCATTGCGAGGGCGATGCTCGCCTGCCCCGGTATTCGTCCGGGGTTCGCCCGAAGCAATCTTACTTGCGAAAAACTAGATTGCTCACTTGCACCGAGCGCAAGTACGGTGTCGTCGCCCTCCGGGCTCCTCGCAATGACGAAAATAGAATTAATGGAAATTTTCAATCCCGAAGGGATGGCAGGATTGTAGATTTTGAAGAATGAATGGACAAATCGCGAAGCGATGACATAATCAAGCAAGGTCTATGACACCCCTCCGGGGTTGGAATGAACAACATGGCGAATTCTATAATCAGTTCACCCCTTCGGGATTGTTGGTGAAAAAGAGGTAACTATGGAACGTACAAAAATTGGCTACTTGGTTGGCGGTGGATTAAAAGAAAACTTTCGGGTGCGGCTTATTGTTTCGCCGCAAGATATCCAGGAGGGGGCGTTCGTGGTGCTCCAATCGGGTGAGTGGAATTATTATGGTATCGTGACCGATATCCAGCTGGGGGCGACGGATGAACGCTTTGCGAGTGAGCAGACGGAGGACCGCTTCCCGGCGCATATTGCGAAGGCGCTGCGTGGACAGACGCTGTACGCCAATCTCGAAGTGCTGTCAAACCTGATATTGGAGATTGGTCCTCAATTGGGGACGCCTACCTAAACATAATGAGGTCTAGCAATGGCAAAAACAAGAATTTTAATTCCTCAAAAAGTTGCAGGCAAGGTGCTAAAGGAATTTAATCACCGGTGTGCAAAGTGTGGTGCGGATAATCCGCACTTACATCACATTGATGAAAACCCATCAAACAATGATCCACTAAACTTGATACCTTTGTGTCCTAATTGTCACCTTGTTGATCAGCATAATCCAACACGTCTTGTTGAGCCTGGCAAATTGAGTTTGTTCCGTATTTACAAAGACCCAACTATTCTAAAACCACAATTTCATCCGATTTATATGCGTTTGCAATTCTTGGAGTCTGAGGAAGGTGAATTAGATCTTGATGAACTCGAACAAAAAGCTATTGAATTAGTGGAGTTTATATTTACTCTAGACAAGGGCGAATTCTACGGAACAATTATTGGGCGTATGATAATTCCTCAAGATTTGATTGTCCGCAACCTGACAGTTGCCAGATTCAAAAACGCTGCCTATAAAGCACAAAGAACGATTGAATATTACCAAACACTTCAAAATGACAAAGAGAAAGTCTACTCGTTGGTGGTTGAGATACTTCGATTTCAACCATGGTAATTTGGGACATATTCTAAAAGGAGAAGAACCATGAACACTTATCAGCAAAAAGTTGTCGGCTATATTATAGGTGGAGGCTTGCAGGAGAAATTCAATGTTCGCCTAACTGTCCCCGCACATGAGGTTCAAGAAGGTGCATTCGTAACTATAGAAGATGGAGATTGGCTTTTTTATGGTTTAGCTACAGATTTGCAATTAGGTGCAACAGACCCTCGTTTCGCTGACGAACAAAGTGAAAAACGTTTTCCACCTACTATAGCCAAAGCTTTACATGGACAGACACTATATACAAACCTTGAGGTTTTACCCGCATTAATGTTGGAACGTGGACCTGAGCTTGGCACACCTGCATATACTGAATGGTTGGAAAAATTAGGTGACAAGGTACCAACCGTAATGCCTGTTAAGACCGTTCCTCATCACCATTCAGAAGTACGACTTGCAAATGAGGGCGATATCGCTGAGATCTTCGGTGACCCCGATGAGCACGGCAACTTCATCGTCGGGTATACGCGCGAGCAGAACCACCCGGTGTGCATCAATCTGGAGAAGTTCATCCAGCGTTCGTCGGGAGTGTTCGGGGCGACGGGCACGGGCAAGTCGTTCCTGACGCGTCTGGTGCTGGCAGGGTTGATGCATTACAACAAAGCCTCGGTGCTGGTGCTCGATATGCACAACGAATATGGTTTTGACGATGTGGCCTCAGACACGAAAAAACCCGTGACGGGATTAAAGACCAAGTTCAAGTCGAAGGTGAGAGTCGTCGGTTTGGGAGCAGGGTCAACCATCAGGGGCGATGTCCCGGACTTTAATCTGGAGATCGCCACAGACGAGATATCCACCTCCGATATCGAAACGTTGATGCGTGAGTTGAACCTGCGCGAGACCACACCGACCACCCTGAATGCGCTGTACTCGTCGTTCCGTGAGAAATGGTTCACGAGCTTCAAGGCGATGAACCGCAAAGAGGTCGAAGTAGAAGATGACAAGGGCAAGACCAAGAAGGTGCCGCATCCTGACAGCGTGGCGGCGTGGGCGAATGCGAACGGTGTCAATGTGATGGCAACGGAGGCGCTCTACGAAAAGTTGAGCCGCCTGTTCACCAAGCCCTACATCGTCGAGAAGCCCGCCGCGGACAGCGTCCGGGAGATCATCCAGGCGCTCGAGAACGGACAGCATGTGGTGCTGTCGTTCGGCGAACACGAAAGCGACCTGGATTACCTGCTGGTCTCGAACCTGTTGACGCGCAAGATCCGCGCGGCGTGGGAGCACAAGACCAACGCCTTCCGCACGCATGGCAAGGAGGAGCCACGACCGCTGGTGATCGTGGTGGAGGAGGCGCACAAGCTGTTGAACCGCGAGATGGCGGCGCAGACCACGTTCGCCACCATCGCCCGCGAACTGCGCAAGTATTACGTGACGCTCTTGATCGTCGACCAGCGCCCGTCGCAGATCTATGACGAGGTCATGTCGCAGTTGGGAACGCGCATCTGCGGCTGGCTGGGCGATGACCTGGACATCCAGGCCGTGCTCTCGGGTCTCGCGGGACGGGAAGCGTTACGCGGTATGCTGGCGCGTCTCCAACCGAAAGAGGAAGTGCTGCTGCTGGGATGGGGTGTCCCGATGCCGCTTCCGGTGCGCTCAAGACGGTATGACGAGCAGTTCTGGAAGGAGTTGTTGGGAAGCAGGGAGAAGAAGAGTAAGGAGCAGAATTTAAAGGAGTTGGGGTTCTGATGGTGTAATATATACTTTGAATAAGTAACTACAACCATTTGTTGATTGGATGAGAAATCCAATTTAGGAGGAAATCATGCACACTGATATAAGAATTGAAAAACTGACCAAGTACAGATATCTTGACAGTTTAGATTCAGCTAGGTTTAGAGAAAGCAAAAATTTTTTAGACGAGAATTTACTCCATGCTTACGGGGATATCTTTATTGCTCTATTACAAGGTGAGGGAATCGTTGTAACAGAAAATCAATTAATGGATTCGCAAGGCTTTATTAAAGTGGCGTCAAAGCTAATCGAAGCCGCGAGCGAAACTAAAAGATTTGATTTGCTTAATCTTGCTGTTGCTCTATATGATGAGAATAGCACATTTAATGCTACGGCTAATAAATTTGGAAAGATCGGAACTGATGGACTAAAACATGAGGATCGTTTTGTTCTATCTGCCTGGCCAAAGCTTGACGAAGATTATACAAGAAGATTATTGTGGGCAGATAAATTTCGTGCAAAAGAGAGAATTCCAGATCATTCGGAGTGCATTAAACATCCTGAAGAATATGAATTAGCTCAGATGCTTTATACCGTTTTGGATTATTTCGACTCGAATCATGGCATATATCGGAAGAGGAGCGCCGGTCAAGCAACACCAATAAGAATTAGAGAGCTACAACAGATCGCAACAATACCAAGTAGCACTAAACCCTGGCTTTTTGATGGATTAAATCCAAAAGACATCCAAGTAAGTGAAGGCATAATAAAAATCCTGCTCAGATTGGAACAGAATGGTATCCGTTTAAGCGAGAGATCTGAAATCATTACGGCTTTAACCGATGATGACGACAAACCAAGAAAGGAATACTTTTTTGACGTTGATAATGCAGAAGAAATAAAAGAGGCGGTGCTCCTAACTGTAGATAAAATTTACAACCATTCTTTAGGAGTTGCTTCACACGCTCATCTAATTAGTAATACAGACAAAATTGATCCGCACAAGGAATACCTGTCAACAGCAAATTCCTTGGCAATGTTTTCAATACTTACACATAGAAAAGAAAAAGAATTCCTTCTAGAATTTCCAAATGGTTTAATTGCAAAAAACGATTTCAATTGGAATAAGTTGATTCAAAAAAAAGAGCAAATGTTTTTTCTCTATGAGCAATTAAACTGGGATATATTCTTCAAATCAATGATAGATGGCAAATGGAGAGACTCGCTAAGTGATTATTTAATTGCATTTGAAGACTTCTCGCGCCATGAACAAAAGGATTTAGAATACGAAATACGAACTGGTATCAAGGCAGTATCGAAAGAGCATATGGATGCGAGGAAAAAATATCAGAATGAAAGAAAAAGGCACTTATTGTATTCTCAAGTAGTTATGCCAAATAAATACTTGAGACTAACAACAGAGTCCTTGGATATCCAATATAAAGCGCTTGATATAGAAACGCAAACGCAAACAGGCCATCAAATTGGAGAAGAACACGGGGCTGAAATTCAGAAAGATATTTCAACAAAATTAAGCTTGCAACCTGAAATTGCTGCAAGATTCGGACTTGCCGAATTTTCAAAAAACTCGATATTGTTTGAGGATAACGAGTATGTGAAAGCACGACCATCAGAAAAACTCAAATTAATTGAACTGCAAAAGTACTACACTCAAACGGAAAAAGACTTTAACTCAATAATGGGTTTAATAGGGTCTTTTATAGAAGCAACAGAAAATTAGAGTATATAGTATTTGATCTAACAAGAATGGTAACAAATCAAGAATTCAGCTTAAGGATTGATAAAATGGAAAACAACATACCGATTATAAAAAAAGAAATTGCGAATAATAAGATGGGCTTTGATTGGCAATATGGTAAAGAAGATACTAATCTAGTTTTGGAAAACCCTAAACTTAGTGTAAAAATATTGCGATATATCGTTCTGTCCGATGATGACAAATTTCTATATGATGCTATTTCGATTAAAGAGTCGAGAAATAATACTGTAATTGTGATTAGAAATCAAAAGGAGGAATTAGGACTTGTGTGGGAATGGCGTCCTATACCAGCCAAATGGTTTTGGGCGTGTCCAAGAGGCTTTGGTGATCCCGAAGATGAAGATAATATTGCAACAGCTAAAAGAGAAATGATAGAAGAGATTGGGCATTCCAAAGTCACGGGTAGTAAAAAAATTGGAAACCTATACCAGAACACCACATTCTTTGAAAATCCAGTTGGATTGGTTCTTCTTGATGTCGAGGCGGCAGACGCAAAAGTGAGTCAAGAAGAAGGTGTGATGGATTTTAAGTATTTTTCCAAAGAAGAAATAATCAAGATGATCCGAGAGGATAAAGTCGAAGATACTTTTACGCTTAGCGCATTGATGAAATATTTTGCACTTGAAGGTGTTTAGCAGGCGGAAGATTGCTCAGTAAGCGTAACGAGAAAACACTGGACTGAATGGTCCAGTGTTTTTTGTTTTGGCAAGGGACCTATCCCCCCGCCCTTCCCAAATGGGAAGGGGGCTGGTCGGTAGTTGGTTTTGACGATTTTCCAAGAGAAAAGATTTATTTGAGGATAGTTTTAGCCTCTCCCCCGTGGGGGAGACGGGAGAGGGGTTCGGTTTGTAACGACTTAGGGAGAGTCATTGAGTGAGGTCTGGAGGCGATGAAGAGTGTCTATGAGTTGGTTTTGCTCCTGCTCGGTGAGCACTGCCATCCATGCTTTTTGATGTTGATGTACAAGCAACCGGAAATCATGCGCCACCTGACGACCCGTGTCAGTCAGTTCGATGAGCAGCATCCGCCGGTCAGTAGAGTGGGGCGATCTCCGAACATATCCCCGACGTTCCAGTGAGTCGATCAGACTCGTGACCGAAGCCCGGCTGATGATGAGTCGCTCCGCGATCTTGTTCGGAGGCAGCGGCTCTGCGAGATCCGCCAGGATCCCCAGAACCAAACCTGATGAAGGGGTGAGGTCAAAGGGTTGGACCAGGTCTGCGATGCGCTTGATCAACAGGTCAGATGTGCGGACAAGATTCATGGCAGTCGCCGTGGATTTCGAGTTGGCGCCGGGATAGCGCGTGTTGAAATCGGGGGGAAGTTGAACGAAATTTTGATTAGCCATCTAATAATTAGCCTCTTGACAAGAATAGTTAGCCTTCTTATAATAAGCCATTATATCATAAAAAGGAGACAAGCTATGACAACTACGATGGTAACAAATTATGTAGTACTGGCTGAAGGAGAAGGGTTAAGGCTCCAATCGGGACCCGGTCGCGATCTGATTTTCAAAGTCACGGGCGAAGACACAAATGGTGCGTTTGACTATTTTATTGTCCAGGTTGCACCGCATGGAGGTCCCCCGCTCCATGTGCATCACCACCAGGAAGAAACCATCCATGTATTAAAGGGACGATACAAAATCCGCATCGGCGAGGAGATCTTCTACTGCGATCCGGGTGGTTTTGCCTATCTACCTTCGAAAGTGCCACATGCCTTCCTGAACCTGACCGATGAGCCAGGGGAAATTATCGTAGTCTACACACCAGGCGGCGGGCACAAGTTCTACGAGGAATTTGGACCGATCAGTCGGAACGGTCCGCCAGACCCGAAAGTGTTGGGTCCGTTATTTGAGAAATATGGAATGACTTTGTTAGGCGCGCCGTTGTCTGCCGATTAACAGGAAAGTAACGAGAAAACACTGGGCTGAATGTCCCAGTGTTTTTTGTTTATGCATCCTGCCTGCCTAATTTGTCACTTGCCAGGCGGTTAAGGCTAATGCCTTCTTCCTGCGCTTCGATCGCCAGTTTCCGATGCAACTCTGGCGGGATACGCACCATGAATTTACCGCTAAAGCGTTTGCTGGAAAGCGGTTCGGGTATGGTTTCGCCGTTCGATTTCATATCCTTGACCACATCCGCGACAACCTGGCGGATGCCTGCCAGTGCTGCTTCGGGGTTTTCATCCAGCCAACTCAGGCTGGGAAACTCAATGCACAAGCCCGCATATTCCTGATCTTCTTCGGACCAGGTAACGCGATATGTATAACGGTCATTTTTCAACATGTCCTTCTGCCTCCAATCTTTCAATCGCTTTTAGCACCTGCTTGACCTGATACGCCTTTGCCATGCCTTTGTCGTTTTGAATGTTGATACGCGGATCGCCCTGCCACGGAGTTTTGTATATTCTGTGACTGCTCCCACCCTGACGTGCTTCTCCAAAATAATGGTCACAAATCTTGCAAAGATCCTGAAAGCGGATTCCTTTGGGATTGCGTTTCATGTCGGTGATCAGGTCAGCTATTTTGGGCACGCAGGATGATACCACTATTGATACCACTGTGCAAGAGGCGAAATGCGAGATGTTTTGGTCCACGTTCGGGTATCGTAACCGACACTTGCACCTCACTGCGTTCGGTGCAATGCAGGTGAGCGGAGAGGGGTGCCTTGCATAAAACGTGACGACGAAAAGGAAAACTCAAAAGGACGCCAGCATTGGCGTCCTTTCATACCTATCCCAAGTACACGAGATTATTGTTTCTTCATCGGCAAGACCGAGCCGCAATACGGGCAAGCCGCTGACTGCTTCCCGGTCCATCTCACCTCATGGGTGCGGATCGGACCTCCGCACTGCGGGCAGGTGGCGGGCAACAAGTCCGCGCGGTGGAGGGGCTCAACCGGTGCAGGCGTCACGAGCGTGGCAGGAGCCGAGGGCGGCGTCGGGAACTTCACCGGAGGCAGATCCTGGGGCGGCTGCGGGGAGGAATCCCGAAACAGCGAACCGAACAAGATGGACAACCCGATCAAGATCAAAATACCGGGCCACCAGCGTCCGCCCAGGAAGAAAAAGGCGAACAGGAACAACCAAAAGAGACCGCCGAACGGTCTCCACGGGCGGTACATTCTGGGTCCATGCCGGAAATGTCTATGTCTGTGCATATGAGTATCCTTTACGAATAAACGGTATGGATTAATATACGTGCAGTCCATGGGCGAGGTTGCGGTGGATGAAATCCGCCCGTGGGTAAACCCAGCGGGCCCAGAGCGTAAGAACGATAAAGCGCCCTTATCGATCCCAGCCTTGGAGGGGCTTTGTAAAGCTCCCGATACGGAGCGCACGGGGATTTATATTATCCCCTTGTGGGATTCTCGTGTGTGTGGAATCGTTTGAGATGGATAGCGGGGCAACTTCATACCTAAATCTACAAAGCGGTGTTTCCTTCTCTACAACTTACATTGTAGAGGAGAGTAGCATGTCACCCATTAAACAAGGGCAAAAGATCTTCTTCGCCGTGATCTGCGCCGCGGCGTTACTGGTAGCGGCGCTGGGGTTATTCAATCCCGTTTATCTTGCATCCATGTTCACCTGGCTTGTCCTCCCGCCACTGCATGCGCGCTTCGTCGGCGCGATCTACCTCTTTGGCGCGGTCTTCATGGCAGCCTGCCTGTTTGCAAAGCGGCAGGCCGAGGTCCGCTGGGCGGTGCAAATGATCGGTCTGTGGACAGGCATGCTCTTCATCATTTCCCTGCTCAACATCAGCGTATTCGATTTCAGCCTCCTGCCCGTACAGATCTGGTTTGCGTCCTATATTACCTATCCCCTCATTGCCATCTGGATGACGTTCCGCCAACCCCCCATGATGGGATCCGCTTCCCTACCGGGACCCGCACTTGCAGGCTGGGAAAGAAGCTTTTTACTCGCCCAGGGCGTTCTGATCACCGTGTTGTCTGTTGCCTTATTCTTTGCGCCTACGTTCATGTCCACACTCTGGCCGTGGAAGGTCACGCCCGTATTGGCACAAATGTACGCCGGTCCGCTTCTCTCCTACGGACTGGGAAGTCTGCTGTTCGCGAGACAGGAACAACGGTTGGGCGTCCGTGCCATCGTCCCTGCCATGCTGGCCTTCACCGCGACGACCGTATTCATTTCCTTCCTCCATATCAGTCTATTCTCGTTTGCAGAAATCGCTGACCTGCTCTGGTTCGGCTGCTTTATCCTTGCGACGCTTGTGCTGGCGTTTATCACTATCCGCGTTCTGCAGAGGCAGTCGTAGGCAAAGGTCTTTGTCGTTTTACCAAATGAGGAGAGAGTCATGACAACCGCAGAACGCCCGTGGGTAAACCCAGCGGGCTCATAGCGTAAGGACGCTAAAGCGCCCTCATCCATCCCAGCCCGAAGAGGCTTCTGCTATGGGCACGGGGATTTATTTTCCAACACCCTGACGATATAATCGCGATATCACCAAAGGAGACCATCATGCCGTACTGGAGACTCTTCTATCATATCGTGTGGAGCACAAAGAATCGACTGCCTTTGATCGAGTCCGCGTGAGAGGCTGATCCATATGGTTATATGTGGGGAAAAGCAGCTGTCCTTGAGTGCATACCACATGTCATCAATATGGCTATGGAAAATTCTGGTGCAGTGGAAACAATTTTATAAATAAGGAGAGAATTATGACAAACTATATCTGTGCCACCTGCGGAGTCCAACACGCGGAGACAGACGCGCCGCCCGAGCATTGTCCCATTTGCGAGGATGAACGCCAGTACATCGGGCAAAACGGTCAACGCTGGACGACAATCCCTGAACTGCAAAAGGACCGTCACAACCGCATCGAGGACGTAGGCTCCCACCTGACTGGTATCGGCACAGTCCCTGGCTTTGCGATCGGACAACGCGCGCTTCTGGTCCGCACCCCGAACGGCAACGTGCTGTGGGATTGCATCAGCCTGTTGGATGACGCCACCGTGGAGGCGGTCCGTGCCGTGGGTGGGATCTCCGCCATCGCGGTCTCGCATCCGCACACGGTCGGGTCACTGGTGGAATGGAGTCATGCCTTCGATAACGCTCCGATCTACTGGCACGCAGACAACCGTCAATGGGTGATGCGCCCCGACTCCGCTTTTGTGTTCTGGGAAGGTGAGACACATTCACTGATCGATGGGTTGACATTGATCCGCTGCGGTGGTCATTTCGAAGGTTCGACCGTCCTGCACTGGTCACGGGGAGCGGAAGGTCGCGGTGCCTTATTGACAGGGGACACCATGCAAGTCGCACAGGACCGGCGTTATGTCAGCTTTATGTACAGCTATCCCAACATGATTCCCCTGAACAAACGCGCCATCGAGCGCATCCTCCACGCCGTGGAACCGTTCGATTTTGACCTCCTCTACGGCGGCTGGTGGGATTATCACGTGACAGATGCCAAGTCCGCGCTGAAGAGGTCCGCAGAGAGGTATATTCGGGCGATCAGTTAGAACTGACCTCACCCCTAACCCTCTTCCCGCTTCCACTACGCTAACGCTCCGCTCAGCGCGACAAGGGAGAGGGGAATTACTCCTATTGCAACTTTTCTCCTTTCTCTGCATCTAACAACTAACATCAATCTATATTGGAGAAAACAGGATGAATTTGTTGCAAGGCTTATTTGGTCCACCCATGATATCGGTCAGCGCGGCGGAGTTGAACGAGAAATTGAAGAACGGCAAACGCCCGCTGGTGCTGGATGTACGCCAGCCGGAGGAATTTCGGACGGGTCACATTATCGGAGCAAAATTGATCCCGCTTGGGGAGCTGGGGCGGCGTCTGCAAGAGTTACCGAAAGACAAGGAAATCGTCTGCGTGTGCGCTTCGGGCAGCCGCAGCCGCTCCGCTACGAAGATGCTGCTGGGTGCGGGCTATAACGCCATCAACATGAATGGCGGGATGATGTTTTGGTCACATGCGGGGTTGTCCATGAAAAAGGGCGGCTAGACTCCCCATCTCAGATTCTTACCACAGAGACACGGAAGCACGGAGAAAAGAAAGAAACTCTGTGTTCCCGTGTCTCCGTGGTTAATTTTGTCTCACCACAAGATCTTCAGTTCACAGCGTTTTGAATTGACAATATCCTCAGCCCAGTTAAAATCGGTGGATGAAGATCAAACAATATATCCCCCTTCTTACCATTCTTTTGTTTTCCTGTCTGTTATCCCTCGGCACAACCACATATTTATTCTTCCTCACCAAATATCCTGAAGACTCTGCTCAAAGACTGGGCATGTCCCTGCGGCAAGGAGTCGTTTTCGGAGTTGGACTGCTCGTGCTGCTCCTGCTTGGGATGGGGTTGAACGCGCTGCTCACCCGCATCAAGGATGCCTCCCACCGCAAATGGATCTCGCTGGGAGTCTATCTCGGCTCTCTCCTGCTTTGTGTGGGTCTGCCTGCGATAGGCATTGCCTCCGCCTGGTTCATTTTCTCCGCCCCGGCAGACTGGCAGGAACTTCCCTCCGTGACGGAACCCGCTGTCCAGGTCGCCGCGGCAGGCAAGGATGTAGTCATCGTACGCAGTGATGACGGTAACCACTATTACTGCTGGACGAAACAACTCTCCCAATGCTGGG
>Ga0210377_10002399_pt1 | contig 16474 bp, 17 predicted proteins | sample PLM4_65_b1redo_FD_155480 | JGI IMG/M metagenome (GOLD analysis project Ga0210377, IMG submission 155480) | Groundwater sediment microbial communities from an aquifer in East River, Colorado, USA - PLM4_65_b1 redo | ecosystem: Environmental > Terrestrial > Soil > Riparian zone | place: USA: East... | reverse complement strand
GAAGCTGGCAACTCTTCGGGACGATGTTCCGCTTAAGGAAAAACTCAACGACTTGAAGTGGCAGGGGGCTTATCCGAGATTGAAAAAGTTATGCCATGAGTTGGGAGACGAGCGCATCCCGGAGCGTATTCCGCGCTGGCGGTAAACATAAACTGCTCCCGCCGCCGTCCGCGGCGGCGAGTATGCAGATAATCGAGCGCCGCGGACGGCGCTCGAAGCATATTGTGAGTGCTGGTATAAAGCAATTACAGCTGTAAATGTTACATAATTGATTCCGCGGGGTAAAATTGGCTTTAACCTATTTCATCGTATGACAACTGAACAAAAAACCCAATCGAAGAATGCGGCTGAGTTTTATACTCAGCAGGATGACGTCTTTGGGCGAATAGCAAATCGCTACGACCTGCTCTGCGATCTATTCAGTTTTGGTATTCATCGTTTATGGAAACGGAGAGTTGCTGAAGTTATCGCCAAAGAGCCCTGGACTCAGTTGCTGGATTGCGCCACTGGCACAGGTGATATCATTTTGCGTGTGCTCAAACACAAAAACCTCCAGCGCGGCCAGACGATCATTGCCTCGGATATAAGTCCTCAAATGCTTTCCATGGCACGGAAACATTTAGGTTCCGCCACACCGTCAATAGAGTTTCAATTACTTGATGCACACTCCATGCCAGGTATTCCATCTGCAAGTATTGATCTCTATTCAATTTCACTGGGTCTCAAGCTTTGTGAACGTGAACAGGTTTTGCGGGAGGCAATGAGGATTCTTCGTCCGGGTGGAAGGCTGGTAATTCTTGAGGCATCGAACATTATTTGGCCCTGGCTTCACCGCTTGTATCTGGAATATATGAGATTTTGCATGCCGATGATTGGTTGGGTGGCCACTGGTGGAGATACAGCTGCTTACAAGTACCTTCTCAAAGGTATTGAAAAATTTTCAACAGCAGAAGTATTAACAAGGGAGTTATCCTCGATTGGATTCGAAGAAATTTCTTTTGAGCGCCTCTCGCTTGGTATCGTAGCAATTCATGTCGCACGTAAACCTTTCATTGACTGAGATAACCCATGTCCTTCCTAACCACTTTCACTGACAACGTTCGTTTATACCCTAGCAAAGTCGCGCTGGAATTTATTGACCCGCCGTTACAGAGCATTACTTATACGGAACTGGATCAACTCGTCGGGCAGACTGCGGGCTATTTACAAAGTCTCGGTTTACAACCTGGTGATCGCGTCGCCCTGCAGCTTTCCAAATGTCTTGAGTTCATCCTTCTGCATTTGGCGACGGTGCGATTGGGAGCCATCACCCTGCCGCTTAATCTGGCGTATCCACCCGATGAGCTGAAATATTTTCTCGAAGACTCTGGTGCAAAATTATTCTTCGCTCTCGAGTCGTCCAAAGAAAAAATCCAAACAATTCTTCCCAACCTGCCCGATTTGCAGGAATGTATCTTCCTCAATCCTGCAAAACCTGACCACTTTCAATCTCTAATCTCCAATCTCCAAGCACTAATTACTAATTATCGCGAAGCATCCCTCTGGGACCAATTACCAAACAAGCAATCTCAAATCTCTAATCTCTCTGACACAGCTGTAATAATCTACACCAGCGGCACAACGGGACGACCCAAAGGCGCGGAGATCACGCACGGCAACCTGATCTCCAATCTCCAATCTCTTCATGAAGCATGGGGATGGCAACCCGACGATGTGTTGTTGCATGTTCTTCCCATCTTTCACGTCCACGGATTGTTTGTCGCGTTGCACGGAGCGTTGCACGCGGGCGCGACCACACTGTTGATGCGCGAATTTGATGCGCGCAAAACTCTGCAAACTCTCGTCGAACGGCGATGCACGGTCTTCATGGCTGTCCCCACGATCCACAATCGATTGCTCGACGTGCCCGATCCGAAGGATTTCGATCTCTCGCACGTCCGCCTCATCACCTCCGGCTCGGACCGCCTGCCCGATGAAGTCTTCACAGGCTTTCAGCAAATCTTTGGTCATACATTGCTTGAACGCTATGGCATGACCGAAACGGGCATGAACTGTTCCAATCCCTTGCATGGCGAACGGCGCATCGGCTCGGTGGGACTTCCGCTCCCGGGCGTGGAAGTGCGCATCGTCAATTCGGAAACACACGAAGTGCTTCCAGATGGGGAGATCGGGGATGTACAACTGCGCGGTCCTAACGTTTTCAAAGGCTATTGGCGACAGCCGGAAAAGACATCCGATTCATTCACAGCTGACAATTGGTTCCGCACTGGAGATTTGGGATTCCGCGAAAAGGACGGATACATCACCTTGTGCGGTCGCTCCAAGGATTTAATTATCAGTGGGGGATTGAACATCTATCCACCCGAAGTGGAACGCGTTTTAGTTGAGCATCCCGCTGTCGCGACCTGTGCCGTGATCGGCTGTCCTGATAAGGAGTGGGGGGAAAGAGTCACAGCGGTGGTGGTGCTCAATAAGGGCGAATCAGTGACCGGCGAAGAATTGATCCGCTTTTGTCGTGAGCGTCTCGCCGCGTATAAATCCCCCAAGTCGATTGTTTTCAGAGATGACCTGCCTCGCAATGCGATGGGCAAAGTCCAAAAGGCAGAACTGAGAAAGACGGTTTGCTCCAATTGAAGGTAAGATGAATCATTCCGCAAGCAGTAGGGTGACGTATTTCTCGAGCATGGCTCTGTTGACCTCGCCAGTCCACGCATAGCGGATAGTCCCTGTGCGGTCGATCACATACGAGTTGGGCAGATTGCCATTCCCAAATGCTTTTAAGGACTCACTATTTGGATCCAGCCAGACCTGGAATTTCAAGTCGTAACTCTGCGCAAATTGTAAAACGGCATCCACGGGGTCGCCTGCTTCGATGGCAATGATCATAAACCCTTCGGCATTATGTTCATCGTAATAAGCGGCCAACGTTGGCATCTCCGCCTTACACGGTGGACACCACGTTGCCCAGTTATTGACCAGTACTACATTATTACGGTAATCTGCCAGCGACTCGGTCTTTCCGTTTATGTTTTCCAGTGAAAGTTCCGGCGCGGCATAATTGACTGGGACAGGTACGACAGAGGACGACAGCGCGTCCGCATTTCTCTGAGATTTTGGGGAGGCCACAAGAAGAATGGCAAAACCGATCAGGAACAGTCCAATTGCCATGGGGATGATCGGAAATGGTTTCTGTCTTTTGCGGCGATATTTCTTCTTTGTCATGGCAATGCCTTTGATTTAGGACACGGATTTCCGTGCCTTCCGTGTCCTAAAAGATTCTCCCTAATTCTGGAGTGCGCGCATGATCTCTGCAAGCAGATTTTGTTCCGGTACCGCGCCGACCACTGTCCCAGCTCCGGAGTTGATCACAGTTTGCGGCACGCCGCGGACGTTGAAGCGGTTCGCCAGTTCAGGGAACTCTGTTGCTTCCACGCCTTCGGCGCGGATCATCTGCGGGTTTTCCATTGCCATTTGATGGGCAAGCAAAACCGCGCGCGGACAATACGGGCAACTCGGTGTGACGAATACCTGCAGGTGTAATGGCTTGTCGAGATTCTTCAGAAACTCGCGTGTATTTTCGTTGAGACCCGAGTCGCGTTTGGATACGATCAGGATGTCGTTGATAAGCGTGCTGAATTCGTGACCAGACGGAATGCCCGAATATCGGACTCCAAGATCCGTGACATCGGAACCATTCTTCGCGGCAATGACGATGCCGGGCGCGTTCGTGACGTTGAACTTCCTGGCAACATCCTGGTTTTCCTGAATGTCGTAAACACTTAATTCGATTTTGTCGCTGGTTGCTGTCACTTCCTCGAGAAGCTGTTTTGTCTCTGCACAATAATCGCAGGCACCCTGTGAGCCAAAATAAAGCACCTGTACGGGTTCTTTCATCTCCGCGAAGGCTTCGTTGATCTGTTTGACGATCTGGTCGTTGAGAACTTTTTCCATGATTGTTTCCTTTACCTGTAGATGAGAGACGGACTCCAAAGTCTCCGGACTTTGGAATGTCAACGTCAGGAGACGTTGGACTCCGTTAAAACTACGCCAATTCAACCTTGGCGGTGGTGATGTCGAATTTCGGCGGGTTCTCGAGATGTTTCTTCACTGCGCACAGTTCCGCAGAGCGGATGAGTGAATCGCGGTATTTGTCAGGGAAGGCGGGCGGGACCTGAATTTCCAGATCGATCTTATCGACCATGTGGGTGAACGGATTGCTTTGAACACGTTGCACTATGCGGAGGCCATCGGTCGGAATGCCGCGCTGTTGGCAAAAGCCGAGCACATAAATCCCCGCGCAAGTGCCAATGGATGAGAGAAAAACCGCGAAAGGTGTCGGTGCACTGGCGGCAGGAGGCTGGTCGGTCGCGACGGTGAAACTGCCAAAGTGGGCGTCCACGCGTGAACCGCCCGGGAAGTCAATGATCATTTCCATGTTTATTTAATACTCCTTATAAATTTGGTGGTGGTTGAGTAGCCCGAAGCGAGAGCGAAGGGCGTATCGAAACCACATTTTGAATTATTTGCTTACTTTTGGTTTCGATACGGCGAACGAACGCCACCTACTCAACCAACGAATTGCTTTTGTCATCACCCTTTTGATGCACAAGGATCGGAAAAGTTGCAGATTTCACAATCGCTGTTGTATACTTTGACTTGCAACTTTTTTAGTTGAATTGCATCTAATGAATAGGACAATGTCACTCGAAATTTCGCTGGAAGCGCTCATTGCAGGAGACCGTGCAGAATTTGCACGCCTTGTGGACGCATATTCCAGCCCGATCTATCGTCTCGGCTTGCGGATGCTCGGTACCTCTCAGGATGCAGAGGATGTTCTTCAAAATACGTTCCTCAACGCGCTGACACATCTTTCAGAGTTCGAAGGACGATCCAGCCTTTCGACGTGGTTGTATCGCATTGCCGCGAACGAAGCGCTGATGCTCATCCGCAGGAAGAAGCCGGAAGTTAACCTGGATGATGCCCAGACTGGCGAAAATGACGAAGATCTGCTGCCAACTCAATTTGTCGATTGGAGCGCTCTTCCAGAGGATGAACTGCTTTCGGGCGAAGGTAAAAAGATCCTCGATCAGGCCATTCAAACTCTACCGGAATCCCTGCGCATTGTTTTTCTGTTACGCGATGTCGAAGGATTATCCATCAGGGAAACAACCGACACGTTGAACCTGACCGAGACCAATGTGAAGACCCGTTTATTGCGTGCCCGAATGTTTTTGCGCGAACAACTTTCCACGTATTATGGTGAGCGCATCACCCGTTAGGGGTGAGGAGTGAGAAAAATGACTGAACATGCCCACACGAATTGCGAAAAATTATTGGGATCGTTGTCCGAATACATTGACGGCGAGCTCAATCCTGAACTTTGCCAGGAGATCGAAAAGCATCTCGCAGATTGCGACAACTGCCGCGTCGTATTGAACACCACCAGGCGGACGATTGATCTCGTGCATGCTCCCATCGAAAAGCCCGACCTGCCCGAGGACGTGCGCGAACGCCTCTTCAAACGCCTCAATCTGGACGATTACCTGAATCCCAAGCCCACATAGATTTCTCCCCGAATCGTTTTCTCACCATTAGACATGGTTGCCTTTTGGTAAAAGCAAACAAGGACAGCACGGCAGAAATGACCTCGAGTACTGTACACCTCAACTGGGATCCCGAAGGGCAATTCATCCTTCGCGATACCAACGACTACCAGATCATCATGAAAAAGCCGAAGGGGGTCAGCCCTTCTGATCTTCTGTCGATGGCATTGATTGGATGCTCCTCTCATGATGTGGTTGAAATCCTTAATAAGCAAAGACAGGGACTGCACGAGTTAAGAGTCACTGCGCAGAGCACGCAGGATGAAGACCCACCCTGGCGTTTTCGAAAGATAGATATCCACTATCAAGTCATTGGCAATGGCCTTGACCCGGACAAGGTCCGCAAGGCGATCCAGATCAGCGAAGAGAAATATTGCTCGGTCTACGCCACGTTGCGTGATGCGATTGAGATCACACACGATTTTGAGATCGTGGAAGCATAGCTGGTAAATAAAAACTCCGAAGCCATGAACCTCGCTCGGAGTTTTGTTCTACGCATTTCGGGTTAGTTCCCCTTTTTCATGGATAGTTTCGCCCATGACCACAACATCATCCCGCCGTTCATGTTGACTGTGTTATACCCCTCACCTACTAGTAATTTCGTTGCCGAACGACTGCGGCTTCCCGTTGCGCACACGCAGACGATTTCCCTGTCCTTCGGCAATTCCTTCATGCGCCGGCTCAACTCGCTCAGGGGGATCAGTTTTGCTCCGATGATATGACCCGTTCGATATTCCTCCGGCTGGCGCACATCAACCACCAGCGGATTTTTCCCGTTCTTGAGTTTCTCGCTCAGTTCCATTGCGTTCAGTGAAGGCAGGGGTGGACCAAACAGGGACGACAATAAATTCATTGTATTTTCTCCGAAATATTTTGTCACTCTGAGGGAGTGGCGCGTAGCGCCACGACCGACACTTGCACCTGGCGCAAGTGCAGGTGAGAGTCTCGTACTTTCAAGGTAGAGACCCTTCGCTCTGCTCACATCGTCCCGATGTCTTTCGGGAGGATGACATATTGAGATGACTTGTAGTTGTTTAGATGCAGAATGGAGAAAAAAGTTGCACGATCATCTGGCAGTTTTCAGACTGAAACTGAATGTACTACCTTGTCCCTCGCCTGCAGACTCCGCCCAGATGCGTCCGCCGTGGGCTTCGACGAGGTGTTTGGCAATCGTTAAGCCAATGCCTGAGCCGCCCCCCGCGTTGCGCGAACGGGATTTGTCCACGCGGTAGAAACGGGTAAAGAGATTCGCAAGATGATCGGGTGGAATGCCGATGCCTGTATCTTTAACTGAAATTTGTATCTCTTCTGCGTGATGCGCGGCAGAGATGGTCACATCGCCACCTTCAGGAGTGTATTGAATTGCATTTGCCGCGAGGTTAACGAGCACCTGCGTGATGCGGTCCTCGTCAGCAAGGATCGGCGGAAGGACAGCGGGCAGGCTCGAGTGTAGTGTGACGCGTTTGTCCCTCGCTTGAGGCGAGAGTCGTTTAACGGTGGTCTGCACCAGATTGGAAACAGCCACGGAGCGGATATCCAGGGAATAGGCTTTTGCCTCCACACGACTCAATTCCTGCAGGTCATCCACCAGTCGCGAGAGACGATCAGCTTCGCGATGGATTTGATTGAAAGTCTCAGGCGTGGACGGGAGCACACCATCGACAAGCCCTTCCATGTATCCCTTGATGGAAGTGAGCGGGGTGCGGAGTTCGTGGGTGACATCGCCAATGAGCTGGCGTCGCATGGACTCAACCTGCTCGAGTTGCGTTGCCATTTGGTTGAAGCGTGTGGCGAGTTGTGCGATCTCGTCTGTGCCATGCACCTGAACACGTTCAGCGTAATGTCCATCGGCGATGTGCTGCGACGCATCGGTCAGTGTGCGAATGGGCGCGACAATGCGGGGACTCAAAAACAAACTGACCAGCAATGCCGCGAGGACAGAGGCAGTCACTGCATACCCCAACGACTCGAACATGCTGGCGCGAAAATTTTCAAATAAGGTCCTGCCAAATCCCTGACCTTGTCCCTGTCCCTGACCCATGCCCATCCCATTCATCATGGACTGGTCCATCATACCCATGTGGCGATTGAACGCCGCGGGAATGGTGATCTGGATCGTGATGGCAAGAATGATCACCCCGATCAGAATGACAATGAGATTGGCGAGAAATAATTTTGCACCGAGTCGTTCGCGAATATATTTCATGTCTTCAACTTTCTTTAGAGCGGCTCATCTTCGAAGCGATAGCCCACGCCGCGCACGGTGGCGATAAGGGATTCGTCCCCAAGTTTCTGACGCACATGCCCAAGATGGACATCCACCACGCGCATCTCACCGAAATATTCACTGCCCCAAATTTTTTCAAGGAGTTGTTCGCGCGAGAGCACCCGCCCGCGATTTTCAGCAAGCGCGCGCAAGAGATCAAATTCGATGGATGTCAAATCGACAGGGACATCATCCACGGTGACCGTGTGCGCGCCCACATCGATGCGGACATGCCTGAACGAAAGCACGCTTCTTTCCACGCCTGAACCTGTCCCTGTTTTGATGCGCCGCAATGCCGCCTTGACTCTCGCCACCAACTCACGCGGGCTGAACGGCTTGGTGACGTAATCATCCGCGCCGACCGAAAGCCCGACGATCTTATCGGTCTCATCGGTGCGCGCGGTGAGCATGATGACATACACATCCGATTCGCGGCGCAGGCGTGAGAGCAGTTCGATGCCGTCCATGCCGGGGAGCATCAGGTCAAGGATGATCAGGTCAGGCTTGAAGGCGCGCGCGGCTTTAAGTCCGGCGTTACCATCCGCGGCAGTGTACACTTCGTAGCCCTCGGGTTTGAGGTAAGCACTGACCAGATTGATGATGGAGGGTTCGTCGTCGATAACGAGTATTTTTGTCATAGGATGATTTTACTTTGATTCCAAGTTTCTCTATCGTACGCGGTTCATTTTTTACCGCGAAGAGCGCGAAGAACGCAAAGATTTAAAGGTTTTTCCTGGCGCACTTTGCGGACTTTGCGGTTCAAACATAGGATAGCAATTTATAAATTACGGTTTGACCTTATCCACTTCAGCTTGCAAGGCGGGCTTGAGCGTTTCAAAGTCCAGGCTATTTGCAGAGGCATAATCCTTCACTGTCATGGCGGGATCAGGCATTGGGTCGCCAATGATCTTTTCGATGATCGCCTGTGGCACGCCCCACGAAATCAACTCGCCAAAGGTCGTTTTGCCTTTGACCGTATAGTCTTCGCCTGTGGTAGAGGATGATTCTGCCGGGACGGGGGTTATTTCCAAAACCGGCTCCTGCGCGGGGATAGACTCGCCAACAACGACCGTGTACGTTTCAAGATAGGCGATCTGTTCAGGAGAAAGATTTCCCTTTGCCATCAAAATATCCGTGGCGGATTGCGGCATGAAAATTTCCTGGTCGGTTGTGTCGAAGGGCAGACCCATGTAATATGCAACGAACAATCTGACGGAGGCTGTGCCGATCTCGAATCCACTATCGAGGTAGATCGCTTCGAGTTCTTTCACTGCAAATACAGACGGGTCTCCTTCTGTGATATCAAAAGCCTGGGCTAACACTTCAGGGGTTACCTCGAAGGAGTTTGCAATATCACCAAAGGTATATGAGCCGCGGATATCTGCAGGATTTGCCTGACCTGCAAATTCACCCTCGGTGAACGTAACAGGCTGCTTGGTCGATTCAGTTGCCCACCAACCCATGACCGATGAGAAGGCGATCCCACCGAATAACATCACCAGCACAATGATGGCCAAAGGTTTGGAAGTAAGCGTCATTTCACACCTCCGCTTGTGAACAGGACTGTTTTTGCAACGGGGCAGATGGCTTCCGATGTACATTCCAGGCACGAAATGCATTGATGATCGCGGACAACTTTCTTCGCATCCACAGGGATGTTCATGGGGCACATGATCGAGCAGGCACCATCCGCCTTGCAGGTGGTCTCGGAGCGTTTGATCGAGAACACGCGAAACAGGTTCGTGATTCCCAGCACCGCGCCATACGGGCAGGCATATTTGCACCAGGGTCGTTCGACGAAGACCGAGAGCAGAAGCGTAATGCCGAGAATGGCGATGGCGCTCCATGCCACTTCCGTGCTCCAGAAATTGAACAGGGCAAAGTATGGGTCGTAGGCTTCGAAGATCAATGTCCCGCTGGTGGCTGTGACGTATAACACCCAGATTAAAATTCCATAGCGCACATAGCGAAGAACATTATCAAGTCGGGCGGGGACAAAGTGGTTGTATCTCCGCTTAAATAACTTTTTGCCGAGTTTCCCGACCCATTCCTGAACCGTTCCCAACGGGCAGACCCATCCGCAAAAGACTGGACCGAACAAAATGGACAGAAGCAGAACGATGCCCGCGAGAACTAGCGAGGAGTCGTGGATCTTCTTGACGAGCAGTCCGCCTGCCGCGAAGGTGTAGAGCGTCTCCACGCCGCCAAACGGACAGACTGCATGCAACGACGCGCTCGAAAGGATGGGAATCCCCGCGCCGCTTTCTGCCAGCGTGTGATTGACCGCGATGAGTGCGATCAATAAAAAGAAGAACCATTGAACAACTCTTCGTATCCAGATACTACGTGGACGGAACAATCGAATGCGTTTGCCGAACAGGGTAACCATAAAAAAACCTCCGGAAAAAATAACTGTCCGAAGTGTAGTTTGGGTTTATGCAGGGGATTCAAAAGTTTTGTAAAGGTTTGGTAAAGAAGGAATTTGTTCTGGATTGCAATCTGGCAGATAAAATCAACCTGTTGGCGTGTAGCCTATAATTTTCAAACCACCCTCACAAGCCGGTGAAAAGGGCGTATAAGTTATCGTAACCGGGCACGTCGACAAACGTTTAATCAGGTGCGAAGCACTCACAGAACAGGAAATATCCGTTGAAACAGATTCAACCCCCGGGTGAGTCTGAAGCGGTTATTTCATCTGAGAAAGGTTCACAGTTATGGCAGTCAATTCCACAAAACCCAAAATGAATCCCAAGCCGGAGGAACCCGAAGAGCCGGTCTGGACATATCGCGGTTATCACCTGAAGACCAGTGAGTTTGTCACTGCGATGGTGCATCTCTTTCGTGCAGAGATCCAGCGTGCGAACGTGTGGAGGCAAAGACTCGATACCACCACCAACTGGGCTGTCGTTGCCACAGGTGCAACCTTATCCATCGCGTTCAGCCAGGCAGAGGTGCATCACAGCATCATCATCCTGAATACGCTTCTTGTCCTATGGTTCCTGTATATCGAAGCGCGGCGTTATCGTTATTATGAACTCTGGAGTTATCGCGTGCGCCTGATGGAAACGGATTTCTATGCAGCCATGCTTGTGCCTCCGTTTCATCCCTCCCCTGAATGGGCAGAGAGCCTCGCCGAAAGTTTGCTCACGCCAAGTTTCCCCATTTCAATTTGGGAGGCATTTGGTCGTCGTTTGCGGCGGAACTATTTTTGGATCTTCCTCATTCTCTACGCCTCCTGGATCGCGAAGATCTGGCTATTTCCCATCCCATCTACAAGCATTGATGAGTTTGTCGTCCGTGCTTCGGTGGGACCCATCTCAGGCCAGGTTATGATCGTACTTGGGCTTATGTTCTACACATTTCTCGCCATCTTTGCCGTTGCAACCGTCACCATGACGCGCGCGACCGGCGAAGTTCTTCCGCGCTTTGGCGATGAGTCCGCGACTGCCGCGCCGTCGGAGCAGGGCAAACCCAGGGGGCTGCGCGCCTGGATCGCATCTCGTCACCGCCGCCGCCAGTTTCTCGCCTTGATCATTACTGGAAATGCAGAGACGGTCTCGAAGCGTATTCTTTCCGATCTGGGACGCGGCGTCACCGCCATTAGCGGAAAAGGGATGTACACCGGTTCAGACCGAACGGTTCTTATGTGTGCGCTCACTGTTACAGAAGTTCACAACTTGAAATCTGCTGTTGCCAGGGAGGATCCGCAGGCTTTCGTGATCGTTTCGCCTGCGCAGGAGGTATTGGGGCGCGGTTTCAACCCGCTTGGTGATAATTTGTGAGTACGCTTGATTTGTTTATGGGATTCGGTGATGCTTAAGGTGGGTTTATTGATTCCACTACTCTATCCCATAACCTTGAAGAACAACTCCACTACCTGGGGATCAAAGTGTTTGCCGGATTGGTCGTGCAGATAAGCACGGGCACTTTCCTGTGACCATGCCGGACGGTATGGGCGGTCTGATGTCAGTGCGTCCCATACATCTGCGATGGCGAAGATGCGCGCGGCTAATGGGATCTCCCCGCCTTTCAACCTGCGCGGGTAACCCGTGCCGTCCCATTTTTCATGATGACAATAGGGAATAGCCAGAGCGGGGCGCAGATATTCAACCGGGTAAAGCATTTCATAGGCAAGCTGCGGATGTTTGCGCATGATCACCCATTCCTCATCGGTCAGGCTGGCTGGTTTGTGCAAAATTGAATCAGGAATACCTATTTTCCCCATGTCATGTAACAGTGCGCCGCGGTGGATATGAGGCAATTCATCAGAATTGATCCCAAATGCTGTTGCCAGTTCCATGGTCAATTCGGTCACTCTTCGGCTGTGACCTTCGGTTTCCCGGTCACGCATATCCATGGCCAGGGACCAGCCTTCGATTGTCGCTTCGTAGGCGGATAAAAGCTGGTTATGTGCCTCCAGAAGTTTGGCGCGTTCCTGGATGAGCTTATGATACCGATTAAGACGTGTGATGCCGAGCACGCGGGCGCGTAATTCAAACCGGTCGAAAGGTTTGGAAATAAAATCATCTGCGCCGGCTTTCAATGCGCTGAGCATTGATTCGCGGTCATCGAGCGCGGTAAGAATAATAATGGGGATCTCAGCCACCTGTGGATCATTGCGAATGCGCTGACACACTTCAAATCCGGTCATGCCCGGCATCATCACATCCAGCAGGATCACATCAGGTAAAATGGATTTTGCCTTTTCGATGGCCTGCACCCCATTCTCCGCCAGCTCGAGTTGGTAACCTTCCCCTTCCAGAACAGACTGGAGTGTTTCCCGGCCGGAATATTCATCATCCACGATTAAAACAGTGCTCTGCATATTATTGCTCCTTCACTTCTGAAATTGTGATCCTTGTGACAATATAGGATGACCAGCTCATGAGTTGAGGTCCACAAGGTGGTATTTAACTGCCAAACGGACAAGGCCCGCAAGGTTTCGAACATTCAATTTTTCCATCAGTTTGGCGCGGTGTTTTTCAACCGTTTTCTCGCTGATAAACAACATTTTGGCGATCTCGCCGCTGGTATGTTCCTCGGCGATCAGTTGCAGGATCTCCTTCTCGCGAGGGGAAAGGTTGGAAAGCGGATCGTTACTCTGTCCAACAGGATGCGGGTGCATGACGCTTTCAACAACGATCTCGGAAATGGGACTGCTCAAATAGGTCTTTCCGCCCGCGACCGCGCGCACCGCCCAGAGCAGTTCGTCACTGACCGATGACTTCAGAACATACCCTTTTACGCCGCATTGCAGGGCTTGATGTACGAAGCCTTCATCTGCATACATGGAGAGCAACAGGATATAGGTGTTGAGCTTCATATCGCGGATATTTTCGGCGGCCTGGATGCCGTTCATGCGCGGCATCATAATATCCATGATCAGCACATCCGGTTTGAGTTCCTTGGTCATTTCGACCGCCTCCTGTCCGTTGGAGGCTTCTCCCATAATATGGATATCTCCCGCCTTTTCAAGCAGGGCGCGAAGGCCTGCCCTCACCATAAGATGGTCTTCAGCGATCAGTACTTTTATCATGTAGCCTCTTTTGTATTTGGTTCACCAGGTATGGAAAGCTGTGCAGATAAAATGGTCCCATTGTTCAGGCTTGAACTGATGTTGAGTTTTCCTCCTGCAATGGTCAACCGTTCACGCAAGCCCGAAAGCCCGATACCATTCGATTGCAATTTTTCTTCGATGATGCCGCGGCCGTTATCCTGGATGGTCAATGTGATCGTCCGATCCTCCACGGTTAAATCCACCCAGGCCTGGCTGGCCTGTGCGTGTTTGATGATATTGGTGAGAGCTTCCTGTAAAAAACGATATAGGGTTATGTTATAGATATCAGGAAGCGCAGGCAGGGATGGATCTATTTCGAAGTTTACCGGCAGATGGGTGCGGCGGGTAAATTCAGCGCAATAAGTTTTCATGGCTACTTTCAATCCCAGCGCGTCAAGGACGGGCGGACGCAGGTCGTGGGCGAGACGGCGTACCTTTACGGCGATCTCATAGGATTGATCGTAAAGCGCCTGCATCCGTTCAAAGAGACTCTCCACCGGAAGGGACAGATCATCCTGTAGATTTCGCAGCGCGAGCATGTGTGTGGTGAGTGCCTGCCCCAGGTCATCGTGCAGTTCGCGCGAGATGCGCTGACGTTCCTGCTCCTGCGCGGTGACCACGCGTTCCGCCATTTCGCGCAGGCTCTCGCGTTGTTCCATCAATGTATGATAACGGTTGAGACGGGTGATGGTGCGCACGCGTGCTGACAGTTCGTACCGGTCCACCGGTTTGGCGAGGAAATCATCTGCGCCAGATTCGATGCCTTGCAGGCGGGAGGCGCGATCATCGAGGGCGGTGAGAATGATGATGGGCACCTCAGTAAGCTGAGGCGTGGAGCGGAGGCGGCGGCAGACTTCGAAGCCATCCATGCCGGGCATCATCACATCCAGCAGGATCAAATCCGGGTGGAGACGATCCGCCATCTGGATCGCTTCCATGCCATTCCTTGCCAGTTCGAGCTGGTAATCCTCTCCTTCGAGGATCGCGACCAGAGTCTCCCGGGCGGTCGGGTCATCGTCAACAATTAGTATGGTGCTCATTGAGGTTTGGTCTTCTCCTCTTCATTTGAAAGACAGCTTTGAATGATCTTTACAAGCGCCCTGAGGTTGACGGGCTTGCTGATGTATTCATCCATGCCGGCCTCGAGGCAACGTTCGCGGTCATTTGGCATGGCGAGGGCGGTCAGGGCAATGATCGGAGTGTATTTGAAAGCGGGGTCGCTCCTGAGTTTTCGTGTGGCTTCCAATCCATCCATGCGCGGCATTTGGACGTCCATCAGGATCAGATCGGGGTGTGTGAGCTTCGCCTGATTAATCCCGTCAACGCCATCCTCAGCAGTGACCATTTTATACCCGTTTATTTCAAGGTAGTCACTGATCATCATGGTCACTTCCCTGGTATCTTCGATCAGGAGGATCGTACGCTTGTCTTCAGCGCCGGGTCTAATGGCGCGGAATTTGCCGGTGACCTTCATTCTTTCAACGGTGTCAACAGTCAGGGCGGGTTCCCAGGGCAGAAGGATGGTAAAGCGGCTGCCCTTGCCGGGTTCACTGCTTGCGTTGACACCGCCACCATGCAAGCGCGCCATTTGTGCCACCAGTGCCAGCCCCAGCCCTGTGCCTGTTGATTCGCGGGCCAGTCCGGAATCCAATTGCACGAACGGCTGGAACAAACGCTGGAAATCGTTTTCCTTGATCCCGATCCCGGTATCCCAAACGGTGATCATCACCTTGTTCTCATTCTGGCTGCCTTTAACTTCCAGGCCAATCCTTCCGTTTTCCGGTGTGAACTTGACGGCATTGCTCAATAAATTGACGATCATCTGCTTGAGCCGGCGTTCGTCTGCCCACATTAAACCGATCTGTTCATCGATATCAACTGACACATCCAGGTTCTTTTTCTGGGATAGTTGTTTGATCATCCGCAGGCTTCCCTGGCAGACCGAGTTGACATCCACCTTGTTGATATCGAGGGTGATCTGACCGGCTTCGATCTTGGCAAGGTCGAGAATGTCGTTGATCAGGGACAGAAGGTGATGACCGCTCTCGCTGATGGTGGTGATGTACCTCTGTTGTTTCTCGTTGAGCGGACCGGCAGTCTGTTCCACGAGGCTTTCTGAGAGGCCAAGAATGGCATTGAGCGGCGTGCGCAGTTCATGGCTCATGTTGGCAAGGAACTCATCCTTCACGCGCAGGGCGCGCGCCAGGTTCGAGTTGGCGCGACTGAGATCGGCTGTACGTTCCTCCACCCGTTTTGCCAGTTGGTTGCGTTCGTCGGCCAGCTCGCTCTCCATTTGTTTGCGTTCTGTGATATCCGTGCTGGTCACGATTACACGCGCATAATCCGGTCTGTCATTGTTGATGGGGATGTAAATGCGTTGGATGCCGGTGATGAGGGAGCCGTCCAGTTTGCGACTGGACATTTCGAACCCGAACGAAGTGTGTCCGTTCCAGATCATTTCCAATTCGTTGACCATGACCGGCGAGGGGGTCTCATCCACCATGAGTTCATGAACCTTGTTGATGAGTTCCTCCTTGTTCCGTGCGCCATTCATCAATACCGCGGCCTGGTTCACATTCAAGATCCGGATGAGACTCATGCCAAACTTGTATTCTTCAGGGTTGCCAGCAAGATATCCCTTCAGGTCTTTCACGCCCTGCGTTCTCAATTCGTCCATCCAGGCGATCACCGCCAGGAAATCCTCCAGCCATGTGGCGACGGGAGAATTTTCGAATAGCTCCTGAAAGCGTTCCTGGCTCCCACGCAGCTCATTTTCCACGCGTTTGCGTTCGGCAATTTCCTGTTGAGCGGACTGATAAAGGCGCGCATTTTCAAAAGCAATGGCGGCCTGGTTGGCCAGAGTCGCCAGCAGGCGTTCATCCTGCGTGGTGAAGGCACCGGCCTCCTCGCTCTCCACACTGATCACGCCGATGGTACGTTCGCCGATCTTTAGCGGCATATACAACCCGGATTGGATACCGGGATGCGTATCCACGTATTGCGGATGTGACTGCACATTCCCGGTGCGAAGTGGCTCTCCGGTTTGAA